>ENA-ORPK01001974-ORPK01001974.1-human-gut-metagenome-genome-assembly--contig:-NODE-1974-length-14882-cov-5.024550_pt1 | contig 14882 bp, 10 predicted proteins | sample MGYA00242139_ERZ509068 | MGnify/ENA primary metagenome ERZ509068 (study PRJEB26280, sample SAMEA2338687) | human gut metagenome | biome: human gut; feature: human-associated habitat; material: faeces... | reverse complement strand
TGCGCTGCTTGCCCGTGCCAGCCTCGCCCTGGATCAGCACGTGGTGCTTGTTCTTGGCCACGCGGGCGGCCTTCGCGCGGACGCTCGCAAACGTCGTGCCCTCGCCAACCATCGAGTTGAGGCTGTACTTTGCCGTGTAGCCCGCAGCATGCGCGACGAGCGTCCGCAGGTCCTCGATCGGCATCGAGACGACGACGACCGACTCGACGGCGTGGTCGGCATCTCGCTCCAGCGGCACGACCGTCGTAATGTCCTCATACGTCTTCTTCGGCGTGATCCACGTGACTTCTTTATTGTACGAAGGCACGCCGTTGAAGCCCTTATAGATCGGCGTGTGCTGGTAGTTCATGATGACATCGTTGAGGTTCGACGTGTACTTCTTGTCATCCGGCCGCTTGGCGCCGATGCCCTCGAGGCGCGTGTGGCCGAGCCTATTGGCATAGGCGACCTCGCCGCCCGGCATGACGTGGTAGACGGCAAACGGCGTCGCGTCGAGGATTGCCTCCTCGGCCTTGATGCGGACCGATTCCGTGAGATGTGCCTCGAGCGCGTTCTTCATCGTCAAAAGCAGCGCGATGATGGCATCCTGCGGCATCGGCACCTGCTCCATCGAGACGAGCGTGATGATGTACTGGAACTCTCCATTGACCTTGATGGGCGCCGAGCAGGCATCGCCGAGCTGGCATTCCTTGACCCACATCTCCGGGCCGAACATCCAGAACGGCGTCTGATGCGCATAGGCCACGCTGATGCTCGACGTGCCGACATCCTCGACGCCGACGCGCACGCCCTCGATCTCGCCCGGCGTCATCTGGTAGAACGGCAGCGAATAGCTCTTGAGCACGCGGCAGTCCGAATCGATGAGCAGCAGCGACAGATTGTATTCCTGGAAGAATTCGCGGATGTCCTCGCTGATGCCGCTGAGGTAATCGATCGCATCCTGATGTTTCACCTGAAGCGCAGCAAACTCCTCTTTCGGCAGTTTGCGCGACACGTCCATCTTCTCCGTGCCGATGCCGAACTCCCGGCTCTTCTGCCAGGATTCCGCCACCCACGGATGGACATTCGGGTCGAGTATCCCCTCTTCTACGAACTTGCGATAATAGCCCTCGAGCTTCTCCCTGCTGCGATGTTCCCTTATCACGTCAATCCCCCCTAAACATAGAATTTCTCTTATTATGTGATGTACTGCAATGTACCGATTGATGGTTGATATCGATACCTTTACAAGGTTACAATCTTCCACAAAGCAATAAGACTGCACCTTATATTTTAACAATCATCCTTCTCGCCTGCAATTCTTTTTGCAAAAAAGTTTACAAAACGGTATAATATGGCAGAGAATATATGTAAATCACAAAGGCAGGGAATCTCCATGGCAAATCAGTATAAGAAACTGCAGAAGAAGCTCTACGAGAAGAACAAACCCGACGACAAGAAGAAAGAGCCGAAAATCGGCAAGGATTATCCGATCCTGATCCTCATCGGACTGACCATCTTCGTCTGCTTCCTCGGCTGGGGAAATTTTGATAACATGAACCGCGCGATGTACGTCCTGCTGACGGTCTCCCTGATCCTGACGTACGTGCGCCGCCACGCCAAACTCTCCGAGACGAGAGCCATCTACGTCGAGCGCGCCAGCGCCGCGAGCATCGGCCTCGCGATTGCGCTGTTCTTCATCGTCCTCTACTACCAGTTCTTCGGTTGAACCCAAAAAGAAAAAGCTCTGACAATGTCAGAGCTCTTTTTTTATCACGATCTTGCCGATTGACTCAGAGGACGGCCGTGACCTCTACCTCGCAGAGTGCGCCGGCTGGCAGATCCTTGACAGCAACGCAGCTCCTGGCCGGCTTGGAGATGAAATGCTTGGCATAGACTTCATTGAATGCCTTGAAATCCGCGATCTCCGCTAGGAAGCACGTCGTCTTGACGACGTGGCCCATGTCCGTGCCGGCTTCCTTGAGCACGGCCTCGACATTGCGGCAGCACTGCTCAGCCTGCTCCTCGATCGTCTTGGCGACGATCTTGCCCTCTGCCGGATTGATGGCAATCTGGCCCGAGCAATAGAGCACGCCATTTGCCTCGATGGCCTGGCTGTACGGGCCGACAGCTGCCGGCGCCTGATCCGTGTGAATGACTTTCATGGTGATTCCTCCTCATGGTGAACTACAATCTGTCTCTATTCTACATCATGAGGCGCTGTGTTACAAGTTTACAGCCAGCGTGGGATCACTCGAAGCAGCCAGCCTTCATGCGCGGGATGACGATGTGGCCGCGCTCGATTTCCTTGCGGTGGCAGTGCGGGCACTCGTTCTCGATGATGCCCGTGTAGCCGCAGACCGGGTCGCGGTCGACCGGATGGTTGATCGAGAAGTAGCCCATGTCGGCGTCGTGCATGGCGCGGACAACAGCCTCGAAAGCCTTGACGTTCTTCGACGGATCGCCGTCCATCTCGATGTAGGCAATGTGGCCGGCATTCTCGAGCGCATGGTACGGCGCCTCGATGCGGATCTTGTCGATGGCCTTAATCGGGTAGTAGACCGGCACGTGGCTGGAGTTCGTCATGTACTCGCGGTCCGTGACACCCGGGATGATGCCGTACTTCTTGCGGTTCGCGCGCTGGAACTGGCCCGCCGTCGACTCAGCCGGCGTGCCGAACGTCGACCAGTTGCGGTGCTCTTCCTCCGTGTAGACATCCGTGCGCTCGCGCAGGTGGCCTACAATCTTGAGGCCGAGCTCCTGCGCCTCCTCGCTCTCGCCGTGATGCTTGCCGACGAGCGCCTTGAGGCACTCCGCGAGGCCGCAGAAGCCGATGGAGTACGAAGCGTGCTTGAGGACTTCCTTGATGGAATCCGTCGGCTTGAGCTTCTCGCTGTCCATCCAGACGCCCTGCCCCATGAGGAACGGGTAGTTGTAGACGTGCTTCTGCTCGATGATCGTGAGGCGCGAGAGCAGGTAGTCGTGGCTGAGTTCAATGTAGTGGTCGTAGAGCTCCCAGAACTTCTTGAGGTCGCCCTTGGCCTCGAGCGCGAGCTTCGGCAGGTTGATCGTCGTGAACGAGAAGTTGCCGCGGCTGCCCGACTCCTCCGGGCCGTTGACATTGCTCATGACGCGCGTGCGGCAGCCCATCGTCGCGACGACGCTGTTGTAGTCGCCCGGCTTGTAGTACTGCAGATTGTACGGCGCGTCGATGTTGACGAAGTTCGGGAACAGCCGCTTGGCGCTGACCTTGCATGCCTTGAGGAAGAGGTCGTAGTTCGCATCGCCGGGGTTGTAGTTGACGCCCGCCTTGAGCTGGAAGACCGAGATTGGGAAGATCGGCGTCTCGCCGTAGCCGAGGCCAGCCCAGATGGCGTTGAGGACCTCGCTGATGACGAGGCGGCCCTCAGGCGACGTGTCCATGCCGTAGTTGATGGATGAGAACGGCACCTGTGCGCCAGCGCGGCTGTGCAGCGTATTGAAGTTGTGGATGAGTGCCTCCATCGCCTGATGCGTCTCCTCGACAACGTCGGCGCAGGCCAGGTGATAGATGTTGGCCGCATCGACGACGACATCCGTCGTCGGCTTGTGGTACTCATCCACAAGCGTTGCCTCGAGTGCTGCGACGAGCGTGTCCATGCTCTCCTTGGCCTTCGGATCGTCATCGCTTTCCGTGAAGTGACAGTGCTCCATGGAAAGGTGTTCCTTGAATACGGCCTTGAAGGCGCCGTAATCGCGGAACGGATCCATGCCGAAGCGGTAAATCAGAGCCTTGTGTGCCTCATCGAAGATGGCCTTGCGGAAGGACTTGCGCACGCCCTCCGCCATCGCATAGTCAAAGGCATTGATACTCTGACCGCCGAACATGTCATTCTGGTTCGACTGGATGGCGATGCAGGCAAGCGACGCATAGGCGCGGATCGAGTTCGGCTCGCGCAAAAAGCCGTGGCCCGTCGAGAAGCCGCCGTGGAAGAGCTTCAAGAGGTCGATCTGGCAGCAGTTGAACGTGATCAGCGAGAAGTCCTTGTCGTGGATGTGGATGTAGTTCTCGCGGTCTGCCTCAGCATACTCCTCGTCGAGCACGTAATTGTCGACGAAGTGCTTCGCGCCCTCGGCGCCGAGCTTGAGCATGATGCCCATCGAGGCATCCGTATTGATGTTCGCATTGTCGCGCTTGAGGTCCGAGTCGACCGAGTCCGCAAAGAAGATGTCGCGGTACGACTCCATGAGGTGCTTCTGCGCCGCGCGGCGCTCCGCATGCTTCTGGCGGTAGGTGATGTACTTCTTCGCGATGTCGTAGAAGTCGTACTTCATGAGCTCCTGCTCGACGATATCCTGGATCTCCTCGACGCTGACGTTGTCGCGGTCCTTGATGTCCCATTCGACCTGGCTCGTCACCTCGTCGATGTCCTTTTCCGACATCGTGTTGCCGCCGTCGGAATTGGCACCGGCGATGGCGTGGTAGATCTTTTCGCGATTATATGGCACGGTGTGGCCAGAACGTTTCGTTACAGTCTTCAGATTCATATGATTCGTGCGCCGCGAGCTTTCGGCTCATCTTGTGCAGCGCCTCTGCGCCTCCCCTATATATAGTGTTCCGTTTCTTGATGACAGGTATATATTGTATCAGAGAAGCGCCCCTCTGGCAATCACGAAAATCACGCGGACAGACGGAAAACCACTCTCTGATGCTTCTTCCTACAGATTCCAGCACCGTTTACAGCGCATTCTCAAATTGACGAACGACACGATTTCAGGTAAAATATAGCGGGATTTTTCGACAATCAAGGAACGACTCAATCCGCTATATAGACGGCTGCCCCAGGCAGCCTGGAACCGAGGTAATCGCATGCAACTTTCTACCAAGAGACAGGACCGTCTCATCCGTTGGCTGACGGCAGCGGGCATCTACTACATCTGCCTGATCGCCTTCTACATCGACATCGGACAGGACATGGGCGCGGAGTACTTCATCCCCGTCTTCCTGCCCGTCATGCTCGCGCTCGTGCTCGTGCAGTACGGCACGCGCGTTCCGCTCTTCTCGTGGGCTACCCTGCCGAACCTCTTCACAGGGCTCGCCTGGTGCAGCGCCTTCTCGCTGCTCTACACCTGGACGTACCACCAGGACTGGTACATGTCGAAGATCTGCTTCGACTTCCTCGTCGGCACCTCGCTCTTTCTCTTGCTCACCGCGCTTGAAGGAGCGCTCTTCCGGCTCGGGCACGAGAAGATCATCGCCTTCTTCATGGCGCTGCTGAATCTCTTCGGCATCGTCATCCCCTTCATCCAGTACGCCTACTACTTCATCGTCTGGCACTGCCTCTCGCCCGCCTCGCTGATGGCGCTCTACCTGACGAACTGGCGCGAGAGCGTCGACTTCATCGAATCGAATGTCGGCGTCATCCCCGCCTGCATCATCATCGCGGGGCTCGCGCTCTTCCTCTACGCCTGCTGGCGCGGTCACATGGCATTTGCGCGCCATCTCGAACAGGAGGACTCGACAGCGGGCCGCATGGGTGCGCTCGCGCTGCTCGTCATCGGCTCGCTCATCTCGCTCTGGTGGTACGTGCCGCAGACCTCGATTGCCGACCTCTGGAACGACGTCGACACCTACGTCAAGCAGACGCAGACCTACAGCCTCAACTACGAGGAGCGCTTTGCCAGCCTCTCCATCGAGGGAACACAGACACTCGCAGCAAAATCGCCCGGCACGGTCATCGTAGTCATCGGCGAATCGGCCTCGCGCAACTACATGAAGGCCTTCACCAATGACTACGCCTACGACGACACGCCGTGGCAGAGCCAGCAGAAAGCAAATCCTGACTTCCTCTTCTTCCAGAACGCCTACGCCTCGTGGTCGCAGACCGTGCCGGTCCTGCAGCGCGCCCTGACGGAGCAGAGCCAGTACAACGACAAGGAGTTCTTCAACTCGGCCTCCATCCTCGACGTCGCCAAGAAGTCGGGCTACGACACCTACTGGTTCAGCAACCAGGGACGCTACGGCCAGTACGACAGCGCCATCACGCTCGTCGCCAAGACAGCCGACCACGCAGAGTGGACCGACGACTCCTACAACTTCTCCGACAAGTACGACGAGACCCTCTTGCCGTACCTTACACAGGTCGACCCAGCCAAGAACAACTTCATCGTCCTGCACATCATGGGCAGCCACATCTACTACAACAACCGCTATCCGGAGAGCTTCAACAAGTTCCAGGGTGAAGAGGGCAGTTCGACGATGACGTCAGAAGCATCGTACGCAAACAGCATACTCTACACCGACTACATCCTCTCGCAGGTCTTCGACTACGCCAAGAAGAACCTCAACCTACAGGCGATGGTCTACTTCTCCGACCACGGCGAGAACCTGACGATCTCCCACAACCCGGACGTCTTCAGCTTCGACATGGTCCGCATCCCGATGTGGATCTACCTCTCGCCTTCGTATCAGTCGGCCCTGCCAGGCCGCACCGCCGCTCTCAGGAGCCATGGGAGCCGCTACTTCACGAACGACATGCTCTACGATACGATCTGCGGCCTTCTCAACGCCCCGTCGGAACGATACGACCCCGGCCAGGACTTCACGAGCACGTCTTACCGCTTCAACCGCGACAACTTGACGACCATGCTCGGCCAGTACAAGCTTTCCACCGATCCGGACGGCAATCCGGAACAGTGACATACCGACAAGAACAGGCCCTGCCGCAATGCGACAGGGCCTGTTTATGTCAAAAAACCGCCCTTTTAGGACGGTTTTTTGCGTATCGCATAAAAGCGAGTATACTTTAAATTAAGACAAGATATACGAAAGGATGTGACTCCATGCTGCGTATCGCCATCTGTGATGATCAGCCGGACCAGATTCAATCCATCCGACGCTCATCTGAGACGTATTTCCAAAATAAACACGACACGGTGTCCTACGAAACATTTGACAAATCCTTCTCCTTCGTCGACGCAATCGAACAGGGAGCTGTCTTTGACATCGTCCTGCTCGATGTCTGCATGCCGGGAATCCTCGGCACGGAGGTGGCCCGCGAGCTGCGCAAGTACAACAGCAGCACGGAGATCATCTTCCTGACGACGAGCGATGAGTTCGCTGTGGACGCCTTTGCGGTCAAGGCCACGGACTACCTGCTGAAGCCCTTCACGCAAAGCCAGTTCAGCAAGGCGATGGACCGGGCCATCTCGTTCATCCGCCAGCGCAACAGCGCCAAGATCGTGCTGCGGCTCGTAGGCGGCGGCATCTGCATCGAGGAAATCGCGCAGATCCTCTACTTCGAGAGCAGCGGCCACATCCTGCGGGTCCACCTGGCAGACGGCACGGTTCTCGAGACGCGCAAGTCCGGCCAGGAGATGAAGGATGCGCTCGACAAGATCGCGCCGGGGCAGTTCGCCTCGCCGAACAAGGGCTACCTCGTCAATCTCGCCGCCGTCCATGTGATCAAGTCGGACTACGTGGAGATTGCCGGGCAGGAAATCCCGCTTGGCAAGCGCAAGTACCGGGATTTTCAGGAACTCTACTTCCAATTCATGTTCACGGCAAAGCAGATGTGATCCCCTCATGACGATGCGGTGGGCGGTATCTGGATGTAGGTCGTGAACCAGCCTTCTTTCTGCTGGCAGAAGACGGTGGCGCCGTACTTGTCGCGGAAGCGGGCCAAGGACTTCATGCCAAGGCCGTGCCCCCTGACATGCGTCACGGGCAGGCCCTCCTCGTCTAGCTCGACTACTGCATCAAAGCGATTCTTGACGAGCACGTTGACGACATTTTCCTGGCACATCGTCATGACGACGATGTGGCGCGCCGATGGCGGCTGCTTCTGGCTCGCGATCAGGGCATTCTCCACGAGGTTCGAGAGCACGATGGAGAGGTCGCCGCTGCAGAAGAGCTCTTCCGGCAGGTCGATGGTGGCCGTCACGGGGATGGAGAGCTCCTTGGCGCGTGCAAAGTAGACCGTCAGAGCCGCGTTAATCAGGGTGTTCTTGCAGTACCGCGGCAGCTTCGTGTGGCTGAACTGCGCGCCGAGCGCCTCGATGTACGCCAGAGTCCCCTCGCGGTCGCGATGGCGCACGAGCTCGAGCAAATGGTCGATGTGCTGCCGCTTCTTCTCGTAGAGGACAGCCATGCGCTGCCGTGACTCCTCTGACAGTTTCACATAATGCGCCGTTGACACGAGCTGCTGCTGCAGCTCGTGTTCTTTTTCGAATACCTGCAGCTCGCGGTAGACCTCGCGCTGACCGCTGCGAATACTGGCCATGAGCAGGACGATGACGAGGAGCAGCATGAGGCGCGGCAGCAGCAAGTCAAGGATTTTCTCCTGGGAATCGAGAAGGCTCAGGTAGAGCGACTCGGCGGCGAGCAGCACGGGGATCAATGTGATGATGCGCCAGTAACGGCGCGTCGAGGCCACGTCGAAGAAACGGAATGTGTTGGTGAAGAAGCGCAAGAGGAACGGGAATGCCAGAAGAGACAGCGCACCGTAGAGCAGGATCTGCTCGAAGTAGAAGCTCGGCAGCAGCCTGTCCGGGCAGAGGGTCAGAAGGATGGCGCGTGTGACCGTGTAGATGATGCCCGAGAACAGGATGCGGAAGGCCGCGATGAAGATATGGCCTGCCCAGAAGCGGCGCGTAAAGCAGAGGGCCAGCACGAACTGGGGAATCCAGACGAGGTAGCCGAGCCGCCAGTAGGCAATCTGGCGCGACGGGAAGGCGGCCAATGAGACAATCGCGGTGACGAGGCCGACTTCCAGCACGATGAGCAGGCACCAGAAGATGAGGATATGCCGTTTCTGCACACGGGTCAGGAAGCGGCGGAACGGCAGGATCTGCAGGAGCGCGAAGGGCTGCAGGATCAGGACGTAGACCAGCGTGATACCAAATGTCGTCATGTCAACGCTCATTGCTGCTTCATTTCCTTTCTCATGGCGAGCAGTTGCCGCTCGGCTTCGTCGTAGTGGCCGCCCTCAACGAGCTCGGCCATCATGCGCAGCTGATGGCGGCTGTCGTGGCGCATGATGGCGAGCTTCTGCTGCTCCTTCTGCATGGTATCCGCATAGTCGTGAATCTCGCGGAGCTGCTCCTGTATCGCCATACTGCGCTCCTTCGCGCGGAGCATGATGCAGACCTGGCGGTAGCCGCTGCGCACCGAGAGGACGAGGACAATCCCGATGATGACAAGGATCATCCGGCTCACCAGCATGTAGAGGTGGATATCCGACAAGTCCTGGATCTGCTGGAGCAAGGTGGCATAGCCCATGCTCCCCTGATAATAGGTGAGGAGCAGCGGCACAAAGCCGAGGTACTTCCAGAAGGCCGTCGGCTGTCTCCCCCTCAGCAGCTGCTTTCGCGTGAAGAGCTTGCCGATCAGCCACACCATCCCCGGGAAGTTAATCAGCAGCAGGCCGAGATAGAAGAGGAAGTACAGGCTGGCAAAGTAGGTCGTCTGAGCCCAGAGCTGTTTGAGCAGCAGGAGCGTCGCCGTGTGGAGGAAGACCGCGTAGATGCCCTGCAATCCGAGCACGAAGAAGTGGCGGAACCAGAAGGGACGTATCGTGAACAGGAGCAGCAGGAAGTGGGGCCAGTAGCATACGAAATACAGCTTTTGGAAGACGCTGCCCTGCATCGGCGCATAGCCCAAAATGAAGAGCGCTGCGACGAGCAGGAACTCAGCCGCAAAGATGATGAGATGGCCGACGATCAGGATGCGCTGCTCGCGCGGCGTCGCGATGACCCGGAACGGATAGTAGCGCAGATAGGCCATCGGCAGCAGTGAGAAGCAAAACAAGAATACCGTGACAAAAACGTTGTCCACGCAGTACGCCCCCTTATCGCAAAGCCTTCTATCGGTAAGTCATGCGTATCATCCCTGCTCGACGCCGCTGCCGTCGAAATGCGGCACGAATTTTGTATCGGCTGTGCGGCCCTGCTGCACGTAGCAGTGCGTGATGCCGAGCTTTAGGGCATGGTCGATGACCGACTGATACTCAAATGTCGTCAGGCGGCGGTTCATGCCCTTGTGCTCAGCCGCCCGGTACATCGGCGTGTACTGGTTCATCAGGGAGATCTGCACCGTATCGCCGAATGCCTTGTAGATCCAGTCGAGCACGCGCATGCTCTCGTGGCGGTGGCCCGGCAGCACGAGATGGCGGATGATGACGCCCTTCTTGAGCTGGCCGTCCGGCGCAAACTGCAGCGGGCCGACCTCATCGTACATGCGCAGGATGGCCTTTGTCGCGACGGCGAAGTAATCGGGCGCGAGCGAGTACTCGCGCGCACTCGCCTCGTCGGCGTACTTCAGGTCCGGCAGGAAGATGTCGACCTGGCCGCGCAGCACCTCGATCGTCTCCTCTGTCTCATAGGCGCCGGAGTTGTAGACGACGGGCAGGTGGAAGCCCTGCTCCCTGGCCGTCTCGAGTGCATGCAGGATCTCCGGCACGTAATGCGTCGGCGTCACAAGGTCGAGCGTCGCCGCACCGCGCGCCTGCTGCTCGAGGAAAATCGCCGCGAGCCGCTCATCTGTAACTTCATAGCCGAAGCCCTCATGCGAGATCTCGTGATTCTGACAGAAGCAGCAGCGCAGGTTGCAGTACGAGAAGAATACCGTGCCCGCACCGCGCCCATCGGCGCCTGTGAGACATGGCTCCTCCCACTTGTGCAGCGAGACGAGCGCGATGCGCGCCTTCGCCCCTGCCCCGCAGAAGCCCGCCCGCTGCGTGCGGTCGACACCACAGCGACGCGGGCAGAGCTGGCAGTCTTTCAGTGAAATCATCGTTTTTTCTCCCTTCATCAGCTCAGCGGCGCCCCTCAAGCTTCGTCTCGTCGAGAATGGCACCGTACTTCGGGCGCCACCACGAGACGCTGCGGACACCGTTGATGTAGTCCTCCATCGCCTGCTGGTCGAGCACCGGCTCCGTGCCGTCGACAGACTCCGGCACGAGCGGCACGGTGTCTGCCTTGCCGATGGCATGGTGCGTGATGAAGAAGCCGTAGTTGACACCCTGACGGTTCGTGCGCGTCAGGCTCGAGCCGACGGTCATGTACGAGAAGCCCTTCTGTGCGATGAGCTCGTAGATGGTCGGCATGATGTCGATCTGACTGCCGGCCGCATCCGGGAGCAGCGTGCCCTTGTGGATGCCCTTGCCCGTGATGATGAACGGGATGCCGTAGCGCTCGTACATCGTCGGCGTCTTGTCGATGTTGTAGCGGTCACCGTGATCGCCGACGATGACGATGAGGCTGTCCGGGCACTTTGCCTTGACCGCCTGGACGAACTTCGCGAGCTCGCGGTCGGCATACCAGTAGTGGCCGAGTTCCTTGAGGAGCTCTTCGTCCTGCTGATGGTCTTCAGGAAGCGCCTCGCGCACCGCCTCCTTGTCAAAGCCCTTGGCCGCAAGGTCAAGGTCGTACGGCGAGTGGTTCGAAGCGTTCAGGAGCACGTTGAAGCTCGGCGTCGCAGGGTCGAGACCATCGAGCACCTTCTCGTAGAGGACTTCGTCCTCACAGCCCCAGACGCTGCCCGGCACATCGCCGAAGTCGCCGCGGCTGTAGAAGTGCTCGAAGCCCTGCGCCTGCGTGAAAGCGCCGATGCGCTCCCAGGTCGACGGCCCCGCATACCAGAAATTCGTCTCGTAGCCGAGTTTTTCCATCTGCGGCGCACTGGCCGTCGGATACGGCGCGTCAAACGACTCCGGCATCGTCGTCAGGTAAAGATTGGCGTCCGCAAAGTCCGTCACGACACCCGTGACGGCCGAAACGGTGCTCGCGCCATTCGGCAGGAACGTCGGACAGTAGTCCGTATCTTCCTCGGCGATGAGGCTGCGCATGCCGTGCGAGATGGGGATGTCCTTGTACTTGTCGAGCAGCGGCCAGTTGGCAAAGCTCTCCGACAGGATGACGATGACCTGTGTCGGCTTCTCGACCTGCGGCCCCTGTGCCTCTTTCGTCAGGTAGACGTCAAGGTCATCCGTATCGGCCGGCTTGCCCGAGAGCTTGGCCGCCAGATTGCGGATGTCCTCTGTCGTGAAGTCGAGGCCATTGCAGGCCAGCATGCGTTCGTTTAGATTGTAGGCGCGGTAGATGGCCTGCACATTGTCGAGAATGCACTCGTTGAGGAACTCGTCCCTGGTGACGCCGGCATTTTCCCAGTTGACCGCCGTCTGCCAGCCCAGGCTGCCGCCGAAGATGCCGAGCAGCACGACGATGTACGTCAGGTACAGGAAGGCCAGGCGGCCGAGCCAGCGCAGCGTCGCAGGCAGGCGCAAGCCGTCGAGGAAGTCCTCAAGCCACGTGCAGCCCAGGAAAGCGCGCAGCCCGCGCCAGAGGACGTAGGCGAGCAGCAGGGCCCCGGCGAGGCGCACGGGCAGATAGTACTGCTGCACCATCGTGATGAAGAGCGCGTAGATGTCGTCGTTGGCCCCAGTGAAGAGCATCTGGTTGAAATTCGCGTGGAACTGGCGGTAAAACGGGAAGCTCGCGACAAAGAGAATGGAGAGCGCCGAGAGCAGCACGCCGTTCAAGGCGAGCACGAGCCGTCTTCCCCAGCGCGGCTTCCAGAAATGAAGCAGCAGCCCCGGAACAAAGCTCACGAGCGTCAGGGCACCAGCCGTCTGCATCGAGAGGCGGAAGCCGCGCCATAGCGCGAGAAAGATATCATGCCCCCCCGTGCCCGGTCCCATGTACGGTGCCATCCAGGCGATGAAGAAGCCCCGAAAAAGGGAAAGGACTGCGAGGTAAAACGCAAATACCTTCAGTCCTTCCAGGATGCCCGTATATAGAGTTTTCCAATTCAACCGAGAAATCCATACGGGCATAGAGATCATCATGGCAGAATAATCTCCACACCGTACGAATCCGCCGCTGCACGGATGTCCGCCGCCGGCTCCGAATCGGTGATGAGACCCGAGAGCGTGTCGAGCGTCGTGTAGTTGTAGTTGCCGTCCGTGCTGAGCTTGCGCGCCTCTGCGACGACGTATGCCTTCTTGCTATGGCGGATGATGGCCGCCTTGTTGATGCCGTCGTCGATATCGTACGTCGAGACGCTGTTCTCCTTGACGTCGACGCCGACTGCGCCGACGAAGGCGATGTCCGACTTGAGGCGCGAGATGAAGTCGAGCGTCATGCCGCCCCAGAAGCCATCGCGGCTCTTATTGATCTTGCCGCCGGCAAAGACGACACGGATTTTCGGGTTGCGCGCGAGGACGACGAGGATATCGATCATGTTCGTGACGACCGTGACCTCGAGCTCCATCTTGACGAGGAGTTCCGCGATGGCGAGGTTGCTCGTCGAGATGTCGAGGAAGACCATGTCCTTCTCGTGGATGAGTTTGACCGCCGCCTGCGCGATGCGCTGCTTCGCCTCGACATCCGTATTGCGGTGCTTGCTGACCTCGACCATGTGGCTGTTCTCGCGGATGCGGACCGCACCGCCGTACGTGCGCTTGAGCTTGCCCTTCTTCTCGAGTGCGCCGAGGTCCTTGCGGATGCAGTCTTCCGTGACCTTGAACTTCTCGCTGAGGTCGCGCACGCGGACTTTGCCGTCACGTGCCAGCATGCTCAGGATGATGTCCTGACGTTCTTCCAAAAACATATTGCTCACTCCTATGAAACCAATTCACATTTATTGTTTGCTCTTGTTGTACGATTATTGTACTAGATACCAGGAAAATTATCAAGTCTTTCTGCAAAGAATCTCGCGTATCCATCGATAAATGGCAGGAATGAACAGGAGTTTGCCGATTCTCTGCCGTATCTCCGGCCTGTAATCTATTAATCCGGATGTTCCGCGGCGAGCGCCTGCAGAGCCGCCGTGTCGTCGGCATCCGTCAGCACAAAGAGTTCATCCCCTGCCTGCAGTCTGAGGTCGTCGCGCGGCGCAATCTCCTGCGGGCCGCGGCGCACATTGACAAGCACGCAGCCGGATGGCCAGAGCGTCTTGGCGACCTCAGCGCCATCGAGAGCCGACTTGACGCCGACTGACACCTCGAGGAGGATGCGGCGGTGGCGGATGCGGCGCGCGATCTTCTCGCGCACGGCCAGGCTGCGCGAGAGGAGCATGTCGTAGACCGGTACCCCGCCCGTGAGGTCCGAGACGAGATAGGCCGTCATCGAGACGATAATCAGCGCGAGCATGTGTTCAAAGGAGCCCGTCATCTCCATGATCAGGACACTGCCCGTGATTGGCGACTTGACGACGGCCGAGAAGTACGCCGCCATGCCGAAGACGATGCAGTTGACGGCAAAGAGTTCCGGCATCCATTGGAAGAAGATCGCAATCTTGGCGAAGACCGCGCCGCCGACCGAGCCGAGCACGAGCATCGGCAGGAAGATGCCGCCCGGCACACCGGAGCCGAAGCAGATCATCGTGAAGAGGAACTTGCCGACGAGCAGCAGCACGAGAAAGGCCATCGTGTAGTTTGTCACGACGAGCGAATCGACGAGGCGGCTGCCGCCACCTAAAATCTCTGGCAGCAGGAAGCCCAGGATGCCCGCGCAGAAGAGCGGCACGAGAAGGCGGCAACGCGCCGGTATTCTCTTATAAAAGTCCTGAGAGCGCGTGAGCATCGGGTTGAATGCGAGGCCCAGCAGGCCGACGAATGCGCCGAGTACGATGAGCAGGATGTACATGTGTCCCGTGTCGATGACCGGCACGACGCCCATGTGGAAGACGGGCTGCATGCCGAAGAAATACTGCGTGACCGTCGTCGCCGTGACCGCTGCCGAGATTGCACCCATGAGCACAAAGGCCGAGAAGTTCTTCGTGAGTTCCTCCAGGCAGAAAATCACGCCGGCGAGCGGCGCGTTGAAGGCAGCGGCGAGGCCCGCACCTGCGCCGGCCGTCAGCAGGTAATGGCTCTCTGCGTACGAGCGGTGCGTGAGGCGGCCAAGCCCCTGGCCGAGGCAGG
>ENA-ORPK01001967-ORPK01001967.1-human-gut-metagenome-genome-assembly--contig:-NODE-1967-length-14941-cov-3.377133_pt1 | contig 14941 bp, 8 predicted proteins | sample MGYA00242139_ERZ509068 | MGnify/ENA primary metagenome ERZ509068 (study PRJEB26280, sample SAMEA2338687) | human gut metagenome | biome: human gut; feature: human-associated habitat; material: faeces... | reverse complement strand
TATGCGCTGTCCTGCGGCCCCGGCGCGCTCTCGGGGTGATACTGCACGCTGAACACAAGGTCTTTCTTGCATCTTACTCCCTCGACGGTGTTGTCGAGAAGATTTATGTGCGTCACTTCGAGGTCGGTGCCCTCGACCGTTTTCGGGTCAACGGCATAGCTGTGGTTCTGCGAGGTTATCTCTATCTTGTTGGTGTCGAGGTTCATGACCGGGTGGTTTCCGCCGCGGTGACCGAACTTGAGCTTATATGTCTTTGCGCCGTAGGCGAGGGATATCATCTGATGTCCGAGGCAGATGCCGAAAATCGGATATTTGCCGCGAAGCGCCCTGACCGTGTTTATAACAGGAGTCACATCCTCGGGGTCGCCGGGACCGTTTGAGAGGAACACTCCGTCGGGCTTCATGAACTCAATTTCATCCGCCGGCGTATCATAGGGCACGACAACGACGTTGCAGCCAAACTTGTTGAGGCTGCGCACGATATTGAGTTTCATGCCGCAGTCTATCGCAACGACATTGAACTGCGGGTTCGACGTGCGCGAATACCAGCGCTTTTTGCAGCTGACGCGGCTGACCGCATCGTGGGCGACGGGGGTATTTTTGATTATCTCCACCGCGACCTCAGCCGGGATATCGGGCGAGGTTATGAGCACGCGGCGTGAGCCCAAGTCGCGTATGCTGCGGGTGAGCTTTCTCGTGTCAACGCCGGAGATGCCGGGTATGCCGTTCTCTTCGAGCAGCTCCGAGAGCGTCTTTGTGTATCTGAAGTTCGAGGGCATATCGTTGTAGTCATACACGATAAGGCCGCCGATGCTCGGGTTTTTGCACTCGAAATCGTCGTCGGTTATGCCGTAGTTGCCTATGAGCGGATATGTCATAACGACCATCTGATCGGTATACGACGGATCGGAGACTATTTCCTGATAGCCGACCATCGAGGTGTTGAAAACTATCTCGCACACCCTGTCGGTATAGCTGCCGAAGCCGTATCCGTAGTACTCGCTGCCATCCTCAAGGACGATCTTGCGGTCTATGAGTCTCATTTAAAAATACACTCCTTGAATTTATCAGATCGAGCTCTGAAGTCTCGCGAGAACATCTCTGTAGCCGCCGAGAACATCGCCGAGGTCGCGGCGGAATCTGTCCTTGTCGAGCTTTTTATTTGTCTCCATATCCCAGAGGCGGCAGGAATCGGGGGATATCTCATCGCACAGGACAAGTCCCTCGTCGGTGCGGCCGAACTCGAGCTTGAAGTCGACAAGGCGCACGCCGCCCTTTGCGAACAGCTCAGTCATCAGATCGTTTATACGCTTGGACATGGCTCTGAGCTCGTCGAGCTCCTCCTGCGTGGCGAGACCGATGGCGGTTATCTGGCTGTCGTTTATCATCGGATCGCCGAGCTCGTCGCTCTTGTAGCTGAACTCAACGACTGTGTTCTTCAGGGGCGAGCCCTCCGGCACGCCGTATTTCTTTGAAAAGCTTCCTGCTGCGATATTTCTGACTATGACCTCGACCATAACGATCTCAGCCTTCTTCGCGAGGACAGTGGTTTCGTCGATGACCTTGAGAAGATGGGTCTTGACTCCGTTCTTCATGAGGTAATCAAAGATGATGTTGGAGATTGCCGCATTGAGTTTTCCTTTTCCGGGCAGATCTTCTTTCTTGACGCCGTTGCCGGCAGTGGCGGTGTCCTTGTACTTGATGATGCAGGTACCGGGCTCCTCCGAACTGTAAACGACCTTGCTCTTGCCTTCATACAACTTTTCCATACCGCAGTTTCCTTTCGCTTTTCGTATTTTTATTTATTTGCTCCGCTCGGAGAGTTTCCCCTCAAAGCGGTCTTTGGTGATAACATCCGGGATAGGGGTCGGATAAACTCCATTGAAGCACGCGCTGCAGAAGTTCTCGCTGCCTATCAGATTTTTAAGCTCCGACTCCGGCAGATATCCGAGGGAATCCGCGCCGATTATGTCGGCAATCTCCTCCACCGAGTGGTGGCAGGCGATAAGATTTTCGCGCGAGTCAACGTCAGTGCCGTAGTAGCACGGATGCATGAACGGCGGCGAGGATATGCGCATATGCACCTCTTTTGCCCCCGCTTCGCGCAGGAGGTTGACTATCTGGCGGCTCGTCGTGCCGCGCACTATGGAGTCGTCGATGAGCACTATCCTCTTATCCTTTACGGATTCGCCTATCGCGCTGAGCTTTATTCTGACCTGGTCGATTCTCTTGTCCTGACCGGGCGAGATGAAAGTTCTGCCGATATATTTGTTTTTTATGAAGCCCATTCCGTAGGGTATCCCCGACGCCTCGGCATAGCCCAGAGCGGCGTCGATTCCCGAATCCGGGACGCCCATAACAACATCGGCTTCAACGGGATGGGTCTTTGAAAGTATCGCGCCGGCATTTCTGCGCGCCGCGTGAACCGACACGCCGTCAATGACGGAATCGGGTCTTGCAAAATAGATATACTCAAAAATGCATGAGCGCCTCTGCTTTTCGCCGCAGTGATCCCTGTTCGAGCGCACGCCGTTTTCGTCAAAGACGAGTATCTCGCCGGGAAGTATATCGCGCTCGAATTTTGCGCCGACGGCGGAGAGCGCACAGCTCTCGGACGCGACGACATATGTGCCGTCGAGCGTCTTGCCGTAGCACAGCGGGCGGAACCCGTAAGGGTCGCGCGCCGCGAGCAGCTTTGCGGCTGACATGAGCACGAGGGAATACGCACCCTCGAGCCTGTTCATCGCGCTGCTCAGCGCATTTTCTATCGAAGGACTGTTGAGGCGCGCCTGCGTGACGATATAGGCGATTATCTCGGTGTCGCTCGTCGTGTGGAAGATAGCGCCGCCGAGCTCGAGCTCGCTGCGCAGTTCATAGGCGTTGCTGAGATTTCCGTTGTGGGCAAGAGCCATCTTGCCCTTCTGATGGTTGACCTCGATGGGCTGGCAGTTTGCTCTGCTGTTGCCGCCGGTCGTACCGTAGCGCGCGTGGGCGACAGCCATCCTGCCCTGCGGGAACTTCATCAGGTCGTCGCGCGAGAAGACTTCGTTGACAAGTCCGATATCCTTGCGCGAAGCGAACACTCCGTCGTCGTTGACGACTATACCGCAGCTCTCCTGCCCTCTGTGCTGCAGGGCATAGAGACCGTAATAGGCGAGATCCGCCACGGGGCCGGGCTTGGGTGAATAGACTCCGAAAACGCCGCACTCTTCATGCAAGTTTGCCATAGGTATTTATTCTCCGATCTCAGATTTTTCAAGCGCTGCGGCTATAAAGCCTTTGAACAGCGGGTGAGCCTTGTTGGGACGGGACTTGAACTCGGGGTGATACTGCACTCCGACATAGAACGGGCGGTCGGAAAGCTCGACCGTTTCAACGAGTCTGCCGTCGGGCGAAAGACCCGAGAGGGTGAGTCCGTTCTGAGTAAGTATATCGCGATAATCGTTGTTGAACTCGTAGCGGTGGCGGTGGCGCTCGGAAATTTCGGACTTTCCGTAGCAGCGCTCCATTGTTGTGCCGGGCTTGATAACGCAGGGATATGCGCCAAGGCGCAGTGTGCCGCCCTTGTCGATATTGTCGCTCTGACCGGGCATGAAATCGATGACCTTGTTCTTGCAGAGCTCATCGAACTCGCCCGAGTGGGCGTCTTTTATACCCGCGACATCGCGCGCGTATTCAATAACCGCAATCTGCATTCCGAGGCAGATTCCGAAATAGGGAACATTGTTCTCTCTGGCGTATTTCGCCGCGAGAATCATGCCCTCGATTCCTCTGCCGCCGAAGCCGCCGGGGACGATTATTCCGTCGAGGTGCGAGAGCTCCTGCTCGTAGTTCGCCTCGGTCAGATTCTCGGAATCGATCCAGTCGATGCGGATATGGGTGTTGAGAGTGTAGCCCGCGTGGCGAAGCGCCTCGGCAACGGACAGATATGCGTCATGGAGCTGGACATATTTGCCGACAAGACCTATCTTGACTTCCTTTTCGCGGTTCTTGATGCGGTGGACAAGCTCCGTCCACTCGTCGAGATCCGGCTCGGGAGCGTCTATATTCAGCTCGCGGCAGACGACGGACGAGAAGTTCGACTTCTCGAGCATCAGCGGAGCTTCGTAGAGATAGGGCAGGGTGATGTTCTCGATAACGCAGTCGGGCTTGACGTTGCAGAAGAGCGATATCTTCTTGAAGATAGCCTCCTCAAGCGGCTCGTCACAGCGCAGGACGATTATGTTCGGGTTGATGCCCATGCCCTGCAGCTCCTTGACCGAGTGCTGTGTGGGTTTGGACTTATGCTCGTCCGATCCACGCAAAAACGGCACCAGAGTGACATGGATAAAGAGGCTGTTCTCACGCCCCACCTCAAGAGATATCTGTCTTACAGCTTCGAGGAACGGCTGGGATTCAATGTCACCTATAGTGCCGCCGATCTCAGTGATGACCACGTCAGCATCGGTTTTCTTGCCGACACGGTATACGAAATCCTTTATTTCATTTGTTATATGGGGTATGACCTGAACGGTCGAGCCGAGATACTCGCCGCGGCGCTCTTTGTTGAGCACGTTCCAGTATACTTTACCGGTGGTGAGATTCGAGTATTTGTTAAGATCCTCGTCGATGAAGCGCTCGTAGTGGCCGAGGTCGAGATCGGTCTCCGCGCCGTCCTCGGTGACGTACACCTCGCCATGCTGATATGGGCTCATGGTGCCGGGGTCTACATTGATATAGGGGTCGAGCTTCTGCGCGGCGACCTTCAGGCCGCGTGCCTTGAGCAGACGGCCGAGCGAAGCCGCCGTAATGCCCTTGCCGAGGCCGGAGACAACGCCGCCGGTCACAAAAATGTACTTGGTCATGATCCACACTCCTCAATCTTCATAGGTACGAATGATATTTTCTGCAATGGTCCGCCGGCGCATACTGGTGTCCATTGCCTGTTTCTCAATGTATTTGTGCGCCTCCGTTTCCGTCATCTGCAGATGCTGCACGAGCAGGAGCTTCGCGCGGTTGATGATGCGGATGTCGGCAACCTTTGCCTCCAGCTTTTCCGTCTTGTGCTGCATCTGCTCAAGCTGAATACGCACGGCAGCCAGCAGCCGGATGGTCTGCACGATGAGCGACTCCGGCGCGTCACTCGGCAGCACCAGCACGCCGGACTGTTCGAGCAGGGTGGCGGCCGCGTCTGCGTGTTCCGGCGCTGCCAGCAGCAGCACGGCCATGCAGTGCCGTTTTTTGAGCTGCAGCGCCAGCTCCTGACCGGAGCTGCCGGCAACGGGCTCTGCGATGAGCACGCCGTCGATGCCGCCTGCATCAAACTGTTCGAGCGCCTGGCGTGCGCTGTCGGTGTGATCGAACGGGACGATACGCGCCCGCGTGAGCAGGGCGCTGATGCGCTTTGTCTGCGCCTCAGAGCCGGAGACCAGCAGGGCGCGCACGGTGTGCAGCGATGTGTTCATGGCAGTCACCTCGGATCGGGAATCTGAGCGGAAAAACAAAAAAGGACGCTTCCGATGCCGATAAGGGGCACTTTCCCCCAGGTCATCGTGAAACGTCAGCGTTCTCGAAAAGTTACCATATGAACTTATGTTTGCGGCCGCGAAAACAGCACACAGAATTTTGCCAATCAAAATCCATGTATATAATACACCACGGCATTTGCACGTGTCAAGGATAAAAAAGCGGGCAAATTCGCCGAAAATTCTGTGAAATCCGCCGAAAGAAATTGCGCCCGACCCGCTTGACATTTTTCCGCAACAGGCGTATATTTTGCTACATTGAAACGGCAATGGCGTCGTGGAGAGCTCAAGATCTCCGGGCACCAGTGCCGTTTTTTTGTTGTTGACACCGATTTTTGAAATACAGAAAGGGGACCATGCGAGATGGAAAAGATCTCTGACATTTTTGGATCCATGGTATTTAACGATGCAGTCATGCGCGAGCGTCTGCCGAAGGAAACGTACCGGCAGGTGCAGGCGACGATGGAAAAGGGCAAGCGTCTCGATGACGATGCCGCGCGTATCGTGGCCAATGCCATGAAAGACTGGGCGATCGAAAAAGGCGCCACGCACTTCACGCACTGGTTCCAGCCGATGACCGGCATCACCGCCGAGAAGCACGACAGTTTCATCTCTCCCTGCGGCGGCGGTCAGGTGATCATGGAGTTCTCCGGCAAGGAGCTCGTCCGCGGCGAGCCGGATGCGTCCAGCTTCCCGTCCGGCGGCCTGCGCGCAACGTTTGAGGCGCGCGGCTACACCGCCTGGGACCCGACGTCCTATGCATTCATTAAAGATAATGTGCTGTGCATCCCGACGGCGTTCTGCTCTTACGGCGGCGAGGCGCTCGATAAAAAGACGCCGCTGCTGCGCAGCGCCGAGGCGCTCAACCGGCAGGCCCTGCGTGTGATCCATCTGTTTGGCAACGAGGACGTGACCGCCGTGCGCACGACCGTCGGCCCCGAGCAGGAGTACTTCCTGATCGACAAGTCCGTGTATGACAAGCGCAAGGACCTGATCTATACCGGCCGCACGCTCTTCGGTGCCAAGCCGCCGAAAGGCCAGGAGCTGGACGATCACTATTTCGGCAGCATCAAGCCGCGCGTTGCGGCGTTCATGAAGGATCTGGACGAGGAGCTCTGGAAGCTCGGCGTTTACGCCAAGACCGAGCACAACGAAGTGGCGCCCGCGCAGCACGAGCTCGCGCCGGTGTTCACGACCGGCAACATCGCCGCCGACCAGAACCAGCTGACGATGGAGATCATGCAGAAGGTGGCCGCGCGCCACGGCATGGTCTGCCTGCTGCATGAAAAGCCGTTTGCCGGCGTCAACGGCTCCGGCAAGCACAATAACTGGTCGCTGGTCACGAACACCGGCATGAACCTGCTCGAGCCCGGCGAGACGCCGGCGGAAAACGCGCAGTTCCTGCTGTTCCTGTGCGCGGTCATTCAGGCCGTGGACGACTATCAGGATATGCTGCGCATCAGCGTGGCGTCGGCCGCGAACGACCACCGTCTCGGCGCGAACGAAGCGCCCCCGGCCGTCGTGTCGATGTACGTCGGCGATGAGATCGAGAACATTCTCGATGCCATCGTCAACGAGACGTCCTACGCCGGCCAGGAAAAGGAGCTGCTGAAGATCGGCGTGCATGCGCTGCCGCGTTTCCCCAAGGACACGACCGACCGCAACCGCACCTCTCCGTTTGCGTTCACCGGCAACAAGTTCGAGTTCCGCATGCCCGGTTCCTCGGCTTCCATTTCCGGCATCAACGTCGTGCTCAACACGGCCGTTGCCGAGAGCCTTGAGCAGTTTGCTGATGCGCTCGAGGGCAGCAAGGACTTCGAGGCCGACCTGCAGGCGCTCATCCGCAGCGTGCTCATCAAGCACAAGCGCATCCTCTTTAACGGCAACGGCTATGACGATGCCTGGCTGGCGGAGGCTGAGCGCCGTGGCCTGCTGAACCTGCGCACGACGCCGGAGGCACTGCCGTATTACCTCGCCGACAAGAACGTGGCGCTCTTTACCAAGCACCGCGTCTACACCCGCACCGAGATGGAGGCCCGCTACGAGATCCACCTCGAAAACTACAGCAAGGTGCTCAACATTGAGGCGCTGACGATGCTCGAGATGGCGCGGCGCGACATCATGCCCGCCGTCAGCAGCTATCTGCGCGAGCTGTCCGAGACCGCCACGGCGATCCACACCGTGTCCGTCACAGCTGACTGCTCGTATGAGGAGAGCATCATCCCCGAAATGTCCGCGCTGCTGGGCGATGCCTACCGCAAGGTCCGCAGCCTGGATGAGGCGCTCATGGGCGCCAAGACCGTCGAAGGCAGCCAGGCACTGGCCAACTACTACCGCGACAAGGTCTTTTCCGCCATGGCGGAGCTGCGCATCACGATCGACCAGCTTGAGACCATGATGCCGTCCGACAAGTGGCCGGTCCCGTCCTACGGTGAGCTGCTGTTCAGCGTGCGGTAAAAAACGCTTTCTCTTTCTTTTTCTCTCTTCTTTCATTTTCATACTTCTGTCAAAAGCATTGACGGAGAAAAGTAGCACGGGTGCTCATTTCCAGCGAGTGCGGGACGGTGCGAGCCGCATAACAGAGCCTGTGTGAAGAACACTCCCGAGCTGCAAGCTGAACGGGCGAATGCCTCAGTAGGTGCGCCGTCACAGCCGGACGTTATCCCGGTGCGGTTTGTTAGAACCCGTGAGAAGTAAAATAGGTGGCACCACGATACGCAGCTACTCGTCCTATTGTCGGATGGTAGCTGCGTATTTTTTGATGTATTCAGGAGGAAAAAATCATGTGTTCCATCATCGGTTATCTCGGCACGTCCATCTCTGCGCAGGATCTGCGCGCCGGCTTTGACAAGACCGTTTCCCGCGGCCCGGACGATACGCGCATGCTGCACATCGGCGCGGCGACGCTCGGCTTTCACCGACTGGCCATCATGGGGCTGCATCCGGAAGGCATGCAGCCGTTCACGCGTGATGGCAGCGCGCTCGTGTGCAACGGTGAGATCTACGGCTTTCGTCCCATCCGTGAGCGGCTGATCGCCGAGGGCGAGACGTTCGAGAGTGAATCCGACTGTGAGATCCTGCTTCCGCTCTATGAACGCGAGGGGCTGGAGATGTTCCGCGGTCTTGACGCGGAGTTTGCCATGGTCATCTATGACGCCAAGCGCGGCGGCCTTGTCGCGGCGCGCGACCCCATCGGCATCCGCCCGCTGTACTACGGCTATGACGCCGAGGGCGCGATCATCTTCGCCAGCGAGGCGAAAAACCTCGTCGGCCTTGTGCACGATGTCATGCCGTTTCCTCCCGGACACTATTATGCCGACGGCAAGTTCACCTGCTACCGCGACATGACGCAGGTCGACGCCGTCTGCGAGGACGATCTGGAGACCGTCTGCACCCACATCCGCGAGAAGCTCATCGCCGGCGTGGAAAAGCGACTCGATGCCGACGCGCCGCTCGGCTTCCTGCTCTCCGGTGGGCTGGACAGCAGCCTTGTGTGCGCCATCTCGGCAAAGCTGCTCAAAAAGCCCATCCGCACGTTCGCCATCGGCATGCGTGCCGATGCCATCGACCTCAAGTACGCCCGCGAGGTGGCGGAGTATCTGCACGCCGACCACACCGAGGTCATCATCACGCCCGAAGATGTGATTCAGGCGCTCCCGGAGGTCGTGGCGCTGCTCGGTACCTATGACATCACGACCATCCGCGCGAGCATCGGCATGTACCTTGTCTGCAAGGCCATCCATGAGCAGACCGACCTGCGTGTGCTGCTCACGGGCGAGATCTCCGACGAGCTCTTCGGCTACAAGTACACGGACTTCGCGCCGAGCCCTGCGGCGTTCCAGGAGGAGTCGGCCAAGCGTATCCGCGAGCTGCATATGTATGACGTGCTGCGCGCCGACCGCTGCATCTCCGTCAACAGTCTCGAGGCGCGTGTGCCGTTCGGCGATCTGGACTTCGTGCAATATGTCATGTCCATCGATCCCGCCAAGAAGTGCAACGTCTACGGCAAGGGCAAATACCTGCTGCGCCACGCCTTCGAGGGCGACTGGCTGCCGCATGACATCCTTATGCGCGAGAAGGCGGCCTTCAGTGATGCGGTCGGCCACTCGATGGTCGACGATCTCAAGGCCTACGCCGAGGAGACGTACACGGACATCGCCTTTGATATCCTGCGCCGGAAGTATGATTTCGCGCAGCCGTTCACCAAGGAATCGCTGCTCTACCGCGAGCTCTTTGAGCGCTACTATCCCGATCAGGCGCGCATGGTGTCCGGCTTCTGGATGCCGAACAAGGCGTGGGCAGGCTGCGACGTGGACGACCCGTCCGCGCGCGTGCTCGCAAACTACGGCGACAGCGGAAAGTGAGAAGAACATGGACGACACAGCACTGTGTATCCGCACCGCGCGCCTGAGCTGTGCGCCCATGCACCCCTTCCCGGAGCTCAGCCCGGCGGAGCTCGACGCGATTTTGAATCAAGCATAAAGAAGCGGACCGTTTCCGAGTCGGAAACGGTCCGTGCTTTTTTATCGCTTTTGCAGCAGCGTATACGCGCCCAGCAGCATCTGCGCTGCCTCAGCGCGCGTGATGGGGGCCGTACAGTCGCTCCCGTCCGGGTACACGCCGCAGGATGTCAGACTCGACACAGCAGTGTATGCCCACTCGGGGATATCGTCGCTCTCGAGCGCGGCGGCAGGGGAGGGGTCGAGGAAGCTGCTGAGCATGACGGCCGCTTCGCCCGCCGTGATACCGCGCTGCGCGTCGAACACGATCGCCGTGCCGTCGGAGTAACCGGCGATGTCGCCGTTCATGACTGCGGTCGCGACGTAGGCCTTTGCCCAGACCGGAATCTGTTCATCATCACCGAAGCCGGTCGAGAGCACGCCCTGTAGCATCGAAGTGCCGGTCAGGCGCGTGCACATGGCGAGAAACTCATCGCGCGGCATGGGGCTGTCGGGATCAAAGAGATACTGTCCGCCGACCTGCCGGCCGACGCACAGCCCCTGCTCGGCGAGCATGACGGTGGCATATTCCTCCGGCCGGCCGGTCATGTCACTGTAGGTGATGTCCGGCTTTTGCTTCCTGATGGAGATGAGCACGGTCGCCTCCTGTGACTCGTTGCCGCTGCTGTCGGCGGCGCGGAAGCCGAAGTAGTCGCGCCCGCGCTTACCGTCGGCGGGGGTGTAGACGAACGTGCCGCTGTCGGTGAGCGTCACAGTTCCCTTGACGGGCTCGGTCGTGATGCGGAAGGTGAGCGGGCTGCCGTCGGGCGCATTTGCGCTCAGCGTGCCGCCGATGGACGTGTTGCGGAATGTGGTCAGCTCGAGATTTTCGGCCACGGGCGCGGTGCCGGCTGTGTCCTGTTCGGCAAAGCCCGCCGGGACGAGCGCCGTACACAGCGCCAGCGCGCCAAGGACCGCAAGAATTTTCTGCTTCATATTGCAAAACCTCCGTGCAAATGTAGGCTGTTCCTAGTTTGCACGGAGGCGGTGGAAATATGCGTTTTGGGTTTATTCGGTGCGCAGCGCGACGACCGGGTCTTTTTTGGCGGCCATGCCCGACGGGATGAGGCCCGCGATGAGCGTCAGCAGCGTGCTGATCAGGATCAGCAAAAGCGCGCCGAGCACCGGCAGAATGGCACTCAGATTCGGCAGACCGGTCAGATGGTGCACGATGAGGTTGATGGGGATCAACAGGATCAGCGTACACAGGATGCCCATCACGCCGGCTGTGAAGCCCTCGATGAGCGTCTCAGCGTTGAAGACGCGCGAGATATCCTGCTTGCTTGCACCGATCGAGCGTAGGATGCCGATCTCCTTCGTGCGCTCGAGCACGGAGATGTAGGTGATGATGCCGATCATGATCGACGACACGACGAGGGAGATGCCCACAAAGCCGATGAGCACATAGCTGATGGCGTTGATGATCGTCGTGATGCTGCTCATGAGCAGGCCGATGTAATCGGTGAAGCTGATCTGATTGTCCGGATTGTCGGCGTTGTAGTCGTCGATACAGTCGGAGATGCGGTCCTTATTTTCAAAGCTGGAAGCGTAGATGTTGATGGCACTCGGGGAATCCTTGTCGACGTAGCCGAGCTTTTTGAGGTTGCTCTGATAGGTCGAGCCGCTGGCGGAGGAGGCGACATAGTTGTCGTACACGTCCACGTACTGGCTGCGGCTGATGCCCTTGGCGTTGATGGCCGAGATGATCTCCTGCGAGGTCATGCCGCTGTAGGACTTGACAGTCTCCTGCTGCATCTGCATGGACAGCATCGCGCGCAGGTACGGGCGGAAAAAGCGCGAGAACGTTTCGTCGTCCATGGCGTCGATCATGTCCTTCATCTGCTGCGCGGTCTTGCCGCTGGCCTCGAAGATGCCGTTGTCGGCCATCTCTTTGGCCTCGTCACGGGTGAAGGTTGCCATGGTCTGCGTGAGCGCGGCGTCGAGCGTGGCGTCATCCGGCGTGGTCATGCACTTGCGGTAGACGGTCGCACGGTCGTCCACGCTCAGCTGGTTGAGATAGGCCTGTGCGGCGGCGACCTTCTGCTCGGTCGTGGCGGTCGCGGCGTTCGGGAACGCGGAGCCCGTGAACACGTCCACATCCGGGTCTGCCAGCTGTTTCTGGATGATCTCGGTGTTGTCGGCGTGGTCGATGGCATAGTCAGTCAGAGCGGAGGTATAGCCGATCGCGCCGTAGGTGCTGCCGGTCACGCTGCCCTTGGCCGGGCGCACGATGCCGACGATCTTGAGCGGCACGCCGACATCGTCGCTGTGGTAGAGCCGGTTCAGGCCGTCGCTCGTCTGGCTGATATCCGTATAGCCCGCGCCGCTGGCGACGTAGCCCTCCGAGGGGAGGATGAGCTTGAAGTCGCGGCCGCAGAGGTCAGCATAGCTCCAGCTTTCCTGCGTCGTGTCGATTTGCTTTTTGCTCATGGACTGCATCATGGCGTTGCTGATGTCGTCCATGCTCTCGAGGCCGAGCGCGTAGAGCGTGAGGTCGGAGATCTCGTTGTTTTTATCCACGACGAGTACGACCTCGTTGTAATTCTGCGGCCATGAGCCGTAGATCACATCGTACTGGTTTTGTGTCGAGGCGCTTACGAGCGCGCCGTCCTCGCCGGAGAGCAGCTCCTGCCAGACGTTGAACCCGGAGTAAAACCCACCCATGGAGTCAAAGTAGGCCGTGTAGTCGCCGCCGTACATGGACTTCATGACGTTTTGCAGCAGCTCGGTCGTGTCGGCCTTGATGACGGTGCCGTTGGGATCCTCAGTATAGACGGCGAAGCCCATGTCATACGTGTACTGGATGCCGCTGATGTAGTCGTGGATCTTGTTATCGGGGTCTTCGAGGTATTCCTTGAATGCCGGCAGGTTGTTCGACTGACCGGTCGCGCTGCTGACCATGGAGTTGAGCATGCTGTACATGACCGTGTTGGCATAGACCTTGTCGAGATCGTGCGCGTCTTTGCTGTCATCTTTTGCGCCTGACATGGCCGAGAGCATTCCGGACATGTCCACGGGGTTTGCCTCAATCGTCAGCGGGTAGGACGAGAGCGTCTGCTCCTGCACGGTGTTGATGTAGGACTGGAAGCCGTGCGAGAGCGAGAGGATGAGCGCGATACCGATGATGCCGATCGAGCCCGCAAACGCCGTGAGCAGGGTGCGCGCCTTTTTCGTCATGAGGTTGTGCAGCGACAGGCTCATGGCGGTGGCAAAGCTCATGGACGTGTGCTCCTTGACCTTGACGGTCACGGGCGCGGACGTCTCGGACTCCGTGCAGGGGTTGTCATCGCCGACGATCCTGCCGTCGAGCAGCCGCACGGTGCGCGTGGCATATTTCGACGCCAGCTCCGGGTTGTGCGTGACCATGATGATGAGCTTATCTTTTGCAATCTCCTGCAGCAGATTCATGATCTGTACGCTAGTTTCGCTGTCGAGCGCGCCGGTCGGCTCGTCGGCGAGCAGGATGTCAGGGTTGTTGACGATGGCACGCGCGATGGCCACGCGCTGCATCTGGCCGCCGGACATCTGGTTCGGCGCCTTGTCAAGCTGGTCGCCCAGACCGACCTTTTCCAGTGCCTCGACGGCGCGCGCGCGCCGCTCCTCGCCGGAGACGCCGGAGAGCGTGAGCGCGAGCTCGACGTTTGCCAGCACGCTCTGGTGCGGGATGAGGTTGTAGCTCTGAAAGACGAAGCCGATGGAGTGGTTGCGGTACGTGTCCCAGTCGCGGTCGTCATACTCCTTCGTAGAGCGGCCGTTGATGATGAGGTCACCGGAGGTGTAGCGGTCCAGACCGCCGATGATGTTCAGCAGTGTGGTCTTGCCGCAGCCGGACTGGCCCAGAATTGCGACGAACTCGCTCTCACGAAAGGCGATGTCGATGCCCTTGAGCGCCTCGACCTGTGTCGTGCCGGCCTCGTATACCTTGGTGATGTGTTTCAGTTCCAGCATGGATGGGATGCTCCTTTATATGGATGCCGCGCGATGGCGCAGCCTTAGATACTAATTAAAAAAGTATTAGGACATAATGATAAGCGCCGCGCCGGCATCCGTCAAGCGGCGGAATGCCGGTTTTGCAGAATTTTAACTGTTTATTCACAAACAAACACGATATAATTTCCCCGCGTCTGCTGTTGAAACATGGGAGAATGTCTGCTATAATATTTAGTCACCCGGACTAGGGGCCTGAACATGATAACTGGAGAGCTTAGAATATGAAAATTGTGATCGTGGGCGCTGGCCGCGTGGGTTATGCCATTGCGGAGCAGCTTCTGACAGAAGGGCATGACATTACCGTCGTCGAGAGTGATCCTGAGCGCGCTGCCTATATTTCCTCCACGCTGGATGTGATCGTGGTCGAGGGCCGCGCGAATGTGGACCAGCTGCGCATCGCCAACGTCGCGGACGCCGACCTGCTTATCGCCGCGACGACTTCGGATGAGACGAACCTCATCAGCTGCATGGTCGGGCGCAAGCTCGGTGCCACGCATACGATCGCGCGCGTGCGCGACGAGGAGTATTATCAGGACGTGGTGCTGCTGCAGGATGAGCTGGGGCTTAGTCTGTCCATCAACCCCGAGCGCACATCTGCCAAGGAGATCTCACGTACGCTGCGCTTCCCGGCCGCTACGAAGGTCGAGCCGTTTGCCAATGGCCTCGTGGAGCTCGTGGAGTTCAAGCTGCGCGAGGGCAGCAAGCTCGACGGCCTGCGTCTGAACGATTTCCGCGGCCGCTACAGCGACGGCATCCTCATCTGTGCCGTGGAGCGTGAGGGCAGCGTCACGATCCCGAACGGTGACTTTGTGCTCGCCGCCGGAGACTATGTCACCGTGGTTGGTGCACCGCACGAGCTGCACGAATTGTTTCGCAAGATCGGTGAGTTTCGCCACGAGGCCGAGAGCGTCATCATCGTCGGTGGCGGCCGTATTGCCGAGCGGCTGG
>ENA-ORPK01001965-ORPK01001965.1-human-gut-metagenome-genome-assembly--contig:-NODE-1965-length-14976-cov-11.976141_pt1 | contig 14976 bp, 14 predicted proteins | sample MGYA00242139_ERZ509068 | MGnify/ENA primary metagenome ERZ509068 (study PRJEB26280, sample SAMEA2338687) | human gut metagenome | biome: human gut; feature: human-associated habitat; material: faeces... | reverse complement strand
TCTCTGGCTGGACGATTCCCACTACTAGGGCTCGTTAGGGACTTGCACCCATTAGACAATACACATGCTAGTCAAACAAAAATATGCCCTCTTGCTTCGCAGCAAAAGGGCATACGCTTAGTTTTCATTATTTGATTTGTATAAGTCAATAAATAAACCAAATTTAACACTAAATCTTATAAAACTAATCTTACAATAAGCCTATTCTATAGATCTAACCTAGTACAATTAAACTAATTTGATAGTTATTCAATTCTAAGTTATCCCGTATAAGATGACTAATAACTCAATTTTGTTGTCTCACCATTTGGGCTAATCACAATATTGTTCTTCACCTTCAAGTTATCTACCGAATCATAAACAAGAGGCTTGTCGTCCTGAGAACGCAGAGTGAATACATTGTTCTCGATGGTGATGTTGCGGTGAACAGCACCAGCCTTCTTGCGGTTTTCTGGATTGATCCAGATAGTAGAACTAGCGCAACGATTGAAAGTATTGTTGCGGATGATGAGATTGTGAACCGGACCCGATTCAAACCAGCTGCGAGCATCGTCTGCCACGAGAATAGCACTCATCTGCATTCCGTAGAAATAGTTGTCCTCGATGACAGATGGCTGACGGGTGGTGATGAGAATACCACGAGTAGGAATACGGCTGAAGTGGCAACGTGCAATGTGTACACGAGGAGTCCAGGTGATGTTCTCCACTACACGTGTTCCATTCTTCAATAGATTCGCTGGTACTGGCTTGGTGAGCGTAATCTCTATCTCGCGAGGAGAAACCATCTTGGCACTCTTTACCTTGAAGGTACCCTCAGCAAGAAGTGTTTCAGGATTTACGATTTCAATGTCATCGCCGCTGTGGAATGACTAGAAACCATAGGTCTGATGATGCATATAGCGCAGGAGCAGCTTGTTGGCAGAGGTTGCACGAACAATCTGCAAATGAGTTCCATGCACATTGATAGGGTCATCATGAGCACCGGCAAACTTGGTATCGGTAATATCCACCAGTCCACGGCAGCCGGAAATCTGGATAAAGTCGGCAAATCCCGCATTGGTTCTGCCACTTCCCTCTTCTGGTGCAAACCAGCAGCGGTGGATAGAAATATTTTCAGAAAACTGACCTACAACACCGAAGTTGCTGAGATAATAGATACGTACATTGTCCAGACGAACATTCTTTGACTCCCAGATAAGTCCGCAAGCCTCACGGCGGATAGCGTCGCGCATCTGGAAGACAGTACCTACAGGAACGGCAGGCTTCTTGTTGTATTTGATATAGAGCTTACCAGGCTCCATCTCGCGAGCCTCTACCACATTGTCGGTAGGACTCCAGTCACGCCAGGTAATATCCTTGATAGGGTCATACCACTGCGCAATACCTCTGCTGAAAGCCCAGCCACGTCCGTACCATTCTACTTTACCATCCTTGATGCGGTATTGTGAGGTAGGATGAGTTCGGCATATCATATAGTCCTTACCATCAGCCTCCACGGTCATTTCGGTCTGGGTAGGATGAGCATTGTCAATATTAAGATTACGGAGTGTGATGTTCTGACAGTTGTCGATGACAAATGCCGACATCTCGCCATCGAGCATGAGTGTAGAGCCATTACCGTCGATGGTTACATTTCGAAGGCCACGCAGCAGCAGGGCGATGTGCTTTGAAGGATCTGCACACTCAACCTCTGACGTAGTATTCGAAATATAATACTTGCGCACGGTAGATTCCTCACGGGTAATGTTCCATACACCGAGTTCCAGCTTCAAAGTTACTGGACTTCCCTTCATGGCAGCAGCCTTTTCCAATGCGCTGCGGATAGCATTGGCAGCATTTCCGTTCTGGCTGACGCTGATAACCTTCTCAGCAGCACTTACAGAAATGAACGACAACAGTAAAAGCGACAGAACAATCAGTCTTTCTTTGATAGTATTCTTCATTATAATGATATCTTTTCTATTATTCTTAATTTTAAGAAAGCCCGAAATCAGAAAAGATTCCGGGCTTTCCCCTTTTCTGTCTAACTCCTGAAATAGGAGCTGGCAAGTTTATTTATTAAAACTAACAATTTTAATAGTCCAGATCTTTGTGTTGCCATTGGCAGCCTTTACGCTGAACTTGCGTTCCTTGGTCCAATCATCTGGAGTACCCAAGTTAGCAGTTCCCTCAACAGGAGTAATACGAGCAGCTGTAGAAACAGTTACCTGACCCCACAACTTACTCTGAGTTACCTGGTTGCGTACTTCTTCTGTGAAGTCGCCGCCAGCATCAGGAACGGAAACACTTACGTTGATGACGCCATTCTCAGAGTCAACAGCACTCTGGCAGTTCAAACGCTTTTCCTTTACCACAGGCTCGCCAGTGATAGGGTCCTTGTCTGTACTTGCCCAACGGTGGTAGAGCTGTACGGCGCTGATTTCCGCCTCCTCATAAGCAGGCAGATCCTCCCAACTACATGCTGTAAGAAGAGGCATGCAAATCAACAGAAACACCCACTTGAGTGTTGAAAGAGATATCTTTTTCATTTCTATTCGATTTTTTGTTTATTAATAATATTACTCCCATCCTGGGTTCTGGTCTGATTCGTTGATGGCAGAGTTTGCCTGAATCAATGACTTTGGAATTGGGAAGAGATAAGAGCGGGTATCGAATGCACGCTTGTCGTTAGAAAGCTGAACATTACCGATATAGAAAGCAGAGTGGTCTGGCTTGATCTCGATGAATGTTGCAGGTTCTGTAAGCTCATTGATTACGCTACCAGGAGCCTTGCCATCGTTAGCCTCCTGACCATACTTACCCCAACGCAGGAGACTGAAGTACCAGTCACCCTCCCAGAAGAGTTCTACGCGGCGCTCAATCTTGTAGTCCTTCCATGCATCAGCAAGTGTACTTGCCTCAGAAGCTGGAAGACCACCATGAGTCTGGCGAGTCAGGTTGAGAGTTGCTACTGCATCAGATACCTTGTTCAGACGGAGCTGAGCCTCTGCCTTGTTGAGCAAGCAACGGCCATAGCGGAAGATAACCTTGTGGTAATCCGTATATACATTGTAGAATGGACGTGGATCCCAGTTGGTATAGATGTACTTGCGCATAGCGTAGTTGGTCAGAGGCACGTGGTCGTTAGCGTAACGGTTGGTTGCCCAGCGGCTGAAGTTACCACGAGTGTAAGTAGTGATCTTCTCGCCCAGATATGTAGAACCGTCGTGAACGATAGAAGCGTCGAAACGCTTGTCACGGTGCTGATACATCAGGTCGCTGATGTTGGTACCAGCAGTCTTCACCTTGAATGCCTTGAAGTACTGACCACCGTCAAACTCTGCCTCATCCTTGTGCTCGATGCTGGCAATAGCCTCATCGCGGCTGATAGGAGTGGTGTTGTTGACGAACTGTGAAGCCTCATACCAGCGTACTGCCTTACCTGTCTCCTGGTCGATAACCAGATAGTCATCTACGAGGTTCTGGCTTGGAGTGTGGTCGAGCCAGCACTCAAAGATGTCTGGATTCTTGAACAAAGGTCCGCAACCGTTCTTCTCAAGGTTTGAGTTGAGCAGGTTAGGGATGAGGTTGATCATATCAGTACCCTGTACGGTTGTATTGTCCTTGCTCCAGTACTGAGCCAGAATGATCTCTGGTGAAGAGTAAGCACCGTCCTGGTTGAAGATACTCTCATAGTTGGCATCGAGTGAAACACCTTTGAGGGCGTCAACTGCGTCGATAGCCTCCTGATAAAGGCTCTTGCCTGCCTGCAGAGATGCATTATCGTTGGTATAAGCTGCAGCTGTAAGGCAAACCTCAGAGAGGAATGCATAGCCGGCATTCTTTGTCAGGCGACCAGCCTCTGCCTCTTCTGGCAAGTTAGGAATAGCCTCACGCAAATCGGTCAGTACATGCTGGTAGCTCTCTACGATATCCTTGGTAAGAGGAAGATTGAACTCATCGTTGGTATTGAGTACACGGTCCACCCAGATATAACGACCAGCCTTGCGGGCGAGGTCGAAGTAAATCATGGCGCGCATCATCTTTGCCTCTGCTGTGTAGCGTGCCTTGTAAGCCTCAGGAATAGATGATTCCTTCATCTTCTCGATGATGAGGTTGCAGTTACGGATAGAGGTAAAGCGGCTGTTCAAACCACAATCGTAGGTGTTCTCGATAAGGCCACGAGCCTCGCCTGGACAGTCGGCACGGCAGTTCACCATGTTGTTGGTGAATGTCTTGTCCCATGTAGAGAACCATTCGTAAAGGCCGAATGCATTGCCATAGTTTCCGATGACGAATGCATCTACAGTACCCTGTGTCTCCCAAACAGTTGTTTCAGGATAGCCTTCTGTTGGCTTGGTGTCGAGGAAATCGCTGCAGCTCTGAAGGCCGAGGGCTCCCATCAACAGAATTGGCAATATATGTTTATGTTTCATAATGAATATGCTTTTTAATTATTGTTAGAATTTAGAAGCCGATGTTCACGCTGATTGTATATACTCTTGAAATCGGATATGTATAACCGCTACCAGAACCTGACTCAGGATCGAATCCCCACTTCTTGGCAGGGCTGAAGGTAAGGAGGTTGTAGCCTGCGAGAGATACATTACACTTGGTAAACCATCCCAGCTTGCTGAGAACGGTACGCTTCAAGTCGTAACCGATAGAGAGGGTCTTCAAGCGCAGGTAGTGAGCATCAACCAACCAGAAGTTAGAGCTTACGAAGTTGTTGTTGCCGTTGAAACCTGCTGATGCATGCTGGCGTGGGTAGAGACTGCTGGTATTGTCAGGTGCCCAGATATCCTTCTGGAAATCGTAGATCACTGGCAAATAGTTACTGTTACCACCCTGAAGAATGCTATCTATATAGAGGTTGTAGTTGGTAGCACCCTGCCACAACATATTGAGCGACCAGCCCTTGTATTCCAAATCTACATTGAAACCGTAGTTAGACTGTGGAGTTCCACCTGAACCCTGGCGATACTGGTCATCACCATCAATCTTACCGTCACCGTTGAAGTCGTAGTACTTCAAGTCACCGGCCATCAGGTTGGTTGAGCCATTACGCTTAGGACTGTTCATGATGTCCTCGTAATTCTTGTAGAAGCCGAGGTTCTTGTAGTAAACACCAGAGTAAGCACCTACCTGTGTGCTGCGCTTATATGGGTTCTTCAATGAAGTCTCGCTCTCGTTAGGGTTGATGTTCCAGCGGTCATCGTAGAAGGTGAAGTTGGCAGAAACACCATACTTCAAGTCACCGATGTTGTCCTTCCACTGCAGCACGAACTCAGCACCACGGCGGATGCTCTCACCGTCTGACTTCACGTAAGGAAGGTTTTTGCCCAGAGGAGCTGTATAACCTACGTTTGAAGGTGAAGCGATGTAACCTGTTGTAACCTTGGCAAAGTAATCAACCGAACCAGACAAGCGACTGTTGAGTGTAGCGAAGTCAACACCGATGTTGAAGTCCTTGGTGGTGTACCAAGTCATGTCCGGACTGATAAGGCTACCCTCATAGAAGCTTGAGTACCACTTGCCGCCGAGGTAAGCACCACGGGTATTCATACCATAAGAAGATACATAAGCGAAACGAGCTACATTGCTGTCCTGACCGATCTCACCGTAAGAAGAACGGATCTTCAAGAGGTTGAGCACCTTGTCGATACCGAGGTTCTTGTAGAATGCCTCATCAGATACTGCCCATGCTGCAGAGCCAGAGAAGAAGGTTCCCCAACGCTTGTTCTTTGGGAAGTAGTCACTACCGTCATGACGCATATTTACCTCGAACATGTAGCGAGAATCATAGTCGTACTTCAAACGGCCGATAAAGGCTGCACGGCGATAACCTACACCCTCTTGTGAACCGTTGGTAGCTGTATCTACAGGACCTGAATTCATCTGGTCAACGTCGAAGAGGTATGAGTTACGAGCCAAAGATGAGTTGTCGTAATCAGAACCGCTGGCCTCAACACCGAATGTTGCACCTACTGTATGCTTCTCAAAGAAGGTACGAGAGTAGTCAACGAAGAACTGAGTATTGAAGTTGCTGCGGTAGTAAACGTTCTTGCTCAGGCTAGGCTTGTTGGCTGTAGCAGGATTGCCCTCCCAGTCGTATGTCTGTGCAGACTTCTCCCAGGTCTTGTTGTGGTCGTTCACGATACCGTAGCTGGCGAGCGCCTTCAGGGTAAGTCCCTTCACCCATGGCACCTCCCAGATCAGGTTGAGGTTACCACGTACAGAACTGATTTGTTCCTTATAGTAACCGCCATCACCGCTGATGTCAACGAGAGGGTTATCGGTAGTACCGCTGTAAATCTGTCCGTACTGGTTGTAAGCAGGCTCCCAAGGGCGCTTGTTCTGGATGTGAGACCATACATTGTAATATCCACGACCAGAAGCTGTTGCTGGTTCCTTGGTATCCACGATGTAAGCATCTACACCTGTCTGTACCTTCAAACCAATCTGCTTGAAGTAAGCCTCCATATTGGTACGGAAGTTGTAGCGCTGCATGTTGTTGGAGTTGGTGCGATAGATAGACTCCTGGTTGTAGTAACCCAGACCTGTGTAGATCTTCATCACATCATTACCACCTGCTACAGAGAGATTGTGGCGCATTTCAGGAGCGAAAGCACGCATACATACGTCCTGCCAATCTACATTAGGATGACCCTTTGGATCTGAACCGTTGCGGAAGAGTTCCAGTTCTTCCTGAGAGTACTGAGGGGCACGTCCGTCATATTCCAGACCGCGGTTCAGATAGGTAGCTGCTGTATAAGAATCTACCTTATCCTGCAAGTCGGCTGGCTGAGAGAGTGTGTAGTTGAAGCTATAGTCAATATTCAACTTGCCTGTAGCTCCCTTCTTGGTAGTTACCATGATGATACCGTTGGCAGCTCGAGCACCGTAGATAGCGGTAGCAGAAGCATCCTTCAATACAGTTACCTGGTCGATATCATCTGTATTCAAGTTCTGGAAGTCACGCTCCTCACAGATAATGTTATCGATAACGTAGAGAGGTGTGCCACCACCACGGATCTTGATAGATGCCTTGGCATTGATACCACCACCTGACTGCTGCACGATAAGACCAGGAGCACGTCCTGCCAAACTCTGTGTAATATTAGGTACAGGTACCTTAGCGATGTCATCTGCCTTTACAGAAGAGATGGCAGATGTAGTCTTTCTCTTAGAAGTAGTACCGTAACCTACTACAACTACTTCGTTGAGGGTTTTAGAATCTTCATAGATTACAACATCCAAAGGTTGACCTTTGAACTTCACTTCCTGTGTTACATAACCAATGTAGGAAACAACAACAGTCTGTCCTTTTTCGACACCAGAAAGGGTAAATACACCATCCAGGTCAGTTACAGCTCCTGTCTTTTCGGAACCTTTCACCTTGACCGTTGCACCAATAATTGGTTCACCAGCAGCGTCCTTTACCACACCCTTGCAAACAGCACCCTGCTGTGTTACCTGGGCTACACCAAATGTACTTGAGGAAGGAACAGTACTCGCATTGGCGCCACCTACTAAAATCGTAGATAGTAATAGGGTCATGCCAAACTGACTTTTTTTGCTCATAATTGTTTGGTTTTAATTGTTATATTATGTAGTTTTATAGAGATAATCAGATTCTTAATTATATAATTGTCTGACTAAGAGTATATATATTGATTCTATTAATGATTCTTATTGCTTAGCTTATTATATTTTAATAACTGGTTGCAAATTTACGATAAATTTTAATAAGTTGTCTAAAAAAAAAGTTAATAAATGCAAATGGGGCGAAAAAACATATAAAACTTGCTTTTTCGTCTCTCTTATACTTATTTATATATAGGAGAGGGGCGTGAACTTATGATACACCCTCATCTTCATCTTTTTCTCTCTCCATACCTTTTCCTTTCCTTCTTTTTGAAAGAAAATCCCAGAAATTCTTGGCTGTTTCAATAAAAAAGCGTATCTTCGCAGCAGATTTTCAGAATCTAAAACAATGACTTATGGGTAGATATATCAACCCCTTTACCGACTGGGGCTTCAAGCGCCTCTTCGGTCAAGAGTTCAGCAAGGACTTGCTGATTAATTTTTTGAATGACTTGTTTGAAGGCGAGTTTCAAATCAAGGACGTAACATTCAAGGATAAGGAACAGCTTGGAGATTCTAATGATCTCCGCGGCTGCATCTTTGATATCTATTGTGTTACCGACGATGACAAGCATTTCATCGTTGAGATGCAGAACAGATGGGTACCTTTCTTTGTGAATCGTTCCATCTATTATGCTAGTAAGGCTTTTGTTGCCCAACGCAAGAAGTTTGATGAAGCAGGTGACCGCACTCCTGTTTTATACCAGTTTGTGCCGGTTTATGTAGTTTGCATCATGAATTTTATGCCAAAGGAGCATGAGGTGACAAAGTTTAGAACAGACGTAGCTTTGAGGGAGAAGTCTAGCGACTCCATGTTTTCTGATAAGCTTCGTTTCATCTATCTTTCTCTTCCCTTCTTTGATAAGAGTGAGGAAGAATGCGAGACAGGTTTTGAAAAATGGATTTATGTATTGAAGTATATGGAAGTATTGGAAAGATTGCCTTTTACGGCACAGAAGAAGATATTCAATCATCTAGCTAAATTGGCGGATGTTCGTTGCTTGAGTAGTGAGGAGCAGGAAAAATACGATGAAAGTATTAAGGCTGTTGATGATTACTACTCCGGTCTTTATGGCTCTTATGTTGAAGGCGAGGAAAAGGGAATTGCTAAAGGTATTGCTAAAGAAAAGTTAGACACAGTTTACCGCCTTTTGTCAATGGGTCTTTCTGAAGCGCAAGTATCAACGGCCACCGAGCTTCCGCTGGAGGAAATTCAGAAAATGAGGAAATAAGAACTGGCATTGAAAAATTGATTTATGTATTGAAGTATAAGGAAATGGATGAAGTATTTAAAAATTTGCCTTTAGCGGAACAAAAGAAGATGCTCGATCATCTTGCAAAATTGCCAGATGTTCGTTTCTTGAGTAGTGAGGAGCGGGAAAAATACGATGAAAGTATCAAGGCTGTTGACGACTACTACTCTGGCCTTTATGGCTCTTATGTAGAAGGAGAGAAAAAGGGAATAGCTAAAGGTAGAGCAGAAGCTCGTGCAGAAGGTGAATTATCTAAAGGTTTGACAATAGCCCGTAACTTGTTGTCAATGGGTATGTCTTGGTCGCAAATCATGCAGGCTACTGGATTGACAGAAGAAGAATTGAAGCCGCTTCAGCCGTAGTGTATATTTCGGCTGCTCCCTTTCGGCTTGCCCCACACGCCCTGAAAGGGCAGAAGCTCCTAGCCCAGGGCAACACCCTGGGTATTAATGAAATATAAACCAACGCCCTGTAAGGGCAAAAGCTTTAAAAATATTCGAATTTTAAACTATAGGCTTATGGTACATGTAAATGAAACAATAGTTATAAAGAGCTCTTCTCCCAAGATGGCAGAATGGGTAAAGAGACTGAAGGCTCATAAGGCTGAGCAGCGGGAGAGGTTGCTTCATTTGTGGCTTTCCAAGGGTCTATGCATCAAATATCATAGTGGTGCATAGACCTTTGTTGTTTTTGTAAAGTTCGGAGAAATCTTAACATTTATAGCATCAGGCAATGTTCACGGTGATACTCCAAAAAATGGTGATGACGTTCTTCCGTCTTCAAGAGATGCACCTGATTATCCATTCCCAGCAGTCGGCGGTCGGAAGCATCAAGATATCTTGAATAAATGATGCTGCCATCATCCTTGAAAGAGATGTAGCCCCTATCAAATAACTTGTCATAATTAGGCAGAAGCAGCAAACCGTTGTACATATCAACACGCTCCAGATTATCTGCATCCTTCCAAGGCTTGATATGCGAAGCTATCAACAAATCATAATGCTGGAATGCAGAGATAGAGCAGCCGTGCCAATAGTTTACAAGCTGATCTCTGAAATATCCCTGTCCGATTCTGGATTTCACTATCGCCTCACGCTCCGTTTCTGTTAGTGTATAATTATTCCGAACCTGATTGATTTCCGCCAATACGGTTTCCTCCTGCTGGCGGGCATAGTCAGATTTTCTGAATTGTAGGAATCTGTTCAGTGCAGCCTTGAAATTGCTGAGATCCTTGTCCTTTGTATATTTTTCTCTATCCCTTTGCAGAAGTTTTTCATTAGCCAGTATATCCATGATGTCATCCTGGCTATTGAGCTGCTCCAGAGCATATCCCTGGGAATCCAGAAACTTTAGCCAGGAGATGTAATTGGTGCGGGAATGGGCATTCACGCCATCCTGCATTGTCAGATAGTGATAAAAGTCGGAAAGGTATTCCGCCAGATTATGATGATTATTCTGTAACATATTGATTCGTGATGTAATTTGTAGTATATTTATTCTTCAGGAACTCATTTTAGCTTGTTCTTATACATTTTGTGAGTATCTTCGATTTGGGAATACGGGATTTCAAACGCTTGTCTCTGCCCCTTGAAATAATCCAGTGAATCATAGAAATGCAGGGGAATATTCAGCTTTTGACAGTATTTCCGTATCTGGACAATCCCCCTCCAGTCATCATCACTGATCTGATGAAGATAAAATGGGACTCCCAGATTGGCTGATAACCGCTGCATATTTTCCCTGACGTAGATGTCCACGCATCTGATATATCTGTTGGCATTCGGAATAAATGCAACATCTGTGGTCAGCCTTTCTTCCGCCTGGGAATAGGCATGAGAATATACATCCGAAAGAATTCCTACACAATCTTCCGAAGATTCCCCATCTATCTCTCCATACATATTCTCAAAGTAGGAATCCGATTTCATCATCCACTCCTTCCCATTCAGGGCATCCACGTCATATTCTTCCTTGATGCTGGAGCTTCCATACCTAAACTCATTGTAAGTGTATTCGAAGGGAGCCATCTTGAAATGATGCTGCTTCCCATTCTTAGACTTGAAATTCGAATGATTCTTGAGAGTATGGCGATCTAGCGTCACTCTGCAGAAGATGCTGTCGAAGGCAGCATGATTCATGCCGCTCAGCATCAGGACGGGGTATCCTTCCAGCGGATTCCTATTCCGTGTGAATGAAATGAATCTCTGATTGCTGTAGATATAGACAAGATTTCCATCGGCATCATTGCTTAGTTCCGGTGGAGAAGTCCGAAAGCTGTTTCTTCGCAGCAGACTTACCAAAAATTGTGTCTCCAAAAAATGGTATAGCATTATTTTCCCTCCTTATTTATATAGTTTGAAATATGCAATTTATAAAGCTTGAAATATGCGCAACAGGCACACGCTGCAAAAGTACAAAAAATAGTTAGAACATGGGCAAAAGTTCTGTTAAAGAATCCATGCGGATTTATTTTATAGGTTTCCGAGCATTTTGAATATTAACTAAATAGATAAGATTATGCCGGATTTTTCAGACACAGAGCGCCGACTTATCGATTTATTGGAGGTCGGAGTGAAATTTCAGTTAAAATGCTTCGTGAATTCAAATTTAAGTAGTTTTTTTGCCCCCAAATTAAAACAATAGACTTATGGTGTATGTTAATGAAACGATAGTAATCAGGAGCTCTTCTGTCAAGCTGGCGATATGGGTAAAGAGGCTGATGCCTCTTCTTCGTATCCTTCACACACCCTGAGTTTTCATTTACTATGTCCAGCACGCCCTGAACAACGGTCACCGGCCGGAGGTAAAGTAAAGGACAGAAGTTATCAAGTATGCCCCACACGCCCTTTCAGGGCGCCTTGCTGACTGCAATTATACCCAGGTCGCATGTGGGGCTTACTTGCGAAGTTCAGTACTGAGCACACTTCGAAAAGTCCCCATCATATTTTTTGTCTTTGTAACTTATTCGCAATCAATGGAAGGTTTGTAAAGTTGACTTTTTAAAATGGATTCTTTATCTTATTATATATGTATATAAGATGAAAAAGACCAGCTTTGCGAGCTTCAGAATGAAGCGCTGGAGTAAAAATCCCACCTCTCATGTCGTTCACAAGAGCCGTGAAAATGGTAATAGAATAGCCTGTCCATCTATAGGAAGCCGAGAGAGAAAGTGAGCTGCTAAGACACTCATTTTCTCTTTCTTTTTGTTACATGATTTTAAAAAATCCTAAAAATAGCCTTTTGGTGAAAATTAAGCATTTTCACGAAATTCGCCTAGTTCGCAATTAAATTGTACTTTTGAAACAATTTAATATCAGTTAATAATGGCAAGAGGAAGAACATATAATAAGACGTATGCTGATGTGCATATGAAAGAGGATATAATCAGGGAGGTGGGGAGCTTCCTTGAGGAACTTATTGTTAAAGACATTGCGCCATTAAAAATGATAAAGAAGGATTTTCCTATTACTAATCCGCCAATCAGAGATCTTAGAGATTTTGCCCCTTCCGTATCTTATGAAACAATCAGAGAATTCTGCTATATTATAGGATATTATTTGCATAAAGAAGAAAATGCAGTTAGGAATGGTGGGAAGCATCTGGATGATAAAGAAGCCTGGTTGGCTTATCTCTCAGATTTGAAAGAAAGATATCTTAGCCTTTATGGGCGCTCAGCTCAATTTGTGATGAGTCTTATCGAAGATAATATAGATATAAGAAAATGGTGTAAACAGAATAATGAGCCAGATTGCTAAGAGCTGCTGGCGACTAAACAATAATAATCAATCAAACAATTAAAAACCAAAAAAGAAATGAAAGAAATTACATGAACCACTAGGGTTTTGCTGGTCATAAGTCAACAACACCTTGATAGCTGCCTCACCTCATGAAAATCATGGGGGCTGCCCTCTCTAACTAGTAAATGGTAGTTTTTAGTCAATCCTTCAAAAATTAAAGATTAAGAAAGGGATTATTATGGCTAAATTATTTTATAAGTCGCTGATTAAGCTCGCCCAGCTGAGATTAATCGTCGTAGTAGTTAACGTGAATCTTTACGATCATAGTATCCTCGTGCAGATTCCAGGTAAATATAACCGTTTTAAAATATTGAACGATAAAAAGAAGGAGAAAGATGGCGACAAATGATACTTATAATTTCTATGACCAGTCTAGACTGGTTCGCATAGACCATGTTGACAATTTCAATGAGCTTATTAATTTTACTCGAAATCAGGCATCTCAGGATGATGTCTGTGAGGCTGATTTTGGGGAGGTGGATGATGAGAATTCTGATACGGATGATAAATCCAAAGAGGAGGTAGCGAAGGTTACGGTCATTCCCCAAGAGCTTTCTACGCCCCAAGGGATTGGCTGGCTTCATAAAATGCAGGATGTGGGAGTGTTGGATGAGAACTATCAGCCTGCTTCTCAACTGACTGTTGCTCAGATGGGTTGCCTTGTCATGAAGGCTCAGTTTGAGCTGAATCTTTCTTCCTGCTGGAAAGATTTTTCCTTGTTGTGGAACATTAATAGAGAGAAGTTGAGAATGGGGTTTGTGAATGGTCAGAATACCAAGCAAACTATAGAATATAACAAGAAGATTAGCAAGTATTAGTACTAGTACGCTGTACTACTCCGTACTATTTTTATTTCAAAATATCGCCGTACTTTTGCCCCAGATTTCAGAACGATACCGGTTCTGAGGTCTGGGGCTTTTGCGTTTTCTATCGCCAGGTTGCTGGGATAGGTTTCCTGCCATGTTGTAAGTGGCGCAGCGTATCAGCCCATCGGTCTTTGACAAGGTTGATACATTTTTATTAGCTTTTTTGTTTTGCATTCTGATAAAGATAAAATATGTGCGGAAACTTTTAGCGTGTATTTTTTGCGAAGGTATCCATCGGGTACCTTTTATATGTTTACTTAATTTTTTTTGCTTATGATGAATTCTAAAATTCAGAAGGCGGAGGATGGCAAGAATGCCGGCTCTGCCAAGAAGAGTGTGCAGACTGCTGTTTTTGAGAATCCGGAGTTCGGAACGGTTCGCATCGTTACTGATGAGAAGGGCGAGCCTTGGTTCTGTGCGAAGGATTTGTGTGATGCGCTCGGGTATAAGAGAGCGTATGATACAGTAAAACAGCGTGTTAGGTCTAGTGATACTATAAAATATAGTGTCACTAGAACTGTTAAAAACCGCTATGGCGAATGTAGTGGAAGGGGGTTGGTTGTTCAGATGATCTTCGTCAACGAGAGCGGATTCTATGCCCTGGTGCTCGGTTCCAAGTTGGCTTCGGCGGTGAAGTTCAAGGATTGGGTTACCTCGGTGGTGCTGCCGCAGATTCGCAAGACGGGCGGTTATATCCCGGTGCATGAGGGGGAGAGCGAGGAGGAGACGATTCGCAATGCCGAGGAGATTCTCCGGGCTACCCTGAAGAAGAAGGAGGAACTGCTGGAGCAGCAGAGAAAGCTGCTCCAGGAGAGCAAGGTGATACTGGCTCAGCAGAAGAAACTCATCGGTGAGCAGGATGTGGAAATCCGAAGACTGAATGGCGTGGTGGATGAGCAGGTGGTGAATATCGCCCGAAAGGGTGAGAACATCATTCATCTGGAGCACCAGGTGGACGGGTTGATGCCGAAGGCAATCTACTCGGATAATGTCTTGGATTCCGTTTCGTGCTTCACCACCACTCAGGTGGCGAAGGAGCTGGGAGTAACGGCGCAGGAGCTGAACCGCTCATTGTGCGCCCTGCATATCCAGTATTACCAGAGCGGGCAGTATATGCTCTATGCGGAGTATGCGCACATGGGACTGGCGAAGAGCCGCACCCGATACAATGCCTTCCTGGATCCAAACTGCGATGGCAGAATGGAGAAAATGGGCAAGGCGGTAACGCATACCTATCTCGTATGGACCGAGAAGGGCAGGAAGTTTATCCATGATCTGGCCCACAGATTCTGGGAGCTTGCTGAACTGTATGAGGTGAAGAATTTGGGATAATCATTAAAAATGGAAATATGGCGATAAAGCAACAGGTAATGGCTTTAAATCCGGCACGCAAGGGCAATATGGGAAGATTGAATTCTTCCCAGCCCCTGTATG
>ENA-ORPK01001961-ORPK01001961.1-human-gut-metagenome-genome-assembly--contig:-NODE-1961-length-14993-cov-4.808877_pt1 | contig 14993 bp, 18 predicted proteins | sample MGYA00242139_ERZ509068 | MGnify/ENA primary metagenome ERZ509068 (study PRJEB26280, sample SAMEA2338687) | human gut metagenome | biome: human gut; feature: human-associated habitat; material: faeces... | reverse complement strand
TTTTCTATTCGTGATTCAATTTCCCTTTCAGATCATGGTCAGTCATCGCGCAGACGCAGGAATCAGACCAGACATTCTCGGCCGTCTCGATCATGTCGATGATCGTATAGATCGGAAGGATGAGCCCCATGATGCCGATCGGCGCGCCGATACCGCTCATGAGGGAAAGCGTCAGGAAGTAGCATCCCATCGGTACGCCTGCATTGCCGACAGCTGCGAGTACTGCGACAATGAGCCATGTGAGCATGGTCGTCATCGAAAGCTCGATCCCCGAATTCTGCATGACGAAGAGCGAAGTGATCAGTATGAAGGCTGCGCATCCGTTCATGTTGATGGTCGTGCAGATCGGAAGTACAAAGCGGGAAACAGCTGGATTCGCCTTTAGATTCTTCTCCGCCGAGGCAAGCGTCACCGGCAGTGTGCCCGCAGAGCTCTTGGTGAAGAGAGCGACTGCAATGGCAGGAGACATTTTCTTGAAAACATCGATCGGATTCAGTCCACGAGCCAGAAGGAAGAGCGGCAGGACAAGGAAGAACTGGATCCCGTTACTTGCCATGATGACGAGCGTGTATTTCCCAAGCGCCCCTACGATGACCCCTGCTTCGATCTGGGCGGAGAGCTGCCCTGCAAAAGCCAGAATGCCGACAGGAAGAATGGCAAGAAGCGCTTTGATCAACGTAAAGAGAAGCTCCTGAAAACCAAGGATGCCCTTCAGGAGGACTTCGCGATTCTCCGTCTTCGGCATGAAGGCAAGCCCGAGACCGAAGGAGGCTGCGATCAGCATGACAGCAAGCACATTGCCGGACAGGAATGGCTGCAGAATGTTATTCGGGATGACATTCAAGATGTGGTCATAGTATGTGACCGTTCCCAGCTTCTGCGGCACGCTCGAAGCCCCTGCGCTCGCCAGATCCGTCGGCAGATTCCCCGGTGTCACCCAGAGATACATCGCAAGCCCGATACCTGCCGCAAAGACGGTAGTGAGAAGCGTGTAGACGACCGCGTGTGCAAAAATGCGACCGGTTTCCTTCTTGCCGCCGAGTGCAGCCAGTGTCGTGATGACAGCGAGCGCGATCGTCGGTACCGCGATGAACTGGAACAAACGGGTGAATACCGTCGCGATAAAATTAAAGAGCTCATTCAAAGGCTTGATCCCGAGCCAGCCCAGAGCGGCGCCCACGACCAATGCCAAGATCCAGAGAATAAACTGCCGTCCCTGCTTTTTTGTCTGGTGCTCTTTCAGCACGCTCTGTGCTAAGTTTTTGACATCCTCATTTTTATTCATATCATTTCCTCCTATCATTTCCTACTATTCCTACTATGGCGATCAATGAAAAAGAGTTCAGCAGCAGATTCTATGGATGCAGCAAGGCTCGCGAAACATTGCCGCATCGGGCAAGATCTTCATTTCAAACAATAAAAAAAGCCCTTCCTCCCCCATGGGACGAAAGACTCGTGATTCTCACCCAATTTCACCGTTGCGTCACCGCATCGGCCTCTTTAAGTCCAAACAGACTCTGATCCTGTAACGGGAATCCCCGGGAGAGCCTACTTCTTTTCGATCTCCTTGCTCTGAAACGCACTTCAGCAAGGTTTCTCTGCCCGCTTGCACTGTCCGGACTCGCTAAGAGAAGAAATCCCTGCGTACTCTTTTTCTTCATCGCTTATTGGACATACTATAGCATAGATAAAGGAATGTGTCAAACCTCTGTAAGAAAAATAAGAGAATACAGTGCCCCGGTCTCTATGTCCCCTCGTCAGATGCTCTCTTTTTTCGATCTGCCATTTTTATACTCTACTCTTTCCAACTTTCCTCCACTTGTGGTAAGATATGAAAAATAATTTCTTTATTTTTTAGAAAGGAGACGTTCCCTCATGGGTATGCTCAAAGAATTCAAAGACTTTGCCCTCCGCGGCAATGTAGTAGACATGGCAGTCGGTGTAGTCATCGGCGCTGCATTCGGAAAGATCGTTTCTTCTCTGGTCAGCCATGTCATCATGCCTCCTCTGGGCTACCTTCTGGGTGGTATCGATTTCTCCAACCTTTTCATCCCTCTGAGCGATACCCCGGTCTCCACGCTCGCCGAAGCAAAAGAGCTCGGCGTACCGGTCATCGCATACGGAGAATTCCTGAATGCAGTCATTGATTTCCTGATCATTGCTTTCGTCATTTTTATCGCCATCAAGCAGATTAACCACTTCTTCCCGAAAGCTCCGCCAAAGGAAATCCGAAAGTGCCCCTACTGCAAAGAAGCGATCGCAGATGATGCGACCCGCTGCCCGCACTGCACAGCACAGCTCTGAGACGCCTCTTTCGCCAGCAAAGGCGGTGTGACAAAAACCTGTATGTTTTGTCACACCGCCTTTTTACATTCGCTTTCCCCATGAGACGCCTAAAGCCTCCCCGAAGGGAGGCTTTTTAGAGGTGTTTGGAGTTGTTGAGAAAGATTTGTAACAATGAGTGGAATCATCACGGCCAATGGTGATTTCCTTTTGTTTACGATTCTATATTACCTCACATCGTCTTTATTGTCAAGTATTGTTTATTGTTTTCATGAACAATAATTAACAATCATCCTTCATAAACTTCAAATTCATCCTTTCCGGCGCCGCAGACCGGGCATACATAGTCTGCCGGCAAATCTTCAAACTTGGTTCCCGGGGCGATGCCATTGTCCGGATCACCTTTGGCTTCATCGTAAATCCATCCGCATACAGTGCATACATACTTTTTCATAGTCGTTCCCTCCTTTGGGAAAACTCACAGGGAGGCCGCATGTCGGCTTCCCTGTAGAAAGGAAATGTCGGTGCGACCGCAGCTTGTGATCTTACAAGAGTGAAATCCTAGGGAAACGCTGATTCTGACAACGATTTACTCAGTGTTTCCCTCGAGCGATCGGATCCGTATTTCCCTTCTTTCTACATTTACATCTCTCTATATAGTATTATATCACAATATTTAAATAGTTCAATATCGAATGATACGTTTTTTCACTCGCCCAAAATCATCTGCTCATCCCCCATTGACCAAAAGGTCCCGACCTTATATAATAGGTATCGCAAGCCATGCGAGCGTGGCGGAATTGGTAGACGCACAGGATTTAGGATCCTGCGCCTTGTGCATGGGGGTTCGAGTCCCTTCGCTCGCACCAAAAAAAGCACTGTGGATCTCACAGTGCTTTTTTATTGGCAGTCACCTTTTTCACTAAAGCCGATCTCTCAGAAATTTACCATCTTCCCATAGTAAGCACATTCGAGGATCTTTGCCATAGCCTCCGCATCTGCCTCACGCGGGTTCTCCGGAGTGCAGGCATCGAGGACGGCATTCTTAGCGATGGCATCCTTCTTGGCAAGGTACAGCTCCTCTGGCACCCCATAGTCTTTGAGTGTCAGCGGGATGTCCATCTTCTGATTCAGTTTCTGGATAGCTTCCTCATAGGAAATGACAAGCTGTGCATCTGTGCGTCCCGGAAGGCCGGCCACGCGAGCGAGATCGGCATAGCGCGAAAGACAGGCTTTCTTGTTGAACTGGATGACATACGGCATCAAGATGGCATTCGCACAACCATGCGGGACATGGAAGACGGCACCGATCTTATGCGCCAGAGAATGTGTGATCCCCAGAAGTCCGTTTGAGAAGGCCATGCCGGCAAGGCACTGCGCGATATGCATTTTGCCTCTGGCTTCCTTGTCTCCATGATACGACTCTACGATGTTGTCAAAAATATCGGAGACAGCTTGCTTGGAGAGCGGTTCCGTGAAGCCATTCGCAAACTTTGACACATAGGCCTCAGTCGCATGTGTCAGCGCATCCATGCCTGTATGCGCGGTGAGCTTCTTCGGCATGGTGAACGGGATGTCGAGGTCGAGGATGGCAAGATCCGGCGTCAGGTTGAAATCAGCGAGCGGATACTTGATGCCTGTCGAGTAGTCGGTGATGACAGAGAAAGCCGTGACTTCTGTCGCAGTCCCCGATGTGGATGGGATAGCGACGAAGATCGCCTTCTGACGAAGCGGCGGCAAAGAGAATGGCTTTTTGATCTCATCGAATGTCAGATTCGGATATTCATAGAAGACCCACATGGCCTTGGCTGCATCGATCGGTGAACCTCCGCCGATCGCCACGATCACGTCCGGTTGGAATTCTTCCATCAGCTTCGCGCCCTTCTGCACTTCTTCGATGGATGGATCCGGTGTGATGCCTTCGAGCGTATAGGTGGCAAGTCCTGCGTCCTTCAGCACCTTTTCAGTCTTCTGAAGGAAACCGCCTGCCCGCATGGAATGACCACCGGTGCAAATGAAAGCTTTCTTGTGACCCTTCAGCAAAGACAGCTCATCAATGGCTCCATGACCACAATAAATATCTCTAGGTAATGTGAAGCGGAACATAGTGAATCCTCCTTTTGGCATAGAATCATACGAAAGAATGTGTGATCAGGATCTCTTGATCGAAGAAATTCTGATCCGTCCTTCTTCTTATAGTATACACTTTTTTATGCAAACCGGAACATGTATGCTTATTCTATATGAAGAAGTCATTGGAAATGAGTTAAAATCATAAATATAGAAGGCCTATCGCCCACTGCATGCGGAGCACTGCTTCCCTATGAACACGCCGATGCCCGGTTCCCTAGCCACCGCCTTTTTTATCGGGTATAATATAAGGGAAACGCCGATTCGATCGCTCATCAGATGGGATCCGTGTTTCCTACGAAAAGTGAAAGGAATCAAAACCTCTTATGGAAGATGCAAAGAATCAAGTTTTTGTCCACGATCATGGCGATGGACATGTCCACACCCATGTGATCGAGCACATCCATGACGGACATCATCACAATCACAGCCATACGCATGACCCGCAAAAGATCAAAGCGATCATGAATCGGATATCCAGATCCATCGGCCATATGGAGTCGATCAAGAAGATGCTCGAGAACCAACGGGACTGCGCCGATGTCCTGATCCAGCTCGCCGCAGTGCGTGCGGAGATCAATAATACCGGCAAGCTCCTCCTGAAGGAGCATATGGAGCACTGTATCGTGGAAGCGGTGCAGGAGAATGACCAGGAGGCCATCACGCGCATGAATCAGGCGATCGATATGTTCATGAAGTAATATATGGAGTGCAAAAAGCACAGATGTCATCGTAATGAGCGGTGGCATCTGTGCTTTTTTTCTTTTATCCTATGCCAGCGGCCTCGAGCAGACGGCGGGTATAGAGTTCCTTCGGATGGCGCAGTATCTCCTCCATGGCTCCCTGCTCGACGCATATTCCCCGATGCATCATGAGGAGTGCGTCACAAAACCGCTCCGCGAGCGATAGGAAATGGCATCTCCGCCTGCCAGATACATCAGGGCAAACGTGACGAATGTCACGCCGAGAAGAATGAGAAGGCAGGAGATCCCTTTCTTGACCATCCACACCATAGGCGCCCATCACTTTTTCGCTTCAATGCAAAAGTACGGCGTTGCCGCAAAATTCAGCTGCTCCTCCGGAAGAAGGATCTCTTCGGAAATATTCTCATACAGTGTGACCTGCATCCCCATCTCTTCCAGTACCTGCCGGTCCCATGCAGGACGTTTCTTGGGCGAAAGGGGCATCTGGCGCGCGATACGTTCGCAGGCTATAACATCGGTCGAAATATAGCGGTCAAAGACACCCGCTTCTGCGACCTGCTCACGGTCCCTGTCATAAAGGGCACGGTCTTCTTCGCTATACAGGTAGTTGTACCAGTTCGCATCGAAATTGAGGAGGATCCCGCCCTTTTTCAGGACGCGCTGCCAGCTCGCATACGCCTTTTTCGGATGCGGCAGCGTCCATGTGAGATTTCTCGTCACGATGAGATCGTAGCTGTCTGTAGGAAGCGGCACATCTTCCGCATCTCCCTCGACATAATGGATCCCCTCTGCGAGCGGTCCTGCATTCTTCTTCGCCTCTGCCATCATGGCAGGATTCCGATCCAGTGCCGTCACCTCGCAGCCCGCCATCCTCAGAATGATAGAGAAGAAGCCGGGCCCCGCCCCGATATCAAGCGCTTTGATCCCTTCTCTCTCCGGCATGGCATCCTGTACACGCCGCATGATATAGGACGTCCAAAGATCCTTCTGCCGTCCGCAGAGCTCTTTCTGATTGATCTCCGAATAGCTCGGCGCCCGCTTTGTCCAATAGTCTATGATCTCTTTTTCCAACATCAATGACTCTCCTTACGATAAAGGAAACGCTGACCCATCGCTGGATCAGTGTCTCTCCACTCTCTTATTCATAATGAGTCTACCAATAAAAAAAGTCCCCCACAAGCCGGGTGGGGGGTTCTATACGAGAGCATACACCTAAGGAAACGCTGAGCAGATCGCAGGATCAGATCTCATATGGCTTTTTATACATAGCGTCGTCGACATTCTCCTTATATACATAAAAAAACCACCCTCTCGGGTGGCTTTTTTATTATTCCGCATCTTCCGGCAGTTCTGCGTTGGTGTACACTTCCTGTACATCATCGAGTTCTTCCAGTTCATCGGTGAGGTGCTGCATGGTCTGAGCAGCATCGCCTTCGAGCTTGACATAGTTGTCTGGAACCATAGCCAGTTCGGAAGCTTCTGCTTCGATGCCTTCTTTTTCAAGGGCTTCGGAGACGGTGAGGAAGTTTTCCGGAGAGGTCGTGATTTCATAGCTGTCTTCGCCGGTAGTGACATCGTCAGCGCCCGCATCGAGAGCGATCATCATGACGGTGTCTTCATCAGCTGCGTCTTTGGCTACGATGATAGAGCCTTTTTTCTTGAACATCCAGCCTACGCATCCCGGTGTGCCTACAGAGCCGCCGTGATGGGTGAATGCATGACGGATATCTGCGGCTGCACGGTTCCTGTTATCGGTATTGCATTCGACGATGACAGCTGCACCTCCCGGGCCGTAGCCTTCGTAGGTGACTTCATCGAAGCCTGCACCGCTGGCAGCACCGACGCCTTTAGCGATGGCACGCTGGATATTTTCCTTCGGTACATTGTTCTGTTTAGCCTTGGTGAGGGCCAGTTTCAGACGCATGTTGCCGACGGGATCACCGCCGCCCATGCGGGCTGCGATGGTAATTTCCTTGGAGATTTTAGTGGTGATCCTTGCGCGAATGGCATCAGTCTTGCCTTTCTTGCGCTTAATATTTTCCCACTTAGAATGTCCGGACATAGTACGTTATTCCTCCTTTTGATTCCACCATGGTTCGCCCAGAAGGCGGTCGAGGATGATGGCTACGGCGCTGCGCACGCACAGATGGTTGTACGTACCCGCTCCGTAGATGGGTTCCACGATGTAGTCGAACTGTTTCATCATTTCCTTGGTCATGCCAAAGCCTGTACCAAAGAGGATGAAGATCGGCGTATCTTCTTCGTGGATCTTCCTGCGCATTTCTGTGTAGGAAACAGTATTTGGATAGACCCGGGCGTCCGTGGTCACGATGGCCGGTTTTTTGCCTGTCTCTTTTTCGATCCAGGCGATGGCATCCTCCAAGGTCGGAACCAGTTCCGTTTCCTCGAAGGCTTCCTTCCGGTTGATATTGTAATGCACGCCGCCGCCGGTTTTCCAGTGGTTCATGATGCGGCTCGCCATTTCACGCTGTGCTTCGACAGGATGCACGATGAAGTAGCGCTTCACATCATAGGTTTTTGCCGTTCTGGCTATGTCATGGAGGTCATAGTTGGTCAGAGCTGTAGTGACGACTTCCATGTGCTTATTATAAATGGGATAGTGGATGAGCCCGATATACACAGGTGCCATTACTTCTCCTCCTCTTCTATTTCTCGCATGAGCTTCTGATCGGTCTTGGTCAGTGTGAGCTTCTCTAAGAGATCCGGGCGGCACTTCAAGGTGCGCCTCAGTGCTTCTTTCCTGCGCCATTTCGCAATGTTTGCATGATGGCCGGAGAGCAGCACATCCGGCACTTTCCAGCCGTTGTAATCAGCCGGCTTGGTGTACTGCGGATACTCGAGGATCGGCTCATAGAAAGAGTCGCTCTGTGCGCTTCCCGCATCGCCTAAGACGCCGGGCACCATGCGGGCCACGGCATCTGCGATGACCATCGCGCCGAGCTCGCCGCCCGTCAGGACATAGTCGCCGATGGAGATAAGCTCATCCGCAAGATGCTCTTCGACGCGGTGATCGACACCTTCGTAGTGCCCGCAGATGAGCACCAGATGGTCATAGTCGCGATACAGCTGTTTTGCTTTGTCCTGCGTGAAGGGCATGCCTGCCGGCGACAGGAAGATCACACGGTCACGCGGCCCTTTTTCCGGCAGCACATGACGGGCGGCATCAAAAAGAGGCTGGCACATCATCAGCATCCCAGCCCCACCTCCACAGATCGTGTCATCGACTTGTCCATGCCGGCTCTTTGTGAAATCTCTGGGATTCGTCACTGCCATCTCCATGAGGCCGCCTTCCAGAGCACGTTTGATCATGCTCTGATGGAAGAAGGCTTCTATGAATTCCGGAAACAGCGATAAGATATCGATTTTCATGGACTTACTCCCATTCCAAAAGCTTGACTGTCATGGTGCCGCCTGCAGGGTCTACATGAAGGATACAGGGCGGGATCGCAGGGATCAGGGTCTCCTTTCCCTCTTCGGAAATGACGCTGTACACGTTATTTGCCTTGGTCTCGATGATTTCCTTCAGGATACCGACAGGCTCACCCTCTTCAGTCACGACCTTAAGTCCTAAAAGCTCGTGGTAGTAGTAGGTGCCGTCTGTCCGCTTTGGCAGCGCCGAGGCAGGCACTTCGACTTCCATACCACGCATGAGCTCGGTCTGGTTTCTGTCTTCTACGCCTTCCACATGGAGAATATAAATATTCTTGTGCGGACGGCAGGACATGAGCCGATATTTTTTCCCCCCGATCCAGAGATACTCCAGCGAACGGATCACTTCCGGCCGATCGATATCGGGGAACATACGCAAATCACCCCGCACACCATGCGGGGCTACGATTCGGCCGATGAGTACCTTGACATCGGATTTCATATCATTCACGGAAAGCAATAATCTTACCGTCTTCAACCAGGATTTCCCCGCCTACGATGTTGTTCATATCGTCACCGACATGAATGGTCACGAGACGGTTGATCGGTGCGCGGTTGAGTTCTGCACCGATAGCCAGCTTTTCCAGGTGTTCTTTATCGTTCGTCAGCTTTTCCTTCACCTGCTGCATCTGCGCCTTCTGGGCTTCAAATGAAGCACGGAGCTGGGAAGCTGCTTGGATATTGACTTTAGCCTGTTCAGCAATGCGGCCGTTTGCCTGAAATTCAAGCTGAGCCATGTCATGTTCGACACGCGACAGGTTCGTATTGATTTCATTCAGCAAAGTGGTCTTCAGTGCCTCTGTCAGCTTGGACTTCACAGCGACAGGGACAAGGATCTGCATTTCATCCATAGGGCACCCCTTAGATAATATCGACAGCGACCTTGCGATTTTCACGCAGGGCCCCTGCTTTGACTACGGTGCGGATGGCATTCGCAATCCGGCCTTTTCTACCGATCACTTTGCCCATGTCTTCAGGAGCGACGTGGACCTGGTAGATCTCCAGGCTGCCTTTCTGAAGAATGGTGACGGTGACGGCATCAGGATTTTTGACAAGAGCCTTAACCAGTGTTTCCACCAATTCCTTCATCTTGCGTCCTCCTTATTTCTTTGCTTCTGCAAACTTAGCGAGGATGCCGTTCTTTCTCAGAATGGAACGAACAGTGTCGGTCGGCTGTGCGCCTTTTCCAAGCCAGGACAGAACCTTTTCTTCATCGATCTTTACCGGAGCGTCCAGTTTAGCCGGGTCGTACCAGCCGATGGTATCGGTCGGTGCGCCGTTTCTAGCTGCTTTGGAGTCGATAACGATAATGCGGTAGAATGGATTCTTCTTAGCGCCCATACGGGTCAGACGAATTTTTAACATTGATATTTCACCTCCTTGAAATGATCTCGATTATTTACGGAACATCCCTGAGAGACCGCCAAGGCCGCCCAGTTTGGATGGATTTAACTTTTTGGGGTTCATACCCTTCATTTTCTTCATGGTCTTCTGCATATCAGCGAACTGCTTCATCATGCGGTTCACATCCTGGATCTTGACGCCGGCGCCTTGCGCGATACGCTTGCGGCGGCTGCCATTCAGGATCTTCACATTCGCACGCTCTTGCGGAGTCATGGAGAGGATGATGGCTTCGATGTGCTTCACTTCTTTGCCATCAAGATCGATGTCCTTCAGCTGGTCTTTGAATTTGCCCATGCCCGGAAGCATCCCGAGGATGCTCTGGAAGGATCCCAGCTTTCTCACCTGTTTCAGCTGGTTCAGGAAATCGTCAAGGGTGAATTCCCCTTTACGCACCTTCGCCGCTGCGTCTTTCATGGATTCTTCATCCATATTTCTCTGGGCTGTCTCAATCAGCGTAGCGAGGTCGCCCAGGTCGAGGATACGGCCGGCCATACGGTCCGGATAGAAATCCTCAAGGCCGCCGTCGAGTTTTTCGGACACACCGATCATCTTGATCGGCTTGCCGGTGACGGTCTTGATAGAGAGCGCTGCACCGCCTCTGGCGTCGCCATCCATCTTCGTCAGGATGGTGCCGTCGATGCCCAGATTTTCATCGAAGGCTTTGGCAGTATTCACGGCGTCCTGACCGGTCATGGAGTCAAGGACGAGAAGGATCTCATGCGGATGGACCTCTGCTTTGATGTTGCGAAGCTCGGCCATCAGCTTTTCATCGATCGTGAGTCGGCCTGCGGTATCGAGGATGACGACATCACGGTTGTATGCCTTGGCCGTATCGATCGCGTACTGCGCGATGTGGACCGGATCCACATTCGGCGGCATGCGGTAGACCGGGACATCAGTCTGCTCGCCCAAAACTTCGAGCTGCTTGATTGCTGCCGGACGATAGACGTCGCAGGCTGCCATCATCGGGCAGTGGCCTTTTTTCTTGAACATCAGAGCGAGCTTGCCGGCAGTCGTCGTCTTGCCGGCGCCCTGCAGGCCGACCAGCATGATGATCGTCATGCCGGAGGAAGACAGAGTGATCTTGCTCTGTGTCCCGCCCAAAAGCTCTGTCAGCTCGTCTTTGACGATCTTGATGACCGTCTGGTCAGGCTTCAGGCTGCCGAAGACCTCTTCCCCCATCGCCTTTTCACGGACGTGAGCAATGAAATCTTTCGCCACCTTGAAATTGACATCGGCTTCCAAAAGTGCGCGGCGGACCTCACGAAGCGCCCCATCAATGTCACTTTCGGAAAGCTTGCCCTTCCCGCGGAGATCCTTGAACGCAGACTGCAGCTTGTCTCCTAAATTTTCAAATGGCATCCGGTCACCTTCATTCTGTCATCACTTTCAAAAGACTCTCTGCCTCTCCCCGCTCTGCCTGGGGAATGAAATGCAGCAGCCGTAAGGCAGCCTTCTCTCTCTTCTTGCGAAGGGAGCAGGTGTGAAGCGCGGCCTCATAGGAAAGCAGCTGCTCTTCTCCATGACGCATCGCATCATGGACCGCCTGACGGGAAATATGGAAATAGTCAGCAATCTCAGCGAGCGTGAGATTTTCATTATAGTATAAGTCGAGGCAATCCTTCTGCCTCTTCGTCAGGAGCTCTCCGTAACAATCAAGGAGCTCTCCCTTCTCTACGATGTTTTCAATAGACATAGTTCATCACCACAACGGATGTTATTATACAGGAGAAAAACACCCTTGTCAAGTGGTTTTGCTTGACAAGGTTTTGGGGTTCAGGGTTCGGGGTTCGGGGTTGTGGTGGCAGCTTCGCTGCAAAATACATATTTGCGGCGAAGCCGCCACCACCATTTCTAATTTCTCATTTCTCATTCAAACGAGGCTTTCAAATGGAATCAAAGGGCGACCCGCCCCCATGGCTACCCCCGAACCCTGAACCCATCAACCTGAACCCTGAACCCATTATCTTCCACAATATTTTCTGAAATCACAGAACCGGCACGCCGTCGGAAGCTCGTTCTTTTTCATTTCACAGCGACGCGCAAAATCACGCGCCAGGATCCGCATCGACGTCTTGTCGAATTCCTCCATCCTTTTCTTCACGCGTTCTTTGCTCATAGGAAAAACAACGCATGGATTCTCGGCATCACTGGTGAAGTACAGGACGAGCCTGTCCACGGAGCGGCCGAGTTTCGTTTCGACGAGGTAGGCATATACCTCGAGCTGGCTCAGGTATTTCTCCATAAGGGGACTGTCCATCGGCGGTTTCTTCCCCGTCTTGAAGTCTATGACCCGCACCTTATCCCCATCCCCCGAGAGAAGATCGATGGTGCCGTTCAGAATGTAGTCGTCTTTGACCAGCTCAAGAGGGCATTCGGCAGCAAGCGCATCATCCCAATTTCCTTTCCGGAAATCCACATATCCAAGGATCTCTGAAAAGGCCTGCTTCAGTTTTGCCTCAGGGAGCCAGCTATTTTCTTTATCAGACAGGGAAATGTAATTCGCCATCATCCAGCCGTAGATCACAGAGGGCGTCGCGCGATCGGCCTCTCCGCGAAGGACCGCGCGGTGGATATCCTCGATCGTCTCATGAACAAGCTCACCGTACATGGCATGACTCCCCTGCGTGCCTGCGAAGCGGTAGACGCGATGCCAGAGATACTTTATCGGACATTCTTCATAAAGGGCGATCTGCGACGTGAAGGCGAAACGCGGCTTAAATACATTCCGTCCCACAGGGCGGCAGGTGAGGTGGTGGTAGTCCGCTTCTTTCGCATTATCTGCTGGAAGAGCGGGCATGATCCATTGAAATTCTTCCGATGTGTCCCCCTTCTTTTGAGAAGATGCGAGGACGAGGAGCGTTTCCGCGCGGGAGAAGGCCGTATAGTACTTGCGCCATAAATCAAAATTTTTCATTTCTTTCGGTGGCTCAGCAGGCTTTCGTCCGCTCACCTTTTCCACCACCCGGGAAATCAGGTCACTTTCTGCATCCCAGCGCGCCCGCTCGTCGAGCGATGGCACGATGACAACGGGGTACTCGAGCCCCTTTGCCTGGTGGATATTCAGGAAGGATACGGAACCCGAGGGCGCATAGCGCTCTTCATCTTCATACTCATTCACGCCGTTTTCAAACCAAAGCCGCAGATAGCGGGAAAAGAAGAGATGCACGTCCTCCACAGTCTCCTCACCATGCCCGTGATTCTCCGGCAGGAAAAAGCCAAAACGGGCAATCAGGCGCGTGATCGAGGACAGATTTCTGGCTGCATTCGATTCACCCCGGACCGCGCTGTCCAAAATATCAGAAAATGGTGCAAAGGAGAGCATCTGGTAGACGAGGTGCAAAAAAGAGGCGGGGAGTTTCTTCTCATAGGAAATGACACTCCGCGTGCGGTCCAGCCAGTCTTTCAGCGCTCGGTGTCCGGGTTTTGCGAGCATCATCCGCGCGACGCCCATGCACTCGAAGTATGTATCGAGAATCCCCCTCGTTTCCTGCATGTCGTCCCGATTTTCCATGGAATCCGAAAAACTGGGAAAGAGCAATAGGAGCGTCCCGATCAGCCACTCGACTTCCTGTCGCTTGAAGAACCAGCCCGCCCGCGGCGCGTAGGAAGCGATCCCCTTCCGTCGAAGCTGCAGCTGCAAAGCGCGCGATGCATTGCTTTTCACGGACGAACAGAGTACCGCCACTTGGTTATAGTCCGTGATCTGCCCCCGTTCTTTCAGCCCTTCGATGAAATCAGCGATCCGCGCGTGACACTCGGAAAGATCCTTCCCCGTGATGCGAAGGACGGGCGTCCCCGTTTCCTCTGACGCGGCATGAATGTCCCCCTTCACATAGCGGAACATCCGCCCATCCGCTCCGCGCCAGCTTTTGAGTCCGCGCATCCAGTCCATGCAGAAGCAGACAATGCCCGGATGCGAACGATAATTCGTATCCAGCTTGAACGTATGGCATGTCTCATAGGTCTTCGAAAATCCCAGAATATTTCCGATGGATGCCCCACGGAAGCGATAAATGCTCTGGTCATCATCCCCCACCACGAAGATCTGCTGCGAACAGCCCCCAAGAAGACGGATGAGCTGCTCCTGGATGAAATTCGTATCCTGATACTCATCGATCATGATGTACCGGATCCGTTTCTGCAGCCGGTCAAGGATCTCCGGATGGGAAGAAAGAAGCGCATATGTCTCCTTCTGCAGGCGGGAGAAATCGATGAAATGCCTTTCCTCTTCGCGGCGCGTGTACTTCATCATCATCCGCGCAAGTACTTCTATGCGCCCGCCCAGTTGATTCCCGCATGTCCGCCGCATCTCTTCCGGCAGGAGCAGCTCCTCGGAGAGACCATTCACATAGCGGCAGATCGTCTGGCACTGACGCCATGGAGAAATCCCCACCAGCTTCCCCTGCTTCAGATAGGAGTCCTGTATCACACGGCGAAAATTCGGGATCGACGCAAATTCCGAAAGATGCTCATACACCATGTACTGCTGCTCGAACTGATCCACTGCCAGATAATTCTTCGGAAGATGGGTATACTCCTGAAACTCTTTCAGGATCTTTCGGCAAATGTGATGGAAGGTACCGATGTACATCTCATGCAGATTCACCTCGATGCCCGCCTTCGACAGCACATCCGTGAGACGCGTCGTCAGCTCCTTTGATGCCTTCTGTGTGTACGTGACCAGCATGATCTCTTCTGGCTTCACCCTCTTCTCGCGGATGAGGTAAAGCACGCGCTGAATGATGGTATAGGTCTTTCCCGTCCCCGGTCCCGCGATCAAAAGCGTGGGACCTTCGGAGTGGATGGCAGCTTTTTGTGATTCATTCATAGGGAGGACTCCTTTGGGAAATAGTGACTGGTGACTAGGGACTAGGGACAGCAGGTATAATGAGTTTTAAGGGTTCAGGGGGTTCAAAGGGGTGGTGCGGCGCATTTCGTCATCCTGAGCGGAGAAAAACGTCGTGTGTTAAAAAATGGCTTATCTGAAAATATGAGAACTGAGTCGAAGGATCTAAGCGC
>ENA-ORPK01001960-ORPK01001960.1-human-gut-metagenome-genome-assembly--contig:-NODE-1960-length-14993-cov-36.121034_pt1 | contig 14993 bp, 10 predicted proteins | sample MGYA00242139_ERZ509068 | MGnify/ENA primary metagenome ERZ509068 (study PRJEB26280, sample SAMEA2338687) | human gut metagenome | biome: human gut; feature: human-associated habitat; material: faeces... | reverse complement strand
TTTGTTGCTCAGGAACTTATAAATAAAGTTAAATCAAAGTGTTGCGGAATTAAGGAGTAATTAAAAGCAATATGAATAATCATACAACATCGATTACAACGAATAAGAAACATCATTACCGGGAACTGCTTTCGATAGGATTTCCTATTATTATCGGACAACTAGGAACCATCATTCTGGGATTTGCTGATACGCTGATGATCGGTCATCACAGTACACCCGAACTGGCAGCAGCCGGATTGGTGAACAATATCTTCGGTCTCGTCTTTGTATCCTATATGGGATTCACCTACGGACTCACTCCTATCATCGGCAGACTCTACGGAGAGGAACGTACCGACTGTATCGGACAGAAGGTCCGCAACTCCTTCTTTGCCAATATGCTGACGGGAGCCATTTTTACGGCTGTTCTCATCCTGCTCTATCTCAATCTGGCACATATCGGACAGCCGGAAGAACTGCTATCGCTCATCCGTCCCTACTTCCTGGTGAACCTTGCCTCGGTTCTCTTCATGGGTATCTTCTTTACGATGAAGCAATTCCTGGACGGAATCGGAAAAACCAAGGTGGCGATGTGGGCGATGATTGGCGGAAACGTGGTCAATATCCTCGGCAACTGGGTATTGATTTACGGTGTGGCTGGTTTTCCGGAACTGGGTTTGCTCGGAGCCGGAATCTCAACCTTGGTAAGCCGCATCCTCATGGCTCTGGCAATGGTGAGCATTGTGATTGCCGGCAAGGGATTCAGAGAATACAGACACGACCTCATCCATAGTTCACTTAATAAGGCAGACTTCAAGGAGATGAACCGTCTGGGCTGGCCGGTAGCCTTACAGTTGGGAATGGAATCGGCAGCCTTTACGCTGAGTTGCGTAATGGTAGGCTGGCTGGGTACAATTCCGTTGGCAGCTCATCAGGTAATGATTACCCTCTCCCAGCTCTTCTATCTCGTACTTTCGGGTATGGCAGCAGCGCTGGCAATCCGCGTGAGTCACTTTATGGGACAGAAAGACTATGCTGCCGTACGCCGCAACGCCTACGATGGCTTCCGTCTGAACCTGCTGTTCTCTCTCTGCATGGGAATTCCGGTATTTCTGCTTCGCCACCAGATAGGCGGTTGGTTTAATGACAATGCCGAGGTACAGGCGTATGTGTCGGTATTGATCATCCTGATGATGGTATATCAGTTTGGCGACGGTTTGCAATATACCTTTGCCAATGCCCTTCGAGGTATCGCCTGTGTGAAGCCGATGGTGCTCTATGCCTTCATCGCCTACTTCGTCATCTCACTTCCATTGGGCTATACCCTCGGTTTTCCTTGCGGCATGGGCATACTGGGCATCTGGATTGCCTTCCCGTTCGGCTTGACGATAGCAGGCGAAATGTATCGTCGCCGGTTTGAGAAAGAACTGAAGAAAATTGAACAAAGATAATAAAGAAATATACGATTTCTCCACAAAAGTGTATACTTTTGCTCTATATTACATTTTTTTAGAACAAAAAACTTGTATTCTATTGTTTTTTCTCTTATCTTTGCCCTCAAGTAATAGATGCAGAGACACCTAAGACTCTGTATCAACAGAGCTAAGGCTTATCAACAAAAAGTAGTATTAATAATTTAAAATTTAGAGATTATGAAGAAATTATTGGTTATGGCAGCCATGGTGCTGTCTTCAGTAGGTGCTTTCGCACAGCAGGCTGCGGGTACAACAACTATCCAGCCTAAGATTGGTTTGAACGTTGCTACAATCGGTGATAATGACTGGAAGGCAGGTTTCGCTGCTGGTGCTGAGTTGCAGTATCAGTCAACAAGCAACTTCGGTATTGCTGTTGGCGCTCTCTATTCTGTACAGGGCTTCAAGGCAGAGGACGTAAAAATAGGAAATATAACTTATAAGAATGACTATAAGTGGAACCCTGGTTACATTAACGTTCCTATCACTTTGAACTACTATCCTGTAGCAGGTCTTGCTCTCAAGGCAGGTTTGCAGCCTGGTTTCCTTGTAAACAAGGATGACATGGAAGATGTTAAGACTGTAGACCTCTCTATCCCTGTAGGTCTCTCTTACGAGTACCAGGGTCTTGTATTCGATGCTCGTTACAACATCGGTGTAACAAAGGTTGCTGAGGACTACGATCACTACAACAACGTAATACAGATTACTATCGGTTACAAGTTCGCTCTCTAAAAAGCAGCGACTTTAAAATAAGACAAAAAAGAATCCCCGCTCCTCATCATGAAGAGCGGGGATTTCTTTTTGGCATATCTATTTAAACTTCACTTAGAACATTCTTCCACCTGGATGGCCACCACCGAATGGGCGACCACGGAAATCAGGACGACCACCAGGTCCGCCAGGACCGCCAGGACCACCCTGACGTGCCTGCTTGCCTCCGAAGAGATTCAAGCGATAAACCACATGGAGCATCGCATAGCTGTTGATGGCATTATACTCGGTATCCGTACGGGATGTAGCCGAGATGGCACGAGAGAAGGTGCTCTGCTGACGAAGAATGTCATAGAACTGGAGCATGATGGTAAGAGGCTTGCCCTTCAGGAAGCCCTGAGAGAGCTGCGCATTCCATACAAACTCATCGGTGTTCATACTGCTGTCGTTATAGCCACGGCGACTGTTGATAGAGAGACTTGAGTTCAGGCTGGTTCCCCAAGGAGCGGTGAGCGTCATGCTCGGACCATAAGAGAACTGCCAGGTCTCGAGGTTGCTGGTAGGCTGAAGCTTGTTCTTTGCCTTATTGTAAGTAAGCGTACCATCGAGCGAGAACTCAGCCCAGTCATTACGATAGCTGAAAGAAAGATTCTGACGCCAGGTGATACTGCGGGTAGTATTCTTCTGAGAGTCTGATTTCTTGTCAAGACTCAGATAACTTACATAGTTATTGTAATTGGCATGGGCTCCAGTATTGATGTTCCATACACCTGCACTATCGATAGAGCAGTTGAACATGAAGGCTCCCATCGCATTCCAGTTTCCATTGATATTCTCTGGTCGGGTGATTCTTCCACCAGTCGTCTCATCGTATGTCACCTTATTGCTGATGCTATTGTTGGTGGTAGAGAAGTTAACGAAAGTCATGATACCCTTATTATGGTTCTGCACGAAATTGTTGTAGAACAATCGGAAGTTCTGAGTGAACGATGGCTTCAAGCCTGGGTTACCCATCGAAATGTTCAACGGATCGCTGTTATCCGTGATGTCGAGCAACTGAGAAATGCTTGGCTGAGAGGTTGTACCACGATAGTTGATTCGCAAGTTACTCATCTTTGAGAAGCGATAACGGAAATCGAGGGTTGGACTCACATTCACCACATTGCGAACGGTATCTACATGCACGCCCTGATAATCCTGGATATACTTAGACTGCTGTGGTTGAACCATCACACCAAAGTTCAGGTTATACTTCTGACGGATGAATCGCATCATCACCTGGATATCATGGTTGTAGTTGCGATACTCTGAGAAGCGACTCAAATCATCATCCCTATAGTCATTGAGATGACCGGCAAACGGATTCAAGTAGCTGTCCCAACCGCGATATTCATGATCACCACTCATCGCATACTTGCTGAAATCGTAGGTGCTGCGGTCGCTCTTGGAGTAGCTGTAAGTAAACTTATAGCTGAACTGCAGGAAGGTAGCCTTCCAGAGTGGCTCACTATAGGTCAACTGGCCCGCATAGCTGTAATTCTTTGAAGGAGTCAGGTTGTAGCGGTTGGTCTGATAGGTTGAATCCTTACCCTCCGCAGTCTGTACGAGATAAAGCTTGGCATTGTTGAGCGAGATGCTCTTGCTGTCCTTATCGGTATATTTGGCATCCACACGCAGGGTGATGTTACGTCCCTTGTTGCCCAACTTGCGGTTTACCTGCAGCATACCATTGATATTGTTATTATCAGAGTAGGTGATGCCATTGGTCAACTGGCTGTTTACCATAGCCTCAGCCTTCTCTAACTCCTCAACACCTTCCTCAGAAAGAGGATCTTTCGTGGTGATGGTATAAGGATCCTTGTTATAGGAAGCCGACTGGCTACCACTCAAGCCATCGCTGGAACTCCAGGAGATGGAAGGACGGAAGAGAATATTGGTCATGGAATCAGGCATCCACTCCAGACGGATGTTACCATTCCAGCTGTTGCTGCGGGAATAGCTCTGACTCAAGCTGTTGCTGAAGGAATTGCTGCTGCCCATGAAGTTCTCGCTGGAACGGCTGCTCCATACATCGCCGTCGCTGTGGTTCCAGCGGAGAGAGGTATTGAACTTGAACTTGTTCTTCAACTCATAGTTGTAGTTGGCTCCAATCATCTTGCTGGCATTCAAACCGTTGGCACCGCCCCAGAATCCTCTGCCAGGACCACCACCGAATCCACGGTCGCTGGTGTTATTGGCATTGGCAAAGAGCATGAATCGGTTGTTGTCGGCAAAATAGCCACCCATACCACGCATATTGTAGCGATTCTTGTTACCCACACCCAGGTCGATATTGGAAATCACACCCTTGTTCATACCTTTCTTTACACCGAAGTCGAGCACGGTCTGTTCCTCTCCATCATCGATACCAGTCACCTTGGAGAGATCGCTCTTCTCGTCGTATGCCTTGATCTTATCAATGATGCTGGTAGGCAAGTTCTTCAGAGCCGTCTTGGTATCGCCCGTCATAAACTCCTTACCATCTACCAGGATTTTCTTCACTTCCTTACCGTTGATCTTGATGGTACCGTCATCGCTGACCTCTGCACCCGGCAGACGCTTCACGAGTTCCTCAACCACCGAACCTTCCGGTGTGCGGTAGGCTGCCGAATTATAGACGAAGGTATCCTCCTTCAGACTCACCTTCTGAGCCATGGCGGTTACCACGGCACCTTTCAGCATGATAGCATCAGCACCAATGACCACATTCCCCATTGCCAGATTCTTGTCTTCAGAAATCTGGATGCGCTTAACGGTAGACTTGTAACCTACACTGGTAATCTTGAGGAGATACTTGCCATTAGCCGGGGCATTGACATGGAAGAGTCCCCGCTCATTAGAAATGGCACCCGACACGTATGTACTGTCGGTTTTGAGTAGTTGAATCGTTACTTGCTCTACAGGGTCCTTGGTATCGCGGTCTGTTATCTTACCGCTAATCAAACGCTCTTGAGCTAAGGATGCTATTGCAACGAGCATCAACAGCATCGATAGAATTGATCTTTTCATTATTTGTTGAATGTTATTTATTATTTCTAAATTGTATATAGACTTGCTTTTATATGATTAGACCCGATTAGAGCGCAATTGTAAAAAACAGATGCACTTTTTGGGGCATTTTGCTTCATTTGACGAACGAAATGTATCAAGGTTTAAACTTTTATTGATAAAAAAGTGCTTATTTATTTTGTTTTGTCTTCATTTTAACGTACCTTTGCAGCCAAAATAGCCGTGGCGTTGTCCTTTCGAGACTTCCCAACGGCCCTATATAAATTCGTCTTTTTTTTAAACGTTAGTAAGTTATGAGTCAAAGAGTAATCATATCAACCCATCTGGAGAGCGAACTGGTAACCGCTCTCGCTGAGTGCGAGCACGACAAGCTGTTTGTGCTTACCGATACCACGACCCAAGAGCTGTGTCTGCCAGTCATCAAGAACTTCTATAGCCTGAAGCACATACAGGTAATCACTATTCCTGCAAGCGATAGCCATAAGGACATAGAAAGTCTGATGATGGTCTGGAAGGGACTGCAGGAGGGTGGCGCTTCACGCCATTCATGCATGATTAACCTGGGAGGCGGTATGGTAACCGACCTGGGTGGTTTTGCAGCCAGCACCTTCAAACGTGGCATCAACTTCATCAATATCCCTACTACCCTGCTTGCCATGGTAGATGCATCGGTAGGCGGAAAGACCGGTATCAACTTCGGTGGTTTGAAGAACGAAGTGGGCGTATTCAACGACTCTAAGTACGTGATTCTCGACACTGAATTTCTGAAGACACTCGATGCCGAGAACATCTGTTCGGGCTATGCAGAAATGCTGAAGCATGGCTTGATTTCTACCGAGGCAATGTGGGAAGAACTGGTAAGCTTCGACCTTGCCAACCCTGACCTGAAGCAGTTGCAGCGCATGGTGGGTGACAGCGTGAAGGTAAAGGAGCGCATCGTAGAGCTGGATCCTCATGAGAAGGGCATCCGCAAGGCTCTGAACCTGGGTCATACCTTCGGTCATGCTTTCGAGAGCTGGGCGTTGAAGCGCAAGCCTATCCTGCATGGCTATGCCGTAGCATTCGGTCTTATCCCTGAGCTTTACCTCAGTGTGGCAAAGACAGGATTCCCAACAGACAAAATGCGCCAGACCGTAACCTTCATCAAGGAATACTACGGTACGCTGAATATCACCTGTGATGACTATGATGAGCTCATCGAGCTGATGCATCATGACAAGAAGAACCAGAATGGCATCATCAACTTCACCATGCTTGGCGGTATAGGGGATATCCGTATCAACCAGACAGCAACTACAGAAGAAATTAAAGAAGCACTCGACTTCTTTAGAGAAGGATAATATAATATGGCGGGCTATCAACCCGCCATTATTGTATCCTTATGCCAAACAGCATCGCTTTGGCTTTCCGGTTTCGGTAAGCGGGAGATGCTCTACATATCGGAATTCCTTAGGAATCCAATATTTATATTTTTTATGATCAGAAGACTTTTCAGATTCATCAGATAAGAGGCGGCGGACAGTCGCCTCTACTCTTTTTATATCTTCATCCTCAGACAGGAGTACAGCGATTTCTCCAAACTTCCCGTCTTTCTTCTTGGCAAGCATGAAAGGTTTTTCCAAATGAGGTTTCAAGAGAGTCTCCACTTCTTCAATCTGAATCTTGATGCCACCACTACAGATGACATTGTCTTTTCTGCCCTTGATGCGGAAACGGAGTTTTTCCACCTTATTATATATATAGGGTTCTATCTCCACGATATCATTCGTTACCAAGGTTTCAGCACAAACCTGAGGGGCATCAATGACCAGACAGCCTTCTTCGGTCTGACTGATATGAACGCTATCAAAAGGCTGATACCATTCGCTTGCCTCATCACCATTGATTCGCCTCAGGGCAATATGAGACAAGGTTTCGGTCATGCCGTAAGTGCTCCAGATAGCGATATTGCCGGGAAATGACTTCAGTTCCTTCTCTAAAGCTGCATCAATGGCACCACCACCGATAATTAGATGACGGATATGGCAGAGCCGTTCTCGCTCCTCAGGAACCTGCAGGGTATTATATACCTGCATCGGAACCATGGCTGCGAAAGTAATCTCTTTATTTACATCTTTCAAAGGATGCCCACTTGGGGGTACAGAAATAAGATGGAGATGGCGCTCAATGCTTCGCACCACCACCATCTTACCGGCAATATAATCAAGCGACATACAGAGCAGAGCACTATCACCTGGCTTCAATCCAAGGAAATCACAAGTGATGCGGGCTGAGTTGAGCATTCGCTTCTTCTCTACCATCATCAGTTTGGGTTTTCCTGTGGAACCACTGGTATGTACAAGCACCCGGTCGCTATCGTTATTCCATTCGGAAAGGAAATCTTCTAATGTCATTTCAAGAATTCTTCCTAAGTTATTTTACGACAAACAGTTGATCGCCACGGATTTCCAATGGCATTGGGATGTTATCAGTAAAGAGCTGACCGGTGCCCAGCCCCTGTGGCATCTGGACATTCGGACCATATACCTTGGCAGCATAATGGGCAATGGCATGGAGACCGATGTTGCTCTCCAAGGCAGAGGTAATCCAACTGCCGATGCCACGCTGGTTAGCCAACTCAATCCACTCGTTACATCCATAGATTCCACCATGAAGCGAAGGCTTCAGGATGATATACTGAGGACGGACGGTATCGAGCAAAGCCTGCTTCATACTTCGGACATTCACCCCAATCAGTTCCTCGTCTAGGGCGATAGGAAGCGGTGTTTCGCGACAGAGCTGGGCCATTTTAGGCCACTGATGCTGCTTGATAGGCTGCTCAATCGAATGAATGTCATATTTAGCCAAAGCCTCCAGCTGGCTCATCGCATTCTCCGGCAGGAATCCACCGTTGGCATCCACTCTCAGTTCTACCTGTTCACGGGTATAGACATCACGAATACGCTTGATGAGGTCTAGTTCCTTGAAGAAATCGATGGCACCAATCTTCAGTTTCACACAATGGAAACCAGCCTGAAGCTTTTCCTCCAATCGTGCCAACATCTCTTCGTAAGTACCCATCCATACCAGTCCGTTGATAGTGATACCCTCTTCTCCTCTTCCGAAAGGAGAGTCGTAAAGATCTACCAGGTTCTCCATTCCTGCTGGAACAGAGACCCCTTTCTGCTTCAACATTTCTGAAGAAGAAGATGCTCCTTCAGCAGGAACAATCTCTAATAACTTCTTCGCTGCATCGAAGAACGAAGCGAAGGCTGTTTCCAAGCCGAAAGTGATGCTAGGATAAGCACGAATCATATCGTATGGGATGCGTCCCATCTGTTCCACCATCTGACATACCTGTCGAAGGGTGACTGCATATTCCGGTTTGGCATCGCAACTCAAATCAGGGAGCGTAGCACACTCTCCCACTCCTTCTATCCCCGGCATTTCATCCGAAGTAAGAGTCAGATAATAACTGTGTCTCGTGGTATAAACTCCACGAGACGTGCCTGCTGGCTGCTTAAAGTGGAGCGTGCGCTCCGAGATTTCTATCTTATACATTCTTTATATCTATATATCAATACAATTGAATTCTTCACTCTTCGTTCTTCACTCTTCACTTAACTTACTTCTTCTGCTTCAAGTCATACAAATCCTTGCGGCGATCACGAAGATTTCGAACGGCACCGTAGGTATGAAGCTCGTTCAAGAGGTTCAAATCTACATCTGATACGAGAATCATCTCAGTATTAGGTGTTGCCTCCGAACGCTTGCCATCGTTAGGGAAGGCGAAGTCGCAAGGGGTGAATACAGCACTCTGGGCATACTGGATATCCATGTTGTGAACACGAGGCAAGTTGCCCACACTACCTGCAATGGCTACATAGCACTCATTCTCGATGGCACGAGCCTGTGCACAGACTCTTACTCTAGAGTAAGCATTCTGCGTATCGGTCATGAATGGAACGAAGAGAATCTGCATACCATCCTCTGCCATCAGACGGGAAAGTTCAGGGAACTCCACATCATAGCAGATGACGATACCAATCTTACCACAATCGGTATCGAAAGTCTGGATATGGCTACCGCCACTCAATCCCCAGCACTTCTGCTCATCTGGAGTTACGTGAATCTTCTCATACATATCCACGCTACCATCTCTACGGCAAAGGAAACCGACGTTATAGAGGGAATCGTCCTTGAGATAAGGCATACTACCGGTAATGATATTGATGTTGTAGCTGATGGCCAGTTCACGGAAACGGTCACGGATTTCTTCTGTATATTGAGCCATCATGCGGATGCTTTGTGCCTCACCCAAATCATTGAAACGTGCCATCAACGGCGCATTGAAATATTCTGGAAAGAGGATGAAATCGCTCTTGTAGTCGCTTACGGAATCCACAAAGAACTCAACCTGTTCAAAGAGGTCATCTACCGAAGCGTATGGGCGCATCTGCCACTGTACCAATCCGATTCTCACGGTTGGCTTGCGGTCTACGTAGGAATCCGTAGGTGGCTGATAGTAGATGTTATCCCACTGCAAGAGGGTTGCACAGTGTTCGCTTTCCTCATCGCTAGGAAGATAGTTGCGGATCACGCGGCGCACATGGAAGTCGTTGGAAAGCTGGAAGGTAAGAACCGGGTCGTAAATCTCACGGTTTCTTACATGCTCGATATACTCCTTAGGGCGCATCTTGTCAGCATACTTATGATAGTTTGGAATACGACCACCAAACATGATAGCCTTCAAGTTGAGCTTCTCGCAGAGTTCCTTGCGATACTCATACATACGACGAGCCAATCGCAAGCCACGATAATCAGGGTGGATAAATACCTCAATACCATAAAGGATATTGCCGTTTGGCTGGTGGGTATTGAAGGTTTCATTGCCTGTCACCTGAGCATAGGTATGGTCGCCTTTCACCATATTATAGTTGACAATGATGGAGAGCGCACAGCCCACAATCTTATCGTCAACGATAATAACCACCTGTCCCTCAGGGAAGATTGTAATGAGTTTCTTAATTTGTTCTTTTGTCCAGAATACATCTGAGTCTGCGTAAATACGCTTAAATGACTTGGCAAGCTGGTCATAATCCTCCATGCGGAGGTTGCGCATGCTCACCTTTTCGATTTTTCGAGTTGGTTCCATAACAACTGTATTTTTATTTTAAAATCTAAATCCGGCTGCAAAGTTACTGCAAATTATAGATACGGCAAAGAGTTTTCGCAAATAATTGATATTTACGAAAACTCTTTTTATATATTTTGCTGTGAGAAAGCCTTTTGGCTTAGAATTTAGCGCAAAAATTTGGCATCTTCCTGCGGTATAGCCTCATCATGATCATCGAGATAGAGCAACTTCACCGGCTGATATTTCTCGCTAGCCACCGAGTATTCATCCTGACGATAATGGGTCTGAATGCCACCGATGCCCAACATGGTATGAAAAGCCGAAAGACTGCTCTGTACCTGTTTTGACCGATTTTCTCCCAATGCCTTCAATATATCCGGATATTGTTTACTGAATCCTTCAGAAGTCCAGATGATGAAAGGCACATGCAGTTCGTAATCCGAAGCCTTCGGGGCAGCATGAAGGAAGAGGTGGCGATCATCATCGAAGATATTCTCTCCATGATCGCTGGTATAGAGCATCGCTGATGTAGGCTGATCATATACCCCATCCGTCTTAGTCTGTACCCCCTCCCATTTCTGCAGACGTTCAATGATACCATGCAGGATATAATCGGTATATCGGATAGTATTATCGTAAGCATTCAACAAATCACGCCGATTCTCCGGTTTTGCCTCACTCCTGCTATCTGGCTTGAAGTAAGCGAAACTACGGGGATAACGCTCCTGATAATTGAAGTGAGAACCATAGGAATGAAGAACCACGAAAAGTTTGCGATAACGGTAATGGTAATGGGCAGACGAGGAAGCATCAGCCTTGGGCAATATCTCATCCAGTTTCTGCAACAAATCCTCATCATAATGATTACCTTGCAAAGCATCCTCTTTCTTCAGAAAATAATGTTCATCAGCCTGTTCTCCCAAAAAATCGATAAACGAATGATTTGGCAACTGGTTGCTGATAAACACAGTATGGAATCCGGCTTCCTTAAAGGCCGCCAGGATGCCTTTCTCATGAAAAAGGCGCTCAAAATCCTCTGCCGATGCAGCAGACAGAAGCATCGGAACACTTTTATGAGTAGTATTGCTCTGCGTTGTCACATTCGGGAAAGCTTTGATACCCTGCGTTTTGGAGAGCAGTGGATTGGTATTCCGAGGATAGCCGTAAAGACTGAAATTATGAGCTCGTGCCGTCTCTCCTACTACCATCACATACACCTCGGGAGCCGTGGCAGAATGCTCGCTCCTGGCATCAAACTTAAAATTCCGGCTTACCTCCTTATAATTCTCTGAAGCAGCATTGCGCTCAAAAGCCAGATAAAGGTTGTAGCAGATATTGACGGGATAAAGCTGATTGCGCATACGGTAATCATCCACCATCAGATAGCTTGCCAGCAGACAGAACAGTCCTATAGCCCCAATCTGCATTGCCCAATGGCGGACTCTCTGCTGGAAAGAAACCGACAACCGGCTATCTCTTCTGATATTGACACCCCCCAGGATAAGCAAGGGCAAATAAACCACGAAGACACCAACCACGGCAGGAGCCAGATTATCGAGCAGCTCCATCGCCTCACCGGGATTGGTAGTTACGAGATTCAAAAACATATCTACCGCTATCACTCCCGTTCCGAAAAGATAAAGCAATACCAGCTGGAACGCAGCGAAAAAGACAAAGATAAATGCCCACCATATCATCTTACCAGGACGCTTAGCCGCAGAAAAGAACAACATATACAGCGACAAAGGCAGCAACACATTGACACCACATGCCCACGGAGTCAAACACTCGGTATAACACAAGGCTATATTAGGCAACAGCAATGCCACCACAGCATAAGCATACAGGAATTGCCCCGATGACACCTTATTATAATAGGATAAACGATTCATTCTTCTCTTGTATTAAAATGCCTCATTGATATTAAACAGGAAGCCAGACTGTCCCGACTTACCAAATCCATAATCCAAACGCACATTAACATTCTTCTTAAACTCCCATCGGTAACCCACACCAACATTAGGCAAAATCCGATTACTGCGCAATTCTGAGAATTTAGGAAAAACGGTTCCGGCTCCAGCCCAAACCACGATGCCATTCCGTTTCCAAACATGTTGGCGCAACTCCACCGTAGCCTCCAGGGAATGCTTGTCACGGTAACGACCCTCGTAATAACCACGCATAGAACTGGTTCCACCTAAATTGGCCATCATACCCCATGAAGGATTGCCGAAATTGAAATTTGCTCCAAAATCTTCGGCAAGAACCGTACCCTCTCCCAACTGCTGATAGCTGTCAAAGCGGAACTTTGTGGTACTGAAGGCATAATCATTTCCCATAAACCGGGGGCGGAACATCTGCTTCAGATTGAGATAGATGCCCCGATGCGGATTGGTAAGATTATCACGATTATCATATACCAGCGATACACCGGCTCCCACATTCCATGTATGGTGATCCATTCCATTCAGTAACTCCGGACGCTCAATGTGCTTACCAATTACATAATCATAACTAGCCATCGGACCAACATAGAAATTGTCTGCCACCCGGAACAGAAAAGCAGCCTCAGCCTGTGCCTGCCATCGCTTCATGTCGCTCTTATTGTCATCGTTATCGCCCATCTCGTAACCTATTCCCCAAAAATCAGAAGGGAAAGAATAGAAATAGAGACGATAGTCTATGCGATAACGACCACGAGGTGCTATATGATTTCCACGAACACCCAACATATAGAAACCTACCGTGCTCACATCACCGAAAAGCGAAACATTGGAAGGAGGAAGTAGGGTATCATTGGGGTCTGAACGATAAAGACCTGCCGCTACCATTCCTAAGCCAAACTTCGTATCAGAAGCATAATGAGGACCTCCGATGATACTGAAGTCAAACCGCTTATGCTTCTTGTTTTTGTTGGCATCATTAAAATAGTCAAGAAATCTTGTCATCCATGATTTCCTGGCATGCTGGGTTGTATCCGCCATCTGCTGTGAGGGGATTGTATCTTGAGTAAATGGCTCAGAGGCATAACAGCCCAATGCCATCATCATGACTAGTATTGTCAGGATATGCTTCATAAAGTCTATAATCTTTGATTCTACATGTGATTTTTACTCGTAAACCAATGCCACATTATCTATCCACAATGTATTACCCGGTGTACCGATATAGGCTCCACCATGGGATGAAGAGAACTGCAGGATAAGATGTGTAGGCGTCTCATGAATGCCCGCCCATCCGGTTTCCCTTACCGGCACACTTTTTCCCTTGCTGTTGCGGGCATAGTCGGTAGAGCGAAGTCCCATCGTAGCAGCATCATAACCAGCCATGTGACGGATATCGCCATAATGAATGGTATAAGTAGCATCATTCACCCATCCGTTGGTACTTTTTCCATACTTCACCACCATCGTGCCCACTCGTTTGGCAGTGATGTTTCCCTGAGCATCTTCATGGCGCTTCTGCAAATAGAGTACGGCAATGGCATAGTCGCGACCTGCCACAGTGGATGCTCCACTGAATCCATTCTGCTTGATACGGTTAGCAGATTGAGGCATATATGTTTTATAGTCAAATTGTACTGCCTTAGGACGTGCAGTGAACGGAATACCCCAATTGATGGCTTTCGGACCATCTTTGGTACTCGTAATCGGTTCACGTACATCCCCCAGGAAAAGGGAACCTGCTGCCAGAACCTTGATATTGATAAGTCCAAGCACCTTCACTTTCTCTATATGGGTTTCCAATTTAGCACAATATCCATTGCCACGCTTGTCACGATAAACCGAGTTATTGGTTTTGTAGATACCCGAAACATGTGCCAGAACATTGGATGATCCCCAGGGGGAACCACCCTTGTTGGTATAAGGAGTATTGCCATTGAGGGTCATATTAGGTCCTACGGCATAGATGGTTTTCTGATTTCCACCAATGATAGCCGACTCCTTGATGTTTCTAATCACCCAGTGATCCATGTTTCCATATTTTAATGGAACTACCTTTTTCTGTCCTTGTACTGGAAGGCTAGATAAGGATGCCAAAGCTATTGCCAAGCTAAATACTATTTTTTTTTCCATACCCGTTTCTTTTATTTCATTTCTATTTTGTTTCTATTCAACCTACGAGAAGATTTCAAGTCTTAAGTGATAGGATTTGCAAAGATAGAAAAATTTTCCGTACTTTTCAGTTTTCCGGAAAATAATGATTGAAAATTAAGAAATAATAATAGATTTAGTCGTTTTTTATCGTATAAAACAAAAAATCCTGCATTTGACTGAGTGGCAAATGCAGGACTTTATGTATAATAATATGTATCAATTATCGATTGGAATACATGTTGTCGTAGTACTTCTGGTAATCACCAGAGGTTACGTTGTCCATCCATTCCTGGTTATCCAGATACCATTTTACAGTTTCCTCGATACCCTCCTCAAACTGGAGAGATGGCTCCCAACCCAATTCCTTCTGCAACTTTCTAGAGTCGATGGCATAACGCATATCGTGACCCTTTCTGTCTGTTACGTAGGTGATAAGATCCATATCCTCGCCTTCCTTTCTGCCGAGCAATCTATCAACGGTCTTGATAACCACCTTGATGATATCGATATTCTTCCACTCGTTGAAACCGCCGATGTTGTAAGTCTCGGCAATCTTACCCTTGT
>ENA-ORPK01001958-ORPK01001958.1-human-gut-metagenome-genome-assembly--contig:-NODE-1958-length-15010-cov-6.700635_pt1 | contig 15010 bp, 13 predicted proteins | sample MGYA00242139_ERZ509068 | MGnify/ENA primary metagenome ERZ509068 (study PRJEB26280, sample SAMEA2338687) | human gut metagenome | biome: human gut; feature: human-associated habitat; material: faeces... | reverse complement strand
GACATTGCTGAGCTCCTGCTGAGGCCCAGCTGCGGAGCTGCTGCCCCCGCTGCCGGTACCGAGTGTTGGTGTCGTTCTGATGTGTAGATGCTGCTGTGAGCGCTGGAGAGGAGAAGAAGGAGGAGAAGGAGGAGGAGAAGAAGGAGGGCGAGGAGAAGAAGGAGCCCGAGGCCCCCAAGCCCCTCAACACGATGACGGCCCTCTGGAAGCGCGCGAAGAAGGACGTGAAGCCCGAGGAGTACAACGAGTTCTACAGGCACCTCACGCACGACTACGCCGACCCGCTTGAGACGATCCACTTCTCCGGCGAGGGCCAGGTCGAGTTCAGGGCGCTCCTCTTCCTGCCGAAGCAGGCGGGCATGGACATCTACATGCCGAACACGAAGCGCGGCCTCTCGCTCTACGTGCGCAACGTCTTCATCGGCGACGACTTCGAGATGCTGCTCCCCGAATACCTCCGCTTCGCGAAGGGCGTGGTGGACAGCGCCGATCTGCCGCTCAACGTGAGCCGCGAGATGCTGCAGGACGACGCCGTGATCCGCAAGATCAAGCAGGCCGTCACCTCCAAGATCCTCTCCACCCTGCAGGAGATGAAGGACAAGAAGCCCGATGCCTACAAGGACTTCTACGCCGCGTTCGGCCGCATCCTCAAGGAGGGCGTGCGCACCGACTTCGCGAACGCCGACCGCATCAAGAAGCTGCTCATGTACTACTCGGCGAAGAGCCCCGAGGGGACGCGCATCTCCCTCGACGACTACGTCAAGGCGATGCCGAAGGACCAGAAGGACATCTACTTCCTCACCGCCGAGCGCCTGGAGGACGCCCGCCATTCGCCGCAGATCGAACAGGCCCTCAAGCACGGCTGCGACGTCCTTTTCTTCGTCGATCCCGTCGACGAGTGGCTCGTCGACGACTTCCGGGAATACGAGGGCAAGAAGCTCGTGGACATCGCCAAGGGCGACGTCCAGTTCGGCAGCGAGGCCGACCAGAAGGCCGAGAAGGAGGCGAACGAGAAGGCGAGCGCCGATCTGAAGCCATTCCTCGACGCCGTGAAGGAACAGCTGAAGGACAACGTGTCCGACGTGCGCGTCTCGACGCGCCTCGCCGACTCCCCCTGCTGCCTCGTCGCGGGCGCAAACGCGCTTTCCGCCTCGATGGAGCGTATGCTGCGCGCGATGAACCAGGAGGTCCCGCACGAGAAGCGCCTTCTGGAGATCAACGCGGCGCACCCGCTCGTCGAGAAGATGAAGGGCCTCACGGGCGATGCCCTCAAGGACGCCGTCGAACTGCTCTACGACCAGGCCCTCATCGCCGAAGCCGACGCCATCGCTGCCGAAAAGGGCATACGTGTGGTGCACGGAGTATATATCGGCGTGCAGGGACCGACCTTTGAAACCCCCGCAGAATACAAGATGTACCACCGTCTTGGAGGCGACGCCGTCGGCATGAGCACCGTCCCTGAGGTAATTGTGGCACACCACTGCGGCATCCGCACATTCGGCATCTCTATCATCACCGACCTCGGACTGGAGGACACTCCAGTTGAGGTATCGCACGAGGAGGTGCAGGTAGCTGCCAACAACGCACAGCCGCTCATGACCGAAATCATGCGCGAGATGATTCGTCGAGCTTAACAGTATACATTAATTATATATATGACCGACATTTCTAAACTCGGTGAGTTTGGTCTTATCCACCATCTCACCGACAACATAAAAATAAAGAACGAATCGACAGTAAAGGGCGTGGGCGACGACTGCGCCGTGCTCCACTACCCCGACTCAGAAGTGCTCGTAACTACAGATATGCTCATGGAGGGCGTACACTTCGACCTCACATATATCGACCTGCAGCATCTCGGATACAAGTCGGCGATGGTGAACATCAGCGACATCTTCGCCATGAACGGCACACCGCGACAGCTCACCGTGAGCATCGCGCTGAGCAAACGCTTCAAGGTGGAGGACATGGAGGAGTTCTACAGCGGACTGCGCATGGCTTGCGACAAGTGGGGCGTCGACATCGTTGGCGGCGACACCACATCGTCATACACCGGACTCGCCATCAGCATCACCTGCATCGGTGAGGCTCGCAAGGAGGACATCGTCTACCGCAACGGAGCCAAGGACACCGACCTTATCTGCGTGACGGGCGACCTCGGTGCGGCTTACATGGGTCTACAACTGCTCGAACGCGAGAAGAGTGTCTACTACCAGCAGGTGGACGAGGCGCGCAAGAAGAACGATAAGCGTGCTCTCGAAGAGCTGAAGGGCTTCCAGCCCGACTTCGCCGGCAAGGAGTATCTGCTGCAGCGCCAGTTGCAGACCGAGGCGCGCGGCGACATTATAGCTCGCTTCCGCGAACTCAATATCCGACCGACAGCGATGATGGACATCAGCGACGGACTCTCAAGCGAACTGATGCACATCTGCAAGCAGTCGAACTGCGGATGCCGCATCTACGAGAAGAACATACCGATCGACTACCAGACGGCGGTGATGGCTGAGGAGCTGAACATGAACGTTACAACGTGCGCTCTCAACGGCGGCGAGGACTACGAACTGCTCTTCACCGTACCAATCGGCGACCACGAGAAGATTCAGCAGATGGACAACGTGAAGCTGATTGGACACATCACACGTCCTGAACTCGGACAGATGCTCGTAACACGCGACAACCAGGAGTTCGAACTGAAGGCGCAGGGATGGAATCCGCTGAGCGATAAGTAATATAATTAGAGGATATGGCATCCTACCATACCCACGCAGGCTTATAGGGGGTGCAGCAGTCTCTGCTGCACCAACCGAGCTACACCATAGAAGCCCACACCTTTCTTTTATCAATAAAAAGCAGTCCCTTTATTGTTGCAAAACCTAAGATTTAGTGTTGCAAAAACTCAGATTTAGTGTTGTAGAAGCTCTGCTCTACTCATCAGACGGCGAACGCAATCCGATCAGACGGCGGACGCAATCCGATCGGGCGGCGAACGCAATCCGATCGGGCGGCGTTCGGTATACAATGACAAGAACATAGGCTTTACATTATTAATTTCCACTATCACACCACTCTTACACCACGATATAATCACACAACTTACAGTTTAACATGTCATTTTTTACAAAAAATCGGTAAATAATTTGGCAGATTCAAAAATAATGCGTACCTTTGCACTCGCAAGATTAACGCAGTTGGTGCCATAGCTCAGATGGTAGAGCAAAGGACTGAAAATCCTTGTGTCCCCGGTTCGATTCCTGGTGGCACCACTTACAAAGAGTTACTCATTTCGAGTGACTCTTTTTTTTGTTTTCATTTTATACATTACCTTTGTAATGTTTTTTCAAAAAAATCAATGTTTTGCTTAGTTTTTCGCTTTGCTCAACTGTATATATAAGTATATGACACAAGAAAAGGACATAGAACTGATGTTTCGGCGGCATTACGAGAAGATGTACAATCTGGCCAGATACATTCTCTCGGATGACGACGAGAGCAAGGATGTGGTGAGCGAAGTGTTCACGCAGATTCTTGCTGATGATGTAGTCCTGTTGCCTGAGAGCGAGGAAGGTTATCTGATGCGGAGCGTGCGCAACCGCTGTCTCAATCAGATTGCTCACAAGAGCGTTAAGGAAAGAGTGGCGAAGCTACTGTTGGATGATGCCGACGTGATTCTTTCTGAAGACACCGACGAGCGTCTCGAACAACTGCTGCTTATCATCGACGACCTTGAACCTCCCATCCGTAAGCTAATCTTCCGCCTGCGCTATCTGCAAGACAAGTCGTATCAGGAGGTGGCAGACGAGGTGGGAGTAAGCAAAGTGACGGTGTTCAACCATCTCTCTAAGGCAATGGACTGGATTAAAAAACAAATTAAATGAGCAAAACAATGAGTACGATGAACAAAGACGAAAAGCGGTTGATGCTCTTCGATATGCAGGAGCATCCCGAGAAATATACCGACGAGCAGGTGGAACGCTTGCTTGCCGACGAAGAAGCGCAGGAGTTTCTACGCGACTTGGCTATGGCGAAAATGGCTGGCAAGAAGGCCACGCCAAAGAAGGTGGATGTGGACAAGGCCTGGAAGGAGTTTTCGGAAAAGCACAATAAGGCTAAGTCTATTAGCAACGGAGCAAACACTTCTTACCGCAACCGAATGCAGATTGCAGCCTCTATCATTGGCATCATCTTCCTCTCGGGCGTAGCCTTGGCTGCCGTGCATAACGGCTGGTTAAAGTTCGCGGTTTCTGACAAATTTGCGGATAATAAGACTACGACAGAACAGAACGTAAAACAAAAACCATCAGCCTACGACAGCCTTAAAGCAGTTACTGCAGAGCCAAAGGACTCGCTCGACATGAAACCCGTCGTATTCGACAATACCGAGTTGGCAACGATACTTACGCAGATGGCAGACTTCTATCACGTGAAGGTGAGGTATGACAACGCCGACACACAGCATGTGCGTCTCTTCTTCAACTGGAACAAGACGAAGACATTGGAGCAGAACCTGGAGATTCTGAATGCTTTCGACCGCATACAGATAGAGTATGCCGAAGGAGAACTGGTAGTAAAATAAGAACGGAGGACGTATTATGAAAAACATATTTAAGCCAACGCCCGACAGCAGCAAGACCATCTGCCTGCTTCTTTTCTTTCTGCTGGCTTTCGTACAGCAGTCTCACGCCCAGCGCATCACCAGACAATATAATAATGTGTCGTTCTCCGAGGCGTTGAAGGACCTGAATGTCCGTCAACATAAATACACCATTAACTTTGTGTACGACGAGTTGGAGGACTTCAAGGTGACAAAGAGCATACGCAACATGAGTGTTCCAAATGCCATCATGCAACTCATTGGCTTCTACCCTATCAGAATGACGCAGGTAGAGGACAACATAATGGTGGAATGTACGCAGAAGTCAACGCTTCGATATAAGGGACGCATTGTAGACGAACGAGGCAATGCAGCCGAATACGCTACAATAGCCTTGCTGTCGCCCATCGATTCCACCATCGTAGGTCAGGGCGTAAGCAATGAGAACGGCTACTTTGTCATTCCTTCCAACTACAGAAAGGTGTTAGCCCGTATCACATACATTGGCTATAAGACCGTAAACCGTATATTCAACAATACGGAGATGGGCATCATCCGACTGCAACCCAAGACCATGACGGTTAAAGGTGTTGTGGTGAAGGGCAAAAGAAATACAGTGAAAGTAGAATTGAACAAGATAACCGTGGATGTAGCACATTCCTATTTGCAGTATATGGGAAAGGTAACCGACGTGCTCGGCATGATTCCAGGATTAACCTCCGACTTGCAGTTGTTAGAAGGTGGAACTCCAACATTTGTTCTTAACGGAAGACCCGTAAGTATGGCTGAGCTTAAAGCCATACCTGCGTCGCAGGTAAACAAGATTGTGGTTGATTCAAATCCAACAGTAGAATATAGCGCCAGCAATAAGGGCGTTGTGTACATCACCACCAAAACAGCATTGGGCAATACACTGTCTACAGAGTTAAGCAACACGTCTATTTTTGCCAGAAACTATGTGGATATGGCAAATGTGTCCATAAACGAGAAATACAAGAAGGTGAGCAATATTCTTACGGCAGGGGTTTCGTATTTAAGTACAACACAGATAGACAAAACCACAGAAACTGTATTCTTGCCACAAAAAGACATAGAGAGCGCAAAGGAGAGACATACGATAGGAAACGCTCGTACGTTCGAATGGTTCTATTCGATGAACTGGGAAATCAGCCGACAACAGTCGTTCGGCTTTCAATATACGGGCAACATAGGCAACACGCATATAAAAGAACCTACTTGGCAGACAATGAATGGAACCGAAATGACGTTCAATCAGAAGAAGCGAGGAGCAGACTATCTACATAGTGCCAGCGTGAACTATAGAAACGAAATCGACTCTACACGCACACTCTCTATTATAGCCGATTACGCACAGAACCACTCCGATGAGACTGGATTGGCAGCCACTGTTCCTGCTGTCACTACAGCAAGTGAGGGAAAATATCACATCGGAGGTACGCGCCTATCATACAATAGTCGTCGCAAGTGGGCTAACGTGTCAATGGGGCTTTTCTTCTCGACTATGAACAATAAAGGCAATTATGCCTACAATGCGGATGTAGAGACATACGATACTCACGAGAGTCTGTATGGTGCATATTTGTCACTTTCGAGACAATTCAGCAGCTTTTATTTGCAAGGTGGCTTGCGCATGGAAGCCGACCATAGAAAGTTGGAGACCGGCGTGTCCGGAGCGTTCACCGACTCTACAGAATGGAAACTGTTCCCCAACTTGGTAGCAAAGAAGCAGCTGACAGCCAAATCTTCTGTGAGTTTATCCGTAGGACAGACCATCGGACGCCCTTCGTTTTCCAACTTGAATCCCGGACTCTACTATTATGATGCCATCTCATATAAAGTAGGAAACCCGCAGCTGAAGCCAAATGTAACAACCAACATAAAGTTCAGCTATAACTATGGCAACTTGTTGGCATCAGTAGCCTACAACAGAAGTAAAGACAGAATAGTAGATCTGCCGTTCTGGACAGAAACGTCGGTTGACAATAAGAACATCAAGTTTATGCCTGTGAACTTTAACAAGTCAGAGAACATTGTGGCTACCGCTTTATATAACTTTTCGATAGGTCCGGTCCAGGTAGATCTGACTGGTTCATTCGTCCAGCCCTTTGTCAAGGCAAACTATTTAGGAGAAGAACACTCATGGAACAAAGCTTCTTGGGATATTAATGCAAATGCGCAGTGGCCATTGAACAACCATTCAATTTTAGTATTCGATGCTTATTTCGACAGTGGCGGCACAAGTACGTTGTTCGACCATAAGAGTTGGTGGACGATGGATCTGGTATATATACTTCACATAATGAAGGGCAAGCTTAACTTGACGGTTGCTGCTAATGACATATTCCATACCGACAGGTCGAACAACTGGACAATGAAATACAATAACATACGGACAACAATGGATACCAACGGCGACACTCAACGCCTGGTAGTGAAATTTAGCTACAATTTTGGCACGTTGAAACTGGACAGCACTAAGAAATCAGCTTCAAAGGATTTCTTGAACAGATTGTGATAAGCGGCTTCCTGTTCAAAGAAACCCGCTATAAAATAGCGCAGTCCGAAATTAAGCCAGCGTACACCACATGGTGACGAAGAACGGCACGGTGAAGTCGGTGACGAAGCCGTGGTATATGCTAAGTGCAACGTAGCGCTGACCAACGGTCTGCGTGATGATGGGCAGCGTGGTGTCCATTGTCGTTGCGCCGCCAGACGAGATAGGAGCCAGCGGACCGAACCACTTGGCGAGCAGCGGAGTGAGCAGAAGCGTAATCATCTCGCGTATGATGTTAGCCAGCAGAGCGATGGTGCCGAGTTCGGCGCCGCGATACTCGGTGATGAAGATACTCGAGAGCGAGTAGTAGGCGAAGCCGCTGTCTACAGCCAGACAGTCGGTGAGCTGACGGTGATGGAGCAAGGAGCACACATCGTTGTTCATCAGGAAGAATGCCGCCATCGCTCCCATCCACGAACCGAGTATTGTGGCTACGGGCAGCAAAGCCAAGCGCGGATTCAGACTCTTTATCTCGCTCTTCATGTCAGGATTGAGACCGATGCTTATGCCTACCGCAGAGCAGCAGTGCGCACAGCGCCACGAAGCTTGTGCCGCTGCTCAGCATCCACTCGGGCATACTGCCGCTGCGTCCTGCCAGCACGCCAAGCACGAAGAACGCCACTACTATCAGACTACCTTTCATCGCTTCTCTCCTCCTTTCATGCTTTTCCACAACGCCCACGCCAGCACGCAGCTGCCAAGCGTTGCGCTCACCGACAACACCATCGCCTCTACGCCCAACGTGGGCAGAGCGGCGATAAGCTCTCTGTTGCTGCCCACCTCAAGACCGAGCATGAAGAGCAGCAGCCATATCAACCACGTCGTGAAGCGTCCGTTCAACGCACTTATCACGCCGACCTTTGAAGCCTGTCGGGTGCGCAGGGTATAACCCAAGGCTATACCGAGAAATATAAACAATATTACTATAAACATTACTTTTGATGTATTAAGAGTTTGTGCGAAGTTACGACATTTCGGGCAGACTGCAAAAGAAAAGACTGAAAGTGGTTTGCTTTTTACAAATAAAGGTTCGCTTTTTATAAACGCTTTATCTGATATAAGCCGTAACTTTGCAAAAGTAAAAAGGTAAAAAAGTAAAAGAGTAAAGAGTTTTTAAAAAAAAGAAAACAATAAACGTCTTAAAAAATACTACTTTTATGACAAACGAAAAGAAATACAGAGTAGAAGCCGACCTCTTGGGAGAGCTTCAGGTTCCTGCTGACGCACTCTACGGCGTGCAGACTCAGCGCGGTATCAACAACTATCATATCTCGCGTAAGACGATGAGCGACTACCCCGACTTCATCATCGCCAACGCATACGTAAAACTGGCTGCTGCGCAGACCAACCACTCGCTCGGCGTTATCAACGACGAGATCTCGGGTGCGATATCTGAGGCTTGCCGCGAGATTATCGATGGCAAGTGGCACGAGAACTTCCCTATCGACATGATTCAGGGCGGCGCAGGCACATCAGTTAACATGAACGTCAACGAGGTTATCGCCAACCGCGCACTCGAAATCATGGGGCACGAGAAGGGCGAATACCAGTATTGCTCGCCTAACGACCACGTCAACTGCGGTCAGAGCACCAACGACGCATACCCGACATCTATCCGTCTGGCACTCATTCGCATGAACATCCACCTCGTAGGCGCACTCACCGGCCTCATCAGCGCTTTCCGCTACAAGGCAGAGGAGTATAACGACACTATCAAGATGGGTCGCACACAGTTGCAGGACGCTGTGCCTATGACAATCGGTCAGGAGTTCAACGCATACGCCAACAACCTTGAGGAGGAGATTCTCAACCTCGAGCGTAACGTGAAGCTGCTGCACGAGATCAACATGGGCGGCACAGCCATCGGTACCGGTCTGAACGCCGTTCCGGGCTTCGCAAAGCTCTGCGCTGCCAACCTCAGCAAGCTCACCGGCGAGAACTTCGTATCGGCAAGCGACCTCGTAGAGGCTACACCCGACACCGGCGCATACGTAAGCTACTCTTCTGCTTTGAAGCGTCTGGCTATCAAGCTCTCTAAGATTTGCAACGACTTGCGTCTTATGGCTTCTGGTCCGCGCTGCGGCTTGAACGAGATCAACCTCCCGCCGAAGGCTCCTGGTTCTTCTATCATGCCGGGCAAGGTGAACCCTGTTATTCCTGAGGTTACAAACCAGGTATGCTTCAAGGTTATCGGCAACGACACCACAGTTTGCTTCGCAGCCGAGGCAGGTCAGCTCGAGCTGAACGTGATGGAGCCAATCATCACAGCGAGCCTCTTCGAGAGCCTCACATGGCTGAAGAACGTGATAGAAACACTCACAGAGGAGTGCGTGCTCGGTATCACCGTGAACAAGGAGCGTTGCTACGAAATGGTGAAGAACAGCATCGGCATCGTTACTGCCCTCAACCCTATCATCGGCTACAAGGCAAGCTCGAAGGTGGCTAAGGAGGCTCATGCTACGGGCCGCTCCGTGTACGACATCGTTATCGAGCAGGGCTTGATGAGCAAGGAAGAGCTCGACAAGGCGCTCGACCCGAAGGAGATGCTCCACTCGCACAAGTTCTCTTTGAAATAAAGCAAGGACAACTATATTATATGTAGAGCTAAACCTGTAAGCGAAACCTTTTTTCAAACAACTGGTTTCGTCTTACAGGTTTTTTTTATAATTTTGCAATACATAAATCAGAAGAAGACATATTCGATGAAAGTATATAATTTGGAAGAGTTTGCTACAAAATATAATCTGAAGGATATATATGGTGCATACGCCGCCCACTTCTACGTGAACGGAGAAGAGGGCGACTGTTTTTCCGACTTTGACACTTACGAAGACGACAGTTTCCGCAGCATGTTTGCAGAGCGCACGCTGTTCACCAAACTGCTTCTTGTGCAGCGCGGCAGCTGTCTTCTGCAACTGCATGAAGACGATGCCGAGCAGAGCGTGCTGCTCACGGCGCACGACATGCTGATAACCCCACCGAATGAGGTGGCGAGCGTAAGCAACTTCTCTGCCGACTTCGAGGCAGAGGGCATACTCGTAGACGAAAGCTTTGCGAAGCAGGCTCAGCGCTACCAACTCAACGACACAAAATACAAGAGCATTTCTGATATTTTCCACTTCGTACGCGACATTGTACGCCACCAGCACATCAACAAGATTGAGATGATTCGCAGTATGTTCAATGTGCTGAGACTCATCATCGACGAACTGCCCTACGAGCAGTGCTCCGTATCGCACGACCTCGGACACAAAAAGGAGGTGTACGAGGTTTTCCTTCACCATCTCTACCGCAACTATCGCAAGGAGCGCCAGATTCGCTTCTACGCCGACAAGCTGAACGTGTCGACGGCTTACCTCTCGCGACTGGTGAAGGAGATAAGCGGCTCGACTATCAACGAGCATGCCACATCGCTCGTCTACAAGGAGATTTGCAACCTGCTCACGCAGACCGATATGACGATGGGCGAGATTGCCGACCATCTCAACTTCAGCGACCAGAGCGCCATGACCAACTTCTTCAAGCAGCGCTCCGGCATGACACCACTCGCCTACCGCAACAGATAAAAGTAAAAGAGTAAAAAGGTAAAAGAGTAAAAAGAGACAGCCAAGGCATAGAAAGGCTTAAAGAGGCCTAGTAAGGCTTAGAAAAAAGGCTTAGAAAAAGGCTTAGAAAAAAGAGAAAGAAACAAACAGGATAACAAATGAAAACACAAGACCCCAACAGCAACCCTTCTGCTACATCGCAGAAGGCTGCATCGGTGAGCGATATGACCGTAGGATCGCCACTGCGCCAAATCACCAAGTTCGCATTGCCCTTGATATTGGGCTACATCCTTCAGCAGATGTACCTTGTCATCGACGCCGTCATCGTAGGCAGATGGATAGGCGTGGGCGCACTGGCGGCTGTAGGCGCTTCTACATCTATTACCTTTCTCATAATGGGCTTCTGCAACGGAGCCTGTGCAGGCTTCGCCATACCTGTGGCGCAGGCGTTCGGTGCGAAAGACTACCATAAGATGCGCGTCTACGTAGCCAATGCCGTGCGTATTTCCGTGGTGATGGCTCTGGTGATAATGGTGCTCTCGCTTATGTTCTGCCACCGCATCCTGCAGATGGTGAACACTCCGGCTGACATCTTCCACGACGCCTACACATTCCTCATGCTGCAGTTCGCCGCCATTCCATTCACGTTCGGCTTCAACCTCCTGTCGGGTCAGATACGCGCCCTCGGCAATTCGCGCCAGCCGTTCTACTTCCTCATCACTTCCGCCGTTGTGAACATCCTGCTCGACGTGGTGCTCATACTCTTCTGCGGCATGGGCGTGGCAGGAGCCGGCATAGCCACATGGCTCTCGCAGGGCGTCTCGGTATGTCTCTGCATCTGGTATATACGCAAGCGCATGCAACTGCTCATTCCGCAGGGCGACGAGCGCCGCTACGACAACCGCCGCACGAGTATTCTGCAGAACAACGGCGTGCCGATGGGTCTGCAGTTCTCCATCACCGGCATTGGCATCATCATGCTGCAGAGCGCCAACAACGCTCTCGGCACTACATGCGTGGCTGCCTTCACCGCCTCGCTCCGCATAAAGTATCTCTTCACCTGCGTCTTCGAGAACATCGGCGTGGCTATGGCTACCTACTGCGGACAGAACCTCGGAGCACAGCGCATTGACCGCGTAACACGCGGCGTGAAGGACGCCATCTGTCTCATGCTCGTCTACTTCGTATTTACGTTTGTCGTGATATATCCTTTCGCCGACTATATGATGCGACTCTTCGTAGACAGCGGCGAGGCTGCCGTGGTGAGCAACGCTGCGCAGTATATGCGCATCAACAACTACTTCTACCCCACGCTCGGACTGCTCACCATCATGCGCTATTCTATCCAGGGACTCGGCTTCAGCAACCTCTCTATGCTCAGCGGCGTGATGGAGATGATAGCACGCTGCGGCGTAAGCCTTTGGCTCGTGCCGGCTATCGCCTGGACCGGTGTCTGCTTCGGCGACCCAGTAGCCTGGATTATGGCTGATCTGTTCCTCGTTCCGGCGTTCCTTTGGGTGCAGCGTAGATTGAAAAAGACTGCAATATAGCAAGTGATGAAGTATATACACTGCATGTTTATTAAAATGATTGAAGCTGCGGAGAGTGTAAAATAAACTATGTCAGGCCATAATAATAGTTTAACACTGTTTATTTTACAATCTCATGCACTATTTTGTTTGCTATAGAAGGAATCTCATTCATTTTTTCTCTAAAGTCTTCTGCTACTGATGAATAAACGTATACAGTATCAATTACATCTGCTGATATTTGAATCTCATAACCAATAGTTTCATTATTGTGCTTTGGTACATTGCGTCCTGCTATTATAATTCTTTCTTCGTTTTGTTTTTCGAACCTACTATTGATTCGCGTGTACAACATAAATATTAATTTATCGAGTTCTCTTGGATGTTCATGTAAAAGACCTTGTATAGTTTTGTACTTACGATTTCCAAAGTCATCTTTAACAAGAAAACTCCATTTGTCAAATTGTTCTAATTTTGTTGGATTCTTATCGTAAATTACATTGTGAAAGCATGGTAAAAGAGGATGTTTAAGATGTTTTTCGAAGAAATTCTTCAGTTTATTTCGATTATACTTTATAACTATGGCATTATCTTCTCTACACCTCGGAAAATTAATTAAATTCCGTCCAATAGGCTTCTCTTTTGTAAAGCAACAAATCCCGATATAAGACATTTCTTTTATATACTTGCCTATGCATTCTTTTCTATAACCAGCATGCAACAAGCCTCTTTCTATAGCATCGGTATCATTAATGAATGCAGCGATATTAGCATCTTCTGTATCCTTATAGCAGGTTGGCCGAGAGAACCATAAATAGCCTCTACTCAATTCATCCAATGTAAAAGAATTGCATGGCCTTACTCTATATGTATATTTTCTCTCTTCTTCCATAATCGTTATTATTCGGATAATGCAAGACGCAATCCAATAAAATAGTCCTTAGTATCTGCAGAAAAACACGAACGAGAGGAAATCCTGCATAAAACAGAAGCGTCGAGCCAACTTCCGCCACGGGCAACTCGACTTTCTCCATATTTGGCACCCATAGGGTTATGCTGAGCAATACAACTATAATCTCCATACCAATCAGAGCACCATTCATAGACATTGCCACTCATATCATAAAGCCCAAGTTCATTAGGCTGTTTTTTCGCAACATCAGATGTAGTGTCATATTCAGATGTAATGTCACACCAAGCAACATTTGCTAATGTATCACTACCACTGTACCGATAATGTCGAGAGAGATTTCCACCCCGTGCTGCAAATTCCCATTCTGCTTCTGTGGGCAATCTGAACACTTTGCCTGTTAATGCATTTAATTTTGATATAAATACCTGACAATCACTCCATGAAATATTTTCAACAGGTTTGTTCGCTCCTCTAAATTTTGAAGGATTTGCCCCCATTATCGCTGTCCACAATTTTTGGGTTACAACAGTTCTCCCAATATAGTAATTACACAAAGTTACTTTATGTATTGGCTTTTCGTATATCGATTGAACAATGTATTCACATTCTTCCAATTCCTCTTCCGTTTCCTCCATATCGCTCGTTGCTCCCATAACAAAACTCCCAGAATCTATTCTGACCATTTCGAAAGACACACCATTAATATTAAAAGTCAAAACTTTTTCATTTAGGACCTGCATCTCTTCTTTGTCTGATATTAGTGATTTAACCTTATTTGAATTACTATAGTCCCTCAGTCCTTGTAGAAAATCCTCAATAGAATGGAATCTGTCTTTTTTCTTTGAATACATAGAATGAAGTATTGTGTCTACCACGTTTTTACTTACTCGTTTGGCTTTCAACGACTCTATTGATACACAATTCTCTAACAAAGACGGAGCACTAGGCGGTGTTATTCCAGTAAGCATTTTGAAGTAAGTTGCGCCAAGAGCGTAAATGTCTGTCTCTGGTGTAAAACTGGCTACACCACCAATCTGATATTGCTCTATAGGAGCATATCCTTCGCTGATTCCAACAGGAGTAGAACTTGTCTGGCTCCCAGTTGTCGCATCATATTGTTTAGAAAGACCGAAGTCTATCAAGATTACATTGTCATCGCCAGAAAGCATGATGTTGTCTGGCTTGATGTCAAGATGGTTCATCTTACGTTGGTGTATATAGCCAACGGCTTCTGCAACTTGCGTGATATAACGTGTAGCAACAGACTTTGAAAAACTGCCTTTCTTTCTTAGCTTCTCTCCTAAAGAGCCGCCTTTTGCATACTCCATGACATAGTATGCCGTGCCGTTCTCTTCAAACACATCAATGATGCGCACAATGTTCGGATGATTTAGCTTCGCAATGTTCCGTGCTTCCTTTATGAATTTAGCACGAAAGCGTTTTACCATATCACGGCTTGTTTCCATCCCTAAAGTGACATGACTTGTAGCAGTATCTCGTTCACAGAATTCCTTCATGAAGAATTCCTTCACTGCCACTTCGCGCTCCAGTCCACTCTGGATAGCCAAGTAAGTTATTCCGAAGCCACCCTGTCCGAGCGTCTTGATAATCTTGTATCGTCCTCCTTGTAGGAGAGTATTGGGTTGTAGGGTTTGCATAATTTCAAAAATCTTCCTTTATTTGTTTCAATATCAATATCTTACCCCAGTTCGGGATAAGAAATGGTTCATAAAAAAGTTGGTAGTCTCATAAATATTTTGTACCTTTATAGGTGAAAAATCAATTAGTTACAAAAATATTTAATATGACTACCGATTACAAAGTTACAGAATTATTTTGTATTATAGACGAGTTTTG
>ENA-ORPK01001956-ORPK01001956.1-human-gut-metagenome-genome-assembly--contig:-NODE-1956-length-15029-cov-4.313143_pt1 | contig 15029 bp, 19 predicted proteins | sample MGYA00242139_ERZ509068 | MGnify/ENA primary metagenome ERZ509068 (study PRJEB26280, sample SAMEA2338687) | human gut metagenome | biome: human gut; feature: human-associated habitat; material: faeces... | reverse complement strand
CAGCCGCCAGTGATCCTTTATACCGCCTTACAAACTGTACTATCTTCGTGCTTTTTTTCACAGGCTCTTTGGGTGTGGATCTGGGTGCCAGACCTTCTTCAATACGATCCCAGAGATCGGGAAGCTCCTGATCTGCCAGAGCCTTGTATTCTTCTTCAAAGTTCTTACTCATATCCACACCTCCTTAACTTTTTCATTGCGTTTTGATACTTCCAGGTCACCGTTCCCATGGGCATTTCCATTACTGCGGCAATCTCCTTAAAGGTCATCTCCCCAAGAACCTTAAGACTGACGATCTGTCTCTCTGCACATCCAAGCTGCTCCATAGCCTGTTTAACGGAAAGGTTGGAAAGAACCTCTTCTTCCACATTCACATTGCTTTTCTTCAAAAGCTCACTGCCGCCCTGTCCTTCCTCTTCCTCTTTTCCCATATCCTGTAAAAGCTCTGTGAGCTCTTCCCTTCTATGTCTGCGCAGGAAATCGATGGCCATATTCCGGGACATGGTCGCCAGGTATCCTTTATGACCGTTCCCCGGTTTATACTGCTCTGCTTTATTCCACAGCCTGATAAAAAATTCGCTGGTCACATCTTCTGCATTTTCTTTGGACTGCAGGATCTCATAAACAATGCGGTAAATATATCCAAGATAATTTTCGTAAATTTCACGAAGTCCGGCCTTATCTCCATTTACCATCAGCCGGACAGCTTTCTCAAATTGTTGCTCTGTCAAAGCTTCCTCCCTCCTGTTATGATACGTTTTCTATTCCCTGTATTTATGGCATATTCTATCACAGGTCTTTGGGTAAAGCAATTTTGCCGACAGGTCATTTCCTCGAAAAATGGAGAAAAGAGTTCCGCTTGTGGAACTCTCGCGCCGAGTGCGGTCGCTTTAGCGACATTTTCCTCTTGCACGAGCGCGCATCCCCCGGAGGTTTTTTGTTCTATAGGAAATAGCAATTTCCTATAGAACAAAAAAGCGGCTGCACTGCTAGTCTAAGTGCAGCCGCCGCTATGCTTTTTTACAGAGCCTGTATTCTCCGGATGGCTTCTACGGTATTTTCGTAGCTGCCAAATGCCGTCAGTCTGAAATAGGTTTCCCCGCTGGGTCCGAAGCCGGAGCCAGGTGTTCCTACTACATTGGCATTTTCCAGAAGATAATCAAAGAACTCCCAGCTTGTCATGCCCTTCGGTGCTTTCAGCCAGATGTAAGGTGCATTTACACCGCCGGACACGGTATAGCCAGCGCTCTTTAAGCCCTCCAGAATATAGCTTGCATTCTTCATATAATAAGCAACCTGCTCCTTTAGCTGTGCCTTGCCCTCCGGGGAGTAAACAGCCTCGCCTGCCCTCTGCACAATGTAAGGAGCGCCGTTATATTTGGTTCCGTGTCTTCTTGCCCATAAGGAATGAAGAGAGGTATCTCCGCACTTCAGTTCCTTGGGAATGACGGTAAATCCAAGACGTACACCTGTAAATCCTGCGTTCTTGGAAAAAGAACGAAGCTCAATGGCACAGGTTCTTGCCCCTTCGCACTCATAAATGGAATGCGGTACATCTGCCTCTGAAATATAAGCCTCGTAAGCAGCATCATAAATGATCACTGCCCCTACCTTATTTGCATAATCAACCCATTCCTGAAGCTGGCTCTTATTAATCGTGGAGCCCGTAGGGTTGTTGGGGAAGCACAGGTAAATCAGATCCGGCGTTTCTTTAGGGATCTCCGGCGCAAACTGATTTTCTGCTGTACAGGGCATATAGATCACATCGCTCCAGGTTTCCTTCTTGCTGTCATAGACGCCGGTTCTTCCTGCCATTACATTAGTGTCCACATAAACCGGGTACACGGGATCGCAGACTGCAATCTTATTATCTACGCTGAAAATTTCCTGGATGTTTCCGGAATCGCACTTTGCGCCATCGGAAATAAAAATCTCATCTGCCGTGATCTCACAGCCTCTTGCCTTATAATCATTTTCTGCAATGGCATTTCTCAAAAACTCATAGCCCAGATCCGGTGCGTAGCCCTTAAAAGTTTCCGCCTTTGCCATCTCATCCACAGCGCCGTGAAGTGCTGTAATGATTGCCGGAACAAGGGGCTGCGTCACATCTCCAATGCTCAGTCTGATTACTTTTTTATCTGGATGTGCCTGTTCGTAAGCCCTTTGCTTTTTCCCTACTGTGGAAAAAAGATAACTTCCGGGCAGCTTCAAATAGTTTTCATTGATCTTAAACATATGGTTGCTCCTCCTGTCCTTGCTCTGCTGCATCTGCTTTCCAAAGGGGGTCCTTCTGCTTCTACAGCTTTACTTCACCTTCAAAAACTGTTTCCGCAGGGCCTGTCATATAGATCAGGTTTTCCTCTCTGTCCCACTGAATGTTCAGTTCGCCACCTAATAGTTTAACAGCAACCTGATTGTTCGTCAAACCATTTAAGATGCAGGCACATACGCTGGCACAGGCGCCCGTTCCACAGGCAAGGGTTTCTCCCGTTCCCCTTTCCCAGACTCTCATTTCTATATGATCCCTGTCCGTTACCTTCACAAACTCTGCATTGATCCTTTTGGGAAATCTTTCGTGATTTTCAAAAGAAGGCCCGATCTGCTCTAAGGGCAGTTCCTCTATTTTCATTCCTGCAAGAGGGCTTTCCGTGTCATCTAAAAAGAATACCGCATGGGGATTTCCCATTGACACGCATGTCATTTTGTATGCTTTGCCCTCTACAATGATCTCCTCGTCTATGACTTCTTCTTTTTTGGAAACAACCGGAATTTCCTCTGCTTTCAGAATGGGGGAGCCCATGTTGACCTTTACCGCAGATACTGTGCCACGGCTGTCATTTTTGCATTGACCATCTCTCTCAACGGTAAGCTCCAGATATTTGATCCTGCCGCAGCTGATTACGCTGACCTTTGTCTTTTCGGTCAGTCCTTTATCATAAACATACTTGCCTACGCACCTTATGCCGTTTCCGCACATCTCCGCCCTGGAACCGTCCATATTGTACATTTCCATTTCAAAATCCGCTTCCTTGGATGGATTAATAAAGATCACCCCATCGCCGCCGATCCCGAAATGCCTGTCACTGAGTTTTCTCACAAGCTCCGGCTTTTGTTCTGCGGGAATAATTTCCCTGCTGCCGTCCACATAAATATAATCGTTGCCACATCCATGCATTTTGGTAAACTTCATAGCTACCGCCTTTCCTCTCTACTTGGCTGAATTCCTTCCTATCTGTTATCATACCACACAGTTTCCAATCTCAGTAGAGCTTTTTGGGGGTAGTTCCGTGCAAAAAATGCTGTTTCTTTCTTTTTTTGTTTACTGCACTGCAACCAGCTCTGAAATTCCGTTTGCAAGCCCACTAGCAAAGCCCGCTATGGCTGCCCGGTAGATCGCACAGGCCTTTTTGGCGATCATTTCCTCCCGGTATTGCCCGGCCGTACAGACTGCTCCCTGTCTTAAAAAAGAAAGCTCCTTTTTCTCCAAAATATCCATCAGCATGGTTTCAAATTCCTCCTCTCTGACCATTCAGAGTGTCCTTATAGGATCTGAGTAATCTTTCCTTTCTTTCCATAAAAAAAGACCAAGTAAATCTCTCTACTCAGTCTGTTTATCGTAACAATATTTAGTTCTTTTCCCGAAGGGAATTGCAACGAAGTTGCTTAATCTTGTGAAGCTTTGCTACAAGCAATACCCAGTACTTAGTGGCGAAACGCCACTAACTGGGCAATGGTTTCACCCTTGACCGGCTAAGGCGCTTCGCCCTTAACCCAAGCGGAGTCTTTCTCCTGCACCTTGCGTAAGGCTCTGCCTTTACAATCCGACAACCTGAAAGTTTACAACCTATTCTATTGTCAGTTTATAAACCGATATGCGCCAAGAATACTCCTATAACATACCCTAATTTATAAATTATAAGTAGTGTTAAACTAACAACAAGTACTCTCCTAATAAAAATCTCATTTCTTGTTCCTGCATTTACCCAAACTTTGATGTCACTTATGATATTACTAATTTTACTCATTTGAGTTACCTCCTAAATTGAATTTATACGTAGAAGGTAACATTGTTAATTATAAAACACCATAAAATCAAGGTTGCACTTGTGTAAACTTACAGTTGCATTTACAATTTTAGGTCATTTTGTATATGTCCGATGAATTGTCCCATCGCATATCCAACTCCATAAATGAAAGTAACGACAATAGCAACACCCACACATATCAATAAAATATATAATATCATCATTAGTTTTCGTTGCTTATCTGATAGGTTCGAAATAAAGTTATTCCAAACGCTTAACATGTTTTGAGCTCTGTAGCCTACCTCTAAATCATTATTACTTTCATCACTATCGGTACCTCGCATTAAATAGTCCAGAGAAACATCGAAATATTCACTCATAAAGAGTAGTCTTGTCATTTCTGGGTATGCCTTATCATTTTCCCATTTTGAAATTGATTGTCGTGACACATCTAACAATTCTGCCAACTCTTCTTGTGAAATATTTTGTATCAGGTAAATAACCCGCACTAACTAAAAATGAATGCCACCTGAAATCAGATGGCATTTTTAACTCTGTTTCTTCCGTTGTTTGCAGCAGTCAGGAAGCGTTTCCGACCATGGCATAAGTTTCTTCAGGTCTTCCTCTGGAACATCATTTCGGGGATACTCTTTCAGCTGTTCCATCAGAAACTTAAAATACTCAAAAGGATTCAGCCCATTGGCTTTTGCTGTTTCTGCAATAGAATACAGGAATGCACTTGCCTTTGCTCCTTTCTTGGAATCTATGATGTGCCAGCTGTGTTTCCCCACGCAGAATTTTTTGATGCTGCGCTCCGCGTCATTGTTATCCAGCGGAATAATCGCTGATTCCAGAAAGACACGAAGGTATTTTTCCTGGTTCACAGAATAGGTCAGTGCCTTCTTCAGGTCAGTTGAGGATATGACCTTATTGTTCAGGATATCTTTTACCCACGCAAAGAAAGCATCAACCAGTGGTTTTACTGATTGCTGTCTGTTATCAAGAATCTCCTGTGACGATTTGCCCTTGCTGAGATTGTCCGTATGGAAAATAACGGCAATTCTTTCCGCAGCCTCTCTGGCAATCTGTTGTGCAGGAGATACTGCAGCTCCTTTTTTTGCTGTTTTCACGATTTCTGCATATTTTCGTTTACAGTGAACCCAGCAACCGGCAACTTTCAGGTCGTCATGCTTTCTATCCAGGGTGTGGTAGGAAGCATATCCATCTGAAACAAGGATTCCTTTGTATCCTTCAAGATATCTGTCTATCACTGCGGCTGATCTGGAACCATTGTCATATTCATACAGATATATCTTTTTGGAATCCTGAATTCCGGGGGAATGATAGACCCACATGTAATTCTTGCTCTGCGGATCATTTGCATCTTTTTCTCCAGACATGGTAAAGGGCGATTCATCGCAATGAATAAGAGGAGCTTTCTTTAATTCATCCTTCATCATCTGATGAACGCTGTCAAGGTAGTAATCACTTAACCGTATCATCCATCCAGCCATGACCTGACGGGATATGTTAAGTCCGTCATAACCATACCCTTCCGATATCCGGTTAAGAGGTACTGCATTGATATACTTTGCCGTAAAAATGGATGCAGCAAGAGAAGGCGTGAGAATACTATGGTTAAGCAACCTGCTTGGCGCTTTGCCTCTCATGATTCTGCTGCCATTTCCATTGCTGGCATACACGCCTATATGATGTTCTACCGCCTTGTAGGAAGGAGGAATCCGCTCCAATTCTGTATAGATTTCATCTTCCAGTTGGTGCCATCCCTTTGGCATCTCACTGTTTAAGATATCTTCAGGAAGATAGTGGTTAACTACCTCAACCTCGATACCGGATAAATCAACAGCCCTCTTGCCCTTGGGACGTTTTCGGCGAAGGTGTTCCGGAACCACTTCTTCTAAAGAAGGTTCCTCCGCAAATCCATGATCGGTAATGGCTTCAATCTCATTAAAGACAGCAGGATCATCCATGTTGAAGGATAACTGGCCAGGCAGCTGAGAAAGCTTCTCAGAATGTTTGCCAAATCTTTGATTGATGAGGATTGCCATCTGCTGCTTTAAATCCTCAACCTGAGCAATCAGGTTGGCATTCTGTTCTTGAAGATTCTGCAGCATTTCGAAGGTCTGAAGATACAGCATTGAGATGGTTTCTTTCGAAAGCTTATTCAGTTCGTCGATTGAAATTCTCTTGTTTTCCATATCTTCATTATACCACAAGCAGTGCTGAAAGTCCGCATAAAATCGGCATTTCCTGAGATTTTTGATAACTTATTTAACTGTCAAGGTACCTAGATACAAACCGTTAATAGATGTCCGGTTTTATATCTTTTATCACTTTTTTCTGCTCAATGGAAAGACCTTCCATAAGCCATCGAAACTGCTGTTTTGTCAGCTTCCTGGCCTCGCTTTCATCCCGTGGCCACTGATACGAGCAGTCTCCAGTAAGGCGTTTATAACACAATAACCATCCATCTCCCTCAAAAATCAGGGCTTTGATACGGTCTTTTTTGCGACCGCAAAAGAGAAAGATACTGCCAGGTTCTGTAGGATCAAGTTCCATTTGCCCTCCAATAACTGCCAGCAGGCCATCAATACCAAGCCGCATATCCGTTCGGCCGGTTCGTAAGTATATGTGAGTAAAGCATTCAGCATCCTTAAGCATTGCGGGCAGCCCTCATGATTTTGGAAAGCAGTTCTTCCGATATATCGCGGCCGACAGTAATGCTGATTCCGTTAACGAAAAAGCCAAAACTTTCCGTTTTTTCATCTGGGATCTCGATTTTGGGGATGGAATCATTATGGTCTGAACCTGGAACCAGCTCAACCAGAGCTTTTGTGGATACGGATGCAGGCAATAAATCATTGTTGTCAGGAAGAACTGAAGTTGCCCTCTCTTCCCGAATCTTTCGTAGCCAGTAAAAATAAGAATTGCGACTGAGCTGATTCTTTTCACAGTATTCATCAATCTTTAATCCGGATGCAAGCCGGTCTTCGATGATAGCAGTCCATTGCTGCATATGAAGTTGCTTCTTGATTGACTGAACATCAGGCATGGTAAAATCCTCCTTGGGTTGAAAAAGTGTAAAACGTTTTAAACTTTTTACATTATCTCAACTTTTGGCAGATTATGCCATTTGCGAGTTATTTACCTGATACAAATATTTTTATTCTTACGTAATTCATATAAACGTTCACCAAATGTCATTATTATCTCACCACCAAATTCAAAGCTTCTGTTGCTTTCAATCTCTCCACAAGACTGAAAGTTTCATAACATCGGTAAATCGGAAAATTTTTTAAAATAGGATTTTACACATATGAAAATCAATCTGTAATACCTTATTATTATCGCATTCTTCGTATCGCCACCGGTTTCCAGAATCTTGGATCATAATAAAAGAATACCACACTTGTTTTTGAAAGATAATAATCCCATCCATCCAGAGAAACGGAATCCGTTCCCAATATCACCTGCAATCGTTCCCCAATTTTCTCATCGGAATCATCCAAAAACTGCTGTGCATTAACAATCTCACCAGTCGTGCAATCAATTGTAATGCCATCCATTGCAGAATACGGATGGGCACCTCCCATGTAATTGACATTGTTATATACTAGACTGACATAATCCTCATCAACATAAGTAAAATATTGAAAGATCAAACTATCATAGGGAATATTAGTATTTTCCTCTAAAGGTTCAGTGTATACTTGTGAGTCTTGTAAATAGGACTCTTCCACAGAAGCGTAATATGCTTGCAGCGTCTCGTTAAGTACCTCTGGATAGGTATCATCAAAATAGAAACATTCCATATCATAATAAAAGGCAGCACTTCCGTCTACGCTTTGAAATTCTTCATGAACCATTTCCATTTCACCATATTTTGTCCAATCCTTCTCTATCGTTTTTTGATATAAAACATTGTAGGAATTTGCTTCATCCAATTCGTAAGGTGTTGCTCCGTAAACCGCAAGCACACCGTAATATTTAGAGACACTTCCCAAGTCCCGCATATATTTCCCTGCATCTTCAATTCCATACCGCAAAAGAAAATAATCCATATCATGGAGGATTTTATAAATCTGATTCGCATACTCCATTTCATGAGTCACTGATGCCATATAAGCCAAATCGATTAACTGTTGCAAATCTGCCCTCAACATTTCATTCTGTACATCCGAGTTCATATCCTCAACTAATTCCATAAAATTTGCGGCATCAAATCGGTTATAAACCATTCCCGGCTCATACTCTCGTTCATTAAATTCTGTCTCGGTAATACCTTCCATCCGCAAAACAGCATCTTTAGCAACAATTTGCCTATTATACCACCAGCCTAATTGTATATCACCTGTTTTATCAAAATATTGCCAATATGGACTATCTGAATCCGATAATTTATCAAATATATTATCATTCAGGTAGGCAGACTCCATTGTCATATTGGCAACTTTAATATTCTCTGTTAACCGCTCAATTTCTTCTTCATTCATTCCTTCCAATACAGCAGCACGCATAGCAATTACTTCTTCTTTTGAAGGAGGAATAATGCTCTCGGCATTATTACCTGTATTGCTATCTTCTTCACTGCTTTCCAGTTGAAAATTATATTCTTCGCTAATACTTGTTTCACTTTCTTCCACAGTTTGTACTTCATTTACAGTTCCACATGCTGAAAAGCAAAGGCAAGCGCTTATCATAAAATACATGGAAATAACACGTTTAATATTCTTTTGCATAAAAACCCTCACTATATAAAAGTACATTTTTCAATATCAATGCAAACTTCAAATTCGTCTCTCTATTTATCAAATATCTTATCTAGTTCTTCAATCATAATCTCCGGATGAAACAATGCATTTTCACAATGAAATTTACCTTTGAAACATTTAACTGTTGTGTTCGGATAATGTTTCTTAACAAACTTAGCAGATTTCTTTGCAAGCATTTCATTAACTGCTGTTCCATGAAAGAAATATACCACTGTATCAGGAGTATTTATGCCCTGACTTAATTTAAAATCAGCTATTCCATCTATACTATTTTCTACAGTTATGTCGGACATATTATCAAGCACTTTCAAAAAGTATTCCAGATTATCTTCTGAAATAATTACTTTTGTAGCCTGCTCCACTGTTTTCTTATCCCGTTGCTGTGATTAATGCGTAATATCAACATAAAATTTTTTCATAAATACTTTCATAAATGAATTATAAGACACTAACGGCGAGCCATCAAAAATCACTTTATCAAAAGATAATCTATTATTCTGCCACAAAGTTGCCGTCAACACGCCACCCATTGACATTCCATACACCGCATATATCTCTTTTCCGTAGCGAGAAAGAATATATTCTTCGATTTCTTTTGCATCAGATGCAAAGGAAATAAAATCGTCTTTAACTTCAGGATTGTGTCCTGACATAATAGGCACAATGATATGAAACTTATTCTTATAATACTCTATGTATTTATTCCATACTTGCCAAGGGCACTGGAAGCCATGTATCAGAATGATTTTACTTTTACTTGTATCACCAAATTCAAGAATCTTCATATCATAAAACCTCCGCAAGCTTCAAATCTTCTGTTGCTTTCAATCTCTCCACAAGACTGAAATTTTACTCCCAGTTTATTTTGTGAATTTTCGCAATAAAATCATCCCAATTTTCTATACAATTTTTTGTTATACATTCATCGACAATTTCAAAATCAATGTCCTTAAAACTTTCCCACCAATTAAATTCTTTATTTGGATTTTCTTTTTCAAAATCAATTCTCTTATTGACTATCTCAATAATTCTTTTTATTAATTCTTCTGAGTATTCCTTGATATAAAGACATCGCCATTCTATGCCATTTGTATAAAGCACTTTTTTATACCACAGAATCTCACCTATAAGTTGCCCAATCTCTGACTTAAGTATATCCAATTTTGTAGATATGACCTTTTCTACTTGATCCTGGGTAATTAATTTAGTCTCCAATGCCTTCACTTCAAGGCATCCCTTAAGTTGAGGCCATACCTCTTCGCTAATTGTCTTATTTGATATATTTATAAATTTTTTATCTAATATAGCGACATCCGGAAAGCTACTTATTCCATAGTATATCTGCCCTTTATCTGTCTTTCTTCTTGCAAAAACATACCTTTTAGACAGATTCTTTATTGTTGGCTGTATTATTTCTACCGCCATAGGGTAAATTTCAAATTCTGTATCATTTTGTTCTTTTATGAGATTTACTTCTTCAATATATTCTTGTTTTTCCATAGATTTACTTCTCACACCACCAACTTCAAATTTCCATCACTTCCATTATACCATCGTTCTTCTTAAATCTACATACTTTTTTGTCTCATTGCCAACTCTGGCATATCATAATTTACCTCTGCCTGATAATACCCGCTAATCGTCGTCGGAGCATTAAACAGTGCTGCTAACAGATATTTCTTGATATTGCGAACCTTTGAGGTATTCCCCTTAAGGCAGTCCACCACATACTCAATATGCCCGGAATGAAGCTTAAGGAATTTCAACTTCACCAGTTGTACCGGATATTCGTTTCTGGCGATCAAGACAGTGCCACTCTTACACAACACAGTCTCAAGAATAAGGTCATAGATACCCTCAAGGAGTTCTCTGTCGTAAGGATACCTGTCACATAGAATCTCCCAATCCAAATTCTCTCTAATGATTTCTCGCCTGCTTTTCTCTTAGATATATTCATATCTTCTTGAATCTCTGACAATTGCTGATAGGTCATGTACTTGTGATTTCTCCCCTCCAAGTACTTGTCCAAATCTGGTGGACTCTTTGATTTGTGCATGCTTAGCTCCTTTCTGAGTATGCATATGATGTACGAAGTGTAATGAGCAGTGCCATTCGCAGATGCCTCGCATCTTGCTCATGTCGTGCTGTCGCACTATATCGTCTTGCAACAACAGTCCTCTGCAAGCAAGCTTGCTCGTCCTGTCATTGCAATCTGCTACACTGCTTGTAGGAACACGCAAAAAGGCACCCATATTCAGTATTTCTACTAAATACGAGTGCCTAAAATTCAAAATTGAACCGGCTAAACCTCACTTTGCCACGTCAATGACAATCCATAGAGGCAAGTTGATTTTTTCAATTAAATCCTTTGCGCTCCGTAGAGAACCATCCAAAACCAATGGATTTGTGGTACTTTCGGGGCAAGGTTGGACGCATTTGAACGTCTATGGATTTCCATAATTCTCAGGGAATCCGTACACTAATTGAGACTCTTCATCGTCGGGACGGATTTGGGGGTTTTGTACACTCCGTTCCACCCTGCTCCTCTACATTCCGCCTTAATCCATCTAGCGTTTCCCGACTCTTTACATCCCGTTCCGTGGTGATGTCTTAACGTGTGGTACCGGGTGCGTCAAACCTAAAAAGACGGTTGCTCTATGGACTAAGACGTATGGTATTTTGTGTGAAAAATATGCACTGTTTTCACAGGCACTTTTACAATACAAAAATCTTATCTTCCATGTTCTTGATGACTTCCTTCTTCTTGTCCTCGGTGCAGTCAGCGTAGATATCCAAAGTAGTCTGAACATCCTTATGGCCCATGACCGACTGGATCACCTTGATGTTGCTTTCGTTCTCGCAAAGCCTGGTGCAGAAGGTGTGTCTCAAGTGGTGCGCGGAGAAGTCCGGAAGGAGCAGAGGCTCTCTCTTTTCTTTCTTCGCTTTGGCAGTCTCTTCTTTATTGTAGTCTGCCGTGATGTTGTGGATCGCATGATTCACTTCTGAAGGTATCGTTATCGTTCCACCGGAACTTGCAAATACGAACCCTGAATACCCATCGATCTCCTGTGTACAAAATCCGGTGATCTGCTGGATCTGATATTCCTCCAGGAAAGCATCATACACTTCACCGATCATCGGGATCCTGCGGCATCCTGCCTCCGTCTTCGGAGTGTTGATGTGGAAGTTGGTCCCCGAATCATCCACCTTGCGGTGTACAAGGCTGTGATTGATATCTATGATCCTGTTCTCGAAATCCAGGTCCTCCCATCTGAGGCCAAGGCACTCACCAATTCTCATCCCGCTTCCGATCAAAACTGTTATGACCGGTTTCCATCCCTGGTACTGATGGTTGGAATAAAGATAGTTCATGAATGCTTTCTGCTCAGGTACCGTGAGCGACTTACGCTTGGTCTTAACCCATACATGACTCTTCTTGATCTCTCCGAGAACTCCGGCTGCCGGATTTACACGGATGAGTCCGTCACGAACTGCCATCTGGAATGCCGGATGAAGCACGGTATGAACGTTATCGACTGTTGCCGGGGAAAGCTTCTCCTCCAATAAGAGAGAATAGTAGTATTCCCTTACATCCGTATAACGAACCTGTATCAACCGCCGCTTTCCGAAGGTCTCCCTGACATAGTGGTCATAGGTATAAACGTAATTCGTCCTGGTCGTAGGCTTGAGGTCGTATTTCTGTTTGATGTACGAATCAAATACCTCGTTGACTGTAACACGCTCTGCTCTCTGGGGATCCAGTCCATCCTCCAGATCGCGTCTGATCTGCTGTTCCTTCTTTCGAAGTTCCACGAGATCTTTTCCGTAGACGGTGTGGCGCTTCCTGTTTCTGTCAGTGTAAGAATAAGAGTAGCGTCCGTCTGCCCGTTGACACTCACCGCTTCTGAGCGCATAGCCGCGGGAGTCCTTCCTGCTCTGTGCCAATCTGTTTACCTCCTTTTTGAAGAGGCACAGCTTTCTTAGGGTTTGGTCTTGTAAAGGAGCTCAAGTGCTTCCTTAAAGACCTGTGCTTGGGTGAGATTCATCTTCTCGCAGTATGCCAAAAGTCTGTCGCGTTCCGCTTCGGTAACTCTAAATCCAACCTTAATGTACTTTTTGTCTTCTACCGTAGGCCTTCCGCGTTTTGCCATCTTCCTGCTCCCTTCAGATCTCTACTCACATTATATTTAATGCCCCACAAAAAATCAATGTATTTTTTTGAAAGCCGTGCATCTTATTTTCATTCCATACTGTTCCATTAAATGTCTCTGAAGTTCTCCATATACTCGTCGATGATCTCTGTATTTACCAGAACGATCCTCCTGATGCGGTAGATTGCTTTCGCTTCTTTGGCAAGTTCGGTAAATGCATGGATTCCCATGGAGTACATCGCTGCACCCTCATCATTTTTCACGAACTTCTTCTTGCCATTCGTAAAGAGTCCTTCCATATTCTCATATTCTTTTCTCTTATATCCCATGATCTAACCCTCCTGTATGGTTTCCCTGAAGAAAGCAATCGTCTTGCCTTCCAGCTTTTTTCTTGTTTTCGATACGATATTCAGGATCGTCTGATACGCCTTGTCTTCTTCCTCCGCGATCTCTACGAGCTTTCTACCGTCATGCAGATGACTGTAGGTGATCTTGAATTCTGCCAGGGGAAGTGCTTTGAGGCTTGTATCAAAGACCTCGTATTCCCTGCGCATCATGTGGATTGTCAGGATGTCCCGCTTATGCTTCTCTGGATCATCCGTCTCCTTCAAGATGTTCCCGGAGAAATTGCACTCCTCGATGGCATCGCGGATCATGATATGCTCGATCGCTTTTGCAGCTGTCGGATCGCTGCGATGACTGGTCTGAATCCTCACGCCCAGGTCGTCATCATTCTTTTTCCGTCTGTTGTATTCAACCTCGAAGAGGATCCGGTTGAACAGTCCGGTTTCGTAGCAGTCCACTAACTGTGGAAAGATACTATAGTTCTTGTAGATCAGTCGGAAGCGTTCACGGGGAGTTGCTTTCCCGTAGCTTTCCACCAACTTATCTTCTGTAATGCACATGTTCGCACCTCCATGAAATTGATTGGAGGTAAGGCTTGCCGGCTTGCGTCACCTCTTGCTTACACATGCAATTCTACGGAACTCTATGTAAAAAGTCGTTCCCCAAACAGACAACCGAAAGTTGACCGAGAGACAACTATATATATATAAATGTATTAAAAAAGGACCTCCGAAGAGATCCTTGAAACATATGTTTTTATTCAGTTCTTATCTTTACTTTTTTTCCTGAGAATGCTATCCCAAATTTAATGATATCCGCTACACCCTCCTCACGCATTTCTGTGTCATACCCTTTTTTATTGATCTGATCAAGAGCTTCTGCAGATAAGGCATCCAGTTCCTCATCGTTCAGATCTTTATCCCATTTTAATTCCATGATCATTCCCGGATATTTATTTTCCCTGGGGAACAGGCTGATATCATATCGTCCGTCGCCGGACTCTCTGTTTGACCTGATCTGATACTGATTATCCATCAAAGCAATTAACCCAAGAACTAATCCATGATAGAAACCCTCTGCTCCGGCATCATAGAAGCTGACTGATTTATCCATATATTCAGCAATCGCCACCGCACGCTCTTCAATCGGTGTTTTTTGAATATGATATCCTTTCAAAAAAATCCCCCTGATTTGGTGTTTGTATAATCTATGCACCAAAGAGGGGGATTATTCGTCTATTTAGAGCAAGGCGTTCCTATACATAAATCTGCCATTCAGAATCTCCCTGATTATAGGAAGAAATGGCCTCAATCACCTGAAAATAATGCTCTTTTGCTTTCCAATATTTACTATACAAAAGCGGAACACCTTCGCTTCGCCAGGAGTGGTCATCACTTGGTCCCCACCAGATAATACCTGTGATTTTTGCACCACTGTCCTTTTCTGTCATCAGAAGCATCATCAAATTATACCATTTTGCGATCTGATTTGCCTGTGATGTTTCACTTTGCACTTTATCTGTCAAATCCATTTCTGTTAACTGGATTTCAAAACCTGCTGCCTTAAACTTATCAATTGCATTTGTACCAATGGATTCTATATCCGGGTATCCCATATCCAGATGTGTCTGCATACCGACACCGTCACAAATAACTTCTCCCGTCGGATTTACTTCATCTTTCGTGTTAAAATATTGAACCATGGTAACAATTTTA
>ENA-ORPK01001953-ORPK01001953.1-human-gut-metagenome-genome-assembly--contig:-NODE-1953-length-15063-cov-5.357609_pt1 | contig 15063 bp, 14 predicted proteins | sample MGYA00242139_ERZ509068 | MGnify/ENA primary metagenome ERZ509068 (study PRJEB26280, sample SAMEA2338687) | human gut metagenome | biome: human gut; feature: human-associated habitat; material: faeces... | reverse complement strand
CAAACTTTTTACAAAGTAAAAGTTGTTGCCTTTGTCAAAAATCGTGAAACTCAATTTTTCTTTATGCAATTGCAAAATCCAAAAAATAAGTCTATAGTTTTCTAGGTGGCAAGATATAATCCCTTGAGATTATTGATACCCACTAGAGGCCCGTAACTCTAGAAGCAAGCTGGATATTAGTCAGGACTAAATGCTTGAACTGCTTATATCCAACTTGGTTCCTATCATTCCCTACTGATGTGGGGATTTTTTATTGCCTTGGGTACCGCAAATCACTCCAGCGCAATACCGCAAAAGTCTCCAGCGTGAAACCGCAAATCACTCCAGCGCGATACCGCAAAAGTGTCCAGAATTAATTGATATTTTTCATAGTATTATTTATAATAATAGGGAGGTAGTCCTATGAATAGATATAAAAAGAGAGTATTTGATGAATTATTGGAGTTTCAATTAAGAGTATTTGGGGCTGTTTTGATTACTGGTCCAAAAGGATGCGGAAAAACTAGAACTGCAAGACAATTTGCGAAAACGAAAATTGAGTTCCAAGATGAAGACAGACGAGAGTATTATTTGGACTTGGCTAATAACTTCCCTTCGAAATTGTTGGTTGGCAGAAAGCCTATATTATTCGATGAATGGCAAGATGCTCCTAAAATATGGGGAGCAGTTAGAAATTTTTGTGATGCTTATCCCGAAAAAAACGGATTGTTCCTTTTGACTGGCTCTTCTTCAAACGGTGTTAATACACCACATACAGGGACGCTTAGAATTTCTGAAATGGAAATGGTTCCTATGAGTCTTTATGAGACTGGCGAATCTAATGGGACTGTTAGTTTAAAATCATTGTTTGATAATCCTGATGCTTTTGTTCCATCCGAGAGTAACTTGTCTATCGACGATTACATTTTTGCAGTGTGTCGTGGCGGATGGCCTAAATCTATTTTTCAAAAAGGGAGAAAAGAAGCTCTATACATCGCAAAAGAACTATATGCACAAACGGGGAAAAGGGATATATCGAAAATAGACAATGTTAAGCGCAGTTCAAATTGGACTTGTGCAATATTGAAGTCTTATGCTAGGAATATTTGTACTCTAGCAGATACTAAGACGATTTATACTGATGCTTTTCTTAATTGTGGAATTTCGGAATCTTCTTTTCATGAATATGTAGATGCCTTGGAAAGATTGTGCATTATTAAAGATATAGATTCTTGGTCTCCTTTATTAAGAAGCAAAACAAACGTTAGGAGTGGACCAAAACGCAATTTTGTCGATCCTTCAATTGCAGCTGTTGCTTTGGGGGCGTCGCCAGAAACTTTGAAATCCGATCGTAATACGTTGGGCTTCCTGTTTGAGTCGTTGTGCATTAGGGATTTAAAAGCTTATTCTATTTCAAATGGTGGAACTATATCGTATTATCACGATAGATATGATTTGGAAGCTGATGCCGTTTTGCATTTGGAAGATGGAAGATACGCTTTAATAGAAATTAAATTAAGTGACCACCAAATTGACGAAGGCGCTAGACATTTATGCCAAATAGAGAATTTGGTGAAAGATTTTAACAATAGATATCCAAAAAACAAAATGAGATTGCCTGATTTAAAAATAGTATTAACCGGTACTAGATTTGCCACCAGAAGATCTGATGGTGTATTTGTAATACCGATTGGTTGCCTAAAAAACTAAGTATTTAAGTTTAAACTTTAGTTTTAAAATAAAACATCGTTCACATACATTTTCTTATAAGGCTATTTTTTAAACGACAATTGCCTGTATCCATTGTTTTTTGCTGCGCTAGTTTCATAAAAATAACTTGTCAAAAATCAAAAACTCGCTCGGATTTTTCACATTTCAGCATCAAACTCGCTCAGAATTTTCCTAAATTGCTGTATAATCAGCATGATGGCAATGCTATGAAAGAAGAATTGGAACTAAGAAGATATATAGATGATTGGCTTGCTGAATGGAAAAATAATCCCAATCATAAACCTGCATTAATAAAAGGAATAAGACAATCTGGTAAAACTCATTCAATCGATAGGTTTATCAAAAAGAATTATGATGTTTACATCTATTTAAATTTTTGGACCAACCCAGATCTAATTAGTGTTTTTGATGGGGAATTAGATGCCGATAAAATAATTCGTGAACTTTCGGTCAAAATGCCACTTCCTGATCTAGTCGAAGGAAGGACTGTCTTTTTCTTTGACGAAGTACAGGACTGCCCAAGGGCATTGCTTTCTTTAAAAACTAATGAAAAAGATAGAAGATACGACTTTATAGCATCTGGTTCTTATCTAGGCGTTTCTGGTTATGTTGTTGGAGATAACACTCCAAAACCTGCTGGGAATGTTGATGAATTCGATATGAGGACATTAGACTTCAAGGAATTTTTGTGGGCCAAAGGATATAAAGATGAGCAAATCAAAATTTTAGAAGATGCTTTTTATGCTAGACAACCATTATCGAATTCCATGCATGAAGCTTTTACAAAACTATTTAGGGAATACCTTTGTGTCGGTGGTTTTCCAGAAGCTGTTAAGAATTATGTATTGACTAACAATATCTATTCTTCATTGCAAATAACACGTCGCAATACAAAAGATTTGCAGGATGGATTTGGTAGAAGAAGGGACAAAGATAAAAAGGCTGTTTTTCAACCAAATGAAGTTTCTAGGATTAGAAGTGCATTTTCTCTTGTTCCTTCTTTTCTAGGAAAGGAAAACAAAAGGTATATTGTTTCTAAAATAGAAGGAAAAGGTGCTAAAAATGCTGGTAAGGATGCCTTGGAATATTTAAAGGACACAGGGATTATCTTTAAAGTATATAACCTTGATGTACCGTCTCTTCCTTTATCAATAAATGTTATTCAAAACCAATATAAAGTATTCCCTACCGATATTGGAATACTTGTTGGCATGCTAGAAGATGGCACAACCGATGCAATAATGTCTGGCGATCTAGGAATTGGCAAAGGAATGCTTTATGAAGCCATTGTTGCTGAGTCTTTATATAAAAGAGGTGGAAAGATTTTCTATTTTGCTAAAGAAACTGGTTTGAGACTGGATTTTGTTATTAATATGGATGGGGAATCGACTATCTTGGAAGTAAAAGCAGTGGATGGCAATGCCAAAAGTGCTAAAACGGTTATGAACCATCCAGATCATTATGGAAAGACTAGATTAATCAAAATCAAAGATTCAAATATAGGTTATACAGATGGAGTTCTTATTATCCCACATTATATGGCGTATTTGTTGTTGAAGTGGTCTCCTATTTTCCCTGTGTAAGTTAAATAAATTATGGAAAAAGAAGAATTTGAAAGATTAAGAAAAAAGTATGAACCAATCATATCAAATATGATTCGTTCCAACAGTTGCTTTTATCGTTCCAACAAAATGATTAAATGGCGTTTTGGCTATGACGATAATGAAGCAATAATAGCCACATATGACAGGAAAAACGATTTGGTAAGTATTAATCTAAAATCAATCGTTAGAGCCGATTCAGAAAACGATTTAAAAACTGTTGAATACTTTCTTTTACATGAAATAAGGCATCTTTTCCAAAATGAACTAATTGTTGATTATAGAAATGGCAAAGAAGGTCCAATTTGTAAAGAAATTATTGAGAAATGGATATATGAATCGGAACATTATATAAAAGTCTCTGATAGCGAAGGCAATGAAAATCCTAATTATTTTCTTCAGGACTTAGAAATGGATGCCTATGCTTTTTCTTATGCGGTTATGAAATATAAATACGGTGATCTGAATTTGTATGTGCCTCCAATATATGGCGATGAGTTCAATAATATCGTTAATGACTGGATTACTACGTTTAAAGTAGAAGGATTGTCAACCGATGACTCAAATTAGCAATTAAATGACAAAGTTATTGCAACAAAATAGGATGGTTTAACGAATCTCTTATTTTTTATGGTGTCCCCGTTACAACGACTCTGTCAAATAACGGAATAGAAAGAATTGCTAGTTTAGTGTTTATGAAACTTACTGATTAAGCTAAAATCTATAACGCATGAAAAATCATATCGTTTCGCAAATGATAATTAAAAGATTTGCTAATGCCATAAATATTTTCGATGCGCATACCGGAAGGATTGATGTTAGCAAAAAACCATCAAAGGTGTTTTACAAACACGATAGACTTTCATTTGATTTAGAAGAATTGTTATCAAGAAACGTCGAGAGTCGGTTTGCCAACTTAATGTATGGAAAACTCAATGGTGAACATTCCATAACCTTAACAAGAAGCGAATTGTACCTTATAAAAAGGTATTTATTGATGATCAGCGTAAGAATGTATAGCGAAGAAGAGTTTTATAGAGCAATTAATAATTTCAAACCTAATTGCGAGTTTTATTCACTCATGCACCCTGAACTGTCTATATTAAAAAGAAATGACGAATTAAAATTGACACCAAAAGAACTCTATGAACTTGCTTTAAGAGTTTTTTGCGAACATCTTGATTTACGTGAAATTTATTCTGATCCAAGAATGACATTAGAGTTGTTGTGTTGGTCTATGCCTTTTGTTAATTCTTACTTAGCTATTTGGGATGCACCAGAAGGCATGGAATATTTACTTGGCGACTGTTCTATGATTTCGGAATATGAGGGAACTCATCAATTGACTGAAGGGCTCTCCTTATCAAAATATTCTTACTGCTATTATAACTTGGTTAATTGTAATGACGAATTGTCAAAAGCTTTTTATGCGGATACTTTAGCAAAGTGCCAATTGATGTACGAGAATTTCAATATATTTAATCTGTCTTCAAAAAGAAGTTTGGTTTTAATAAATCCGTTTTTTAGGCTGTATTTTAATCAAGATATTATGAAATACGGAGAGGAAAAAATACAAACGGTGTCGAAAAAGCCAGATATTTGGCCATCGATAATTCAAAATAAAGAACTCTTCAAGGTTCCTGCGAATGAATATAAATACTTAAAAAGTGGAAATTTTTCGATGGATGATTTGTTTTTCTATGAAGTTAAAAAATTATCCGCTAATGAGCTAGTATATTTGAATTCTTTAATAATCAGCATGACACACGACATTTTTGGATTTAATGATGCTAAAGCGATAAAGGATTCTGTTGACTTTGCCACTTGGCAACAGGCTAATCTTATTAATGGACATTTTCTTTCTTTAGAAACCAAAAATGAAATTATTAAATTCTTAGAAGATTTGTATAACTCGCCAATAATGAAATTGTCCAAATTTTGCGGAGACCCAGATACTGATAGAAGAAGCTACCCAATATCTCTTTTTGATGAAATCACGGATAATATCTTGAAGGACTTTAAAACAAACAAGTATATTTATTGGTATTTGCTTTCAAACGAAGAACAAACTAGAAATACTCCAAATTTGAATTTTTTGGGAAATCCCAACGAAAGAATTAACTTTTTCAAAGCGAAATACGAAGAATTGTGGGGAAAACCATATGATAAATGATTTGATTTATTTTGATAATTCGATTGTTGGACGATATAAAACAGTTGAGAGAAATATTAAATCAAAATCAAATTCGTTTTATGATTCTTTCTTGGATTTGCTAGAAAACACCATCAAACGTATTCTAGATATTGAAAATGTTGAATATGATGAAAAATACACATGTGGTGCGTTGTTAAGGGAAGACAAAATTATTGATTTCTTCAAAAACAAAATTCAAATAGACGATTACACTTACACAAAATGCAAAGACTATATCGCTAAAGTAAATAAGCATAAGCATTTTAATGAGCATATGATTAGCATCGATACGGTTGTAACTTATATGAAGATATACCACAATTTGATATCGGATTATTTACACTTCAAGGAAAAAACTGTTCTATTTTTAATGCCGATTATTTCAATTCGATTTATGGTTTATCCGAAAGAGAAAACAAGGAATTGAAGAATGAAGTCGAAAGATTGAAAGATGATTTAGAGTCTTTGTCTATGGAAAACAAATTATCTTCTGAAGATAATGCTATCTATAAAACTTTGATTTCAAGCCAAGAAATAAAAAATCTTTCACTTGAAGATCAAAATACTGAATTACGCAACCAATTGAGCAAATTAAAAGATATCAAAATCAATTCTATCGAGTCTAAACTGAATAAGGCCCTTGAATTGCTTTATAACTTGACTGATTCAGTAGTGGAGAGTCGCGCAATAGGGATTGCAATCGGAAAATCCATTACTGGTAAGGACATTACGGAAACTAATTACATGGATGATGCGGTCAAGATAGTTAGGGCAAAAGAATCTGTTTTTGATAAATTAGATAAGCAAGGCGAAGATTTGTCTGCCTTATCATCTAAGTTTTCTGAAATGGACATCAATGATTTATATAAAGCTGCCGAAATAGCCTATAAGGAAAGAAATTATCCTGCAGCCATAAGGTATTATGAACAACTATGCACTCTTAAGCCAAAAGATTGGAAGCCGCCTTTCTATTTGGGCATTTGTAAATATAAGGGATCATGGGGAGGTTCTTATTATTTTGATAGCGTTATTAGAAACATTAGTTTCATTATAGATTCTGCCTTAAGGTCGATTAATAGAAGCGATTATTCAATGGAAGAAAAGAATAAATTCATTTCGGAAGTACTCAATATTGCCATAGTAAATTTCATCCAATTTAACCAAAATTATGAGAATGGTCCTTTTAAAAATACATACATGAAGCCATATTTGCATTTTATATTTGATATTCAGTCATATATAAGTTCGTCAATTGACCTGCTTGAACCTTTTAAAGAATGCGAGAGTTATTCTTCTTCTATAAAAAGTCTTCAAGCCATATATATCGAATCCGTTAGACTTGCAAAAGGAAAATGTAGATTTGACATTACTGAAGAACAATTTAGAAAATATACAGGCGATAATAAGATTCCATATATGCCAATGTCTAAAATAGATTGATTTAATTCTTTAATAACAAATTAGGGCATCGTTAAATTGATGCCTTTTTGGTATTATATGAATTGCATCATAACACTCTGGAGTTTTGCGAAAGCTTAGCAAAGGAGGATTGAAGTTTATGATGCAAAACGATTCTTTGTCAATTTTGGTTGGCAAAAACGTTAAACGCATTATCAAAGAAAAAGGCTTCACTCAGGAAAAATTTGCTGAGAAAATGTTCGTTGATCCAACAACTGTTCGCAGATGGTTGGCTCATGGTATTAAGGATATTGATACCATTCGTTCAATAGCCGATTTATTTGGTATAGACGTTATGGACATCCTTAGGTAGGGTGTCTTTTTGTTTGCGTTTTTTAATCATATATAGTGCATTTGTCGCGCTATTTTCGAATTAGTTAAAAGTTGAAAATGTTGGTGTTCAAAAAGGAGAAATAAACCTATGGCATCAAACATCAAATACTTCAAAGTCGTGGTAAAATGCGGACATGTTGGAAAAAGAAATTACATTCCAGTTGCCTTCGCTGTCAAGGCAGAATCTAAAAGCGAAGCATCTCAGAAAGTTAAAACATTTCCTAGAGTCAAGAAACAACTTACTGATTCGATTATCTCATGCGAAGAAATCAGAAAAAAATCATATAAAGAATTAAAACTCATAAATAGCAAAGACCCCTATCTCAAGTGTAAATGTAAAAGACAGCAAAGAGAAATTCCGTGGTTAGATTCAGTAATTCTTAGAAATGAATATAGGTCAGAAAGATTAAAAATTGAACCTGTAAAATCAATGAAATATAGAAAAGCCATTTATGAATTGGGTGGAAGAAGGTCTAGCTTGTGCCTTTGTTATGGAGATGAATGATTATGGATGTCTATATCAATTCAATTCATTTCAATAAATCGTTAGTAGATGGGCCAGGAATAAGAACATTAGTGTTTTTTCAGGGGTGTGATATTCATTGCCCTGGATGTCAAAATCCAACATCTTGGGATATTTCAAAAGGAACTAAATGTTCGGTAAAGGAATTAGCGGATGTTATCAAAGACGGAACATTTAATAAAAAGATAACAATTACGGGTGGAGAACCCTTGATGCAAAAGGCTGCCTTACTTGAATTGCTAAAAGAACTTAAGGGTTATGATGTCATCGTTTATACGGGCCATCAAAAAGAAGACGTACCAGATGAAGTATGGAAATTAACTAGCTACGTAAAATGTGGCCCGTTTGTTAAAAGCCTTAAAACAACAATCAAACCATATGTAGGTTCATCGAACCAAGAATTAATTAAGTCGAGGTAAAAACAATGAAACAAAATACAAATGAAAATGCCGCCAATAGAACTAGTTATGTTGGACATGTCTATACAATTGGAGAAAAGGACTTCAAAAACCAAGTTCTTAATTCTTTGCCTACTGAATGGAAGGAATTGCATACAAATGGTTATATTCATATACATGATTTAGATGCTTATGGATTAACTTATAATTGTTTGGCTTTCAATCTTGTCCCAAATTTTCCTTACGATAAATTTAAAAATTACACAGATCAAAGAAAGATTGTTCGTCTATTTGATTTTTTGAAGGAATTATTTACAAAAATGGGTAACGAACAATCCGGTGGGATGGCTTTTGCTAATTTTGATAATGAAATGGCAGAAGTAATAACTAAATTGGGAATTGAATTGAATCGCACTAATTTATCTTTGATAAAGGACTCTATCGGGGAGTTAATAATTTGGTGTAACGATACTCATACTAGGATGGGTCAAACAAGTTATTACGTCACTTTAAATATTGGTTTGGCTGATACTGATTTGGCTAGAACAATAGCTCATGATCTTCTTGATGAATTTAGTTCTGCCGGCGACCTTGTTTATAAACCAAACATTGTTTTTAAAGTTCACAAAGGCCACAACCGTTTTGAAAATGATCCTAATTATTATCTTCTTAAGGAAGCTCTTCTATGTACTGCTAAAAAGATGATTCCTACATATCTTCTTTGTGATAGCAATCCAAATAAAAACTATGATCCTTATAAATTGGCGGTAATGGGTTGCAGAACTAGAGTTGTAACAGACGTTTATGGTAACGAAGGTTCTATTGGAAGAGGGAATATTGATAATATTTCTATTAATCTTCCTAGGCTTGCTTTGGAGATAGTGAAGAAGTGGCCTAATGTTGATATAGATGAAAAAATACGTAAATTCAAAAAGAGATGGAATGAAGTTGCGACTGTTGCAAAAGATATTCTTTTAGATAGATATTACAAGACATGTAAAAGAGAAGCCGATGATTTCCCTACTAATTCAGAATACAAGCTATGGTGTAAGGACTTTACAAAAGTAAGTTCATTAGAAGAAGTTTTTAAACACGGAACGTTATCTATTGGATTTATTGGGTTAAGCGAAGCTGTAGAAGTTTTAACTGAGGAAAAATATTATTCGAATGCGAATAACTACGTCATGGCTTTAGGCATTGTGAAACATATGAGAGATTTCTGCGATTTTTTAAGATATGACTATAATCTTAACTTCTCTTTGCTTGCTACTAGCGGTGAACTAATTTCAGGTAGATTTATCGATATTGATAAAAAATTATTTAAACCAGATGTAGATATTTTTTCTAAAGGATATTACACAAATTCATTTCACATTGATGTTGATAGCGGTTTACCTGCTTATAAGAAAATACAAATGGAGGGTCTATTTCACGAATTATGTAATGGCGGATGCATAACCTATGTTGAATTAGGCGAGGCACCTTTAGGAAATTGCGAAGGTCTTCTTGAATATATAGAGGTTGCAGTTAAAGCAGGCACTCATTATTTAGGATTTAACTTTCCAAAAGATGTTTGTGCTGAGTGTGGTGCTTCCGGAGTGTTTGACGAATGTCCAATTTGTCATAGCAAGAATATTACTAGAATCAGAAGGGTTTCTGGATACCTTGAAATCTTAGATGGGTTCACAAGCGACAAAAAGGCAGAAGAGAAAAACAGGAGGAAAAACGGATGATCCATATAGCAATCGAAGGAATGGACGGGGTAGGAAAAACAACAGTTTGCAAATTGCTTGCTAGCAAAACTGGATATACGTTTATAACTAAACCACTTCATTATTTGTTAGATTTAGAAGAGAATGTCGGATGGCCTGTTTATTTTAGGGTGAGAAACATGGTTAATAATAGTTCTAACCGTGATTTTTCTGCCTGGTTCTATGGATTGAGCAATATCTATCTATACGAGAAATTTAAAAATCAAAACATCATAACCGATAGACACATTGTTTCGAATTATTGTTGGAGTGGAAACCAAGTCAATATGGATATTTATGATTTGATAATTAAAAAGATTGGCTTCCCAACGTTGACCGTAATTCTTTATGCAGATGAAGATACTATTCGTGACCGGCTAATAAAAAGAAATTCAAATGACAAAGATTTAAAACGTATCAGTAAAACTGAAAAAGTATATGAAAAGATGATTGGTTTTTGTGAATTAAAGCATTTCCCATATGTCGTCATTGATACATCAAAACTTAGTCCCGAGCAAATAACTAACATCATTATTAAAAAATTGGAGGCGATTTAATGAATTATAAGTATTCTGAAGATATGAAATATTTGGCTCTTTATTGGGCTTTAAGATTTGTTGAAACCAAAGAAGGCATAATGGTTAAAACTTATAATAATGGTTATAAAGTAACTATAGATGTTGAAAAACAATTTGTTGATTTTGGTAGCAATATTACTGTTGTAGGTAGCAAATACTTTTCTTTAACAAGCCATAAATCCTTTGTTGTTTTAGAATGTGTCGATAAGCTCCTAACAATGGGTTATTTATCTTCAGAAATTATTATCGATCCTCAAAATGAATTTGATATTTATGTAACAAATTTATACATAAAGTGTTTTGAGTGGAATCACATGGACGATAGTGTTTTAACCCCAAAACCTGGTACGTATATTTCAGTCAAATATGAATCTAGGTTAATTGGCGGAATAATCGAAAGAAAAACCGAAATACGTGATGGACACGATGTTTACGATTGTGGGTTGTTTGAATTAAAGAAAAGATTAAAACAATATCATTTCAAGCATAAACATTCTATTCATAGCGATAACCCTGACTTTATTATAGATGGCGATAAACTTGTTAAGTATAACGGGTTTGATAAAAAAGTAATTATTCCTGAAGGAATTAAATCAATTGGACCTTCAGCTTTTTGGGACAATCAATCTATTGAAGAAGTGGTTTTACCAAATTCATTAATTAGTTTAGGTGGTGACACTTTTTATAATTGCAAAAATCTTAAGAAAGTAGTGATTCCTCCAAAAGTAGAAGAGATAGCAAATAACCCTTTTGCTGGTTGCCCTCGCCTATCCTTAAAGAATCAATCAAAGCATTTTAAATTAATTGATGGCGTTCTTTTTGATAAGAAGAAATCAATTATTATTTATTATGATATTTCAAAACGTGACGAAGTTTATAAAATACCATCTTCAGTCAAAATTATTGGAAAACATAGTTTCTTTTTAGCTGATAATTTAAAGAAAATTTATATCCCTAAAAGTGTTATTAAATTGGAAAATAACCCATTTTCTGGATGCAAAAAATTAGAGATTATGAATAAATCACCATATATAAATATAATTGATAAAGTTATATACAATAGATTCAAAACGACTGTTATCGGATGCATTAATTCAATAGAAACTGATGAACTTGTTTTATTGCCGGTTAAAAGTATTGGAAGAAACTCGTTTTGGAATTGCGGTGGTATTAAAAAGATCGTGTTGCCATTGACTTTAAAACAAATTGGATACAATCCATTTGTCGGATGCTCTAACATTCATTTTGAAAGCAAATCAGAAGAATATGTCGTTTCTAAAGGTGTGCTATTTGATAAGAACAAAAACAAAATAATCTGTTATCCAGCCTGGAAAGCAATAGGAGATGTTTCTATTCCGGAATCAGTTATTGTTCTCGAAAGAGGTGCCTTTTCTGGTTGCGAAAAGATGACTAGTATCAATCTTCATAATGTAAATGTCATTAGCAAATCTTGCTTTACTAATTGTTCATCGTTAAAAGAACTTTATTGTAGCGATTTGATAAATTATATTGGCGAATGGGCTTTTGCATATTGTTCTTCATTAAGAAGAGTCTCGATTTCTAAGAACACAAAGATTGACAATAATGCATTTTCAAATTGCTGTCCTAAAGTAGAGATTAGAAATAATAGGGATAATTATGTAATCGAATCTGATAATATTTTTACTTTAAGATCATTGATTGGTAATTATAAAGGAAGTATCGATTCTATAATTATTGATCCTCCTTATAACTCTCATATCGATTATATTGGTTATAAAGATTCTAATTACGAAGAAGGCTATTGCAATTTCATGAAAGAGCGAATTCTTCTTTCGAAAGAATTGTTATCTAATGATGGTTTCTTGGTTATTAACATTGATGAAGGGGAATCCGTTAACCTGTTTAATCTTTGCAAAAGTATATTCGGAAATGAATGCGTTTCCCTTCATAAATGGAAAAAGAAACATGAATTCTTCGATGCTAATAGAGTCGTTCTAAATCCAAACAAAAAGCAAACTGACTATGAATACATTATCATCTGTAAGAAAAGGCAATCACAAAAACTAGGACGTTTGAGACAGCCTTATATAGAAAACGGCAATTTATTGGAAGTCGAAACTGATGTGCCGGATACTTTTGATTGCTTCGGGACTACTTCGTCTGCTAAAGATGAAATATTCGAACTTTTTGGGAAAAGAGATTATTTTTCTACCCCAAAGCCAGTTAAATTAATTAAAGAATTAGTTAGGTCTACCGCTAAGAAAGATTCCATTGTTTTGGATTATTTTGCGGGCAGTGGAACATTAGGACAGGCAGTATATGAGCTTAATAAAGAAGATGGTGGAGAAAGATCATTCATTCTTGTTTCGAATAATGAATCAAACATTTGCAGAACCATTGCCAAAAAGAGAATGGAATTAATTAATGCCAATTTCGTTTTCCTTGCTTAGAAATAGTGCATTATGTGCTCTAGTTTCAAGACCACCAATATATAAAAATATAGACAACAGGAGGGAAAATTATGACATTGTTATCTTCTACCGATTATGAAACTATAATGGCAATAGCCTCATTAATTGGAATTGTAAATACGATCATCAGTATGATTGTGTGCCCAATTATTGCAGCACATAAAAATAGAAGTGTCCCTGGTTGGATACTTGGCGGATTCCTTTTAAGTTTAATAGGATTAATAATTATAGTTTGTTTGCCGAAAAAAGATTGATTATAATCGTCATCTTACTAATAAAAAAACTATCTAAAAGAAATGGAAGGATGAACTGTACCCCAAATCCTGTACTAAAAAGGAGGAGGAGTACAGTTCAGAAAGAGAGGTATTGGAATGAATTATTTGTTCTTTGATATTGAATGTGCGGATGGGAGTAAAGCCATCTGCGAATATGGATATGTATTAACTGATGAGAAGTTTAATGTCTTAAAGAAAATAAATATCCTTATCGACCCAGAATGCAAATTTAATCTAACGGGTAGGGTAGGGCAAGATGATTTGATCCTGACTTATCCAGAAGATGAATATAGAAACTATTATCCATTCAAAGATTCTTACGAAAGAATTAAGAGATTAATGACTAGGGATGATGTAATGATATTCGGCCATGCGGTTAATAATGATGTCGGATTTATCTTTAAAGACTGTAACCGTTATAAATTGCCATTATTTGATTTTGTTGCCTATGATATCCAAAAGATGTTGCCGGTCTTTAGCAGGAAGAACAAAAAGTACACATCATTAGATAACGCCTTTAATGACTTGGTTCCAGTCGAAATTAGATCTGAATTAAAAGAACATAGGGCATGTGACGATGCCTTGAAAACAATGCTTGTATTCAAGGAAATGGTGGTTGATTTGGGATTCACTCCGAAAGAATTAATCGAATCATGCCCCAAATCTTCATTTAAAGCCTTGGAATACTGGGAACATAAAAAAGAAGAAAAGAAAGCAAAACACCGTAGGAAATCACCTGCCCAAATAATATGGGGTGTGTTATATCGAGAGCATCTACCATTACTTGAAGATCCTAACTCTGTTGGCAAGATAGTATCTATTACTGGTGAACTAAAGAATCATATTCCTGAATTTAATCAAGTAGTGGATTCAATTAAAAAGAATGGCTATGTTGCTTTTGATAGAATCAATGGATCTGATTATCTAATAACATTTGATGAAGAAGATAAGAATAAGATGATTAATCAATTTAAATATCCATATGCCGGCAAGGTTATGACATCTAAGGAATTCCTAAATATTAATTAGTAGACGCGAGAATTAGGCTATAGAGAAATATCATTCAGGTGAAATTTGGATAAAAATTTACCTTAGTTTAATTATATGTAGTTACTAAATATATATAAGAATACATCATTATATAATTAAACAAAGGTAACTAAAGACGGCATATTGACTGCATTTTTTCTTTATGAGAATGTATATGCAGCGCTAGCTGATGCGCTATATAAATATGTGTTCCCGTAGCTTAAGAGCAACACTCGTGTTAAAGCAATAATTATATGCTAGTTAGAATCTAGCCGGGGTAGAAGCATTCGCCGTTAATCAAGGCGGGAATAATATTGGTTAAATTAAGGAGCCAAACAGTAACTCCGATGGCGATTGATATAGCCTTAATAATATCCATGCTCGCACAATCCTTAAAGGTCTAATAGCCTTTAGGGAGAGACAATGGCGAGGCGACACCTACGCTTATCTAGGGTTGATAGGCATGAGAAAGATAAACTCATTAAAACTGCAGATACATATCTGTACGACGTGCGTTGGCTAAGTATGTAGGTATACGCAGCATGAGTAGTAGGTATTTGATTCATTCTCAAAAACTCTATGGGACCTACTCACCTCTTAATAATTATGACCCGAAGCAAGAGGCCGACCATAATCCGCAACTCTTCCGCACGTCACTTATATTTAAATCCAATAAGGCTTACTTTCTTAATGTGCTAAACTAATTAGGCAAGAAAGGCCTTTTCTTTGTGTGACGGGCATGTCGCATATCTAAAGGGTG
>ENA-ORPK01001951-ORPK01001951.1-human-gut-metagenome-genome-assembly--contig:-NODE-1951-length-15069-cov-7.535833_pt1 | contig 15069 bp, 10 predicted proteins | sample MGYA00242139_ERZ509068 | MGnify/ENA primary metagenome ERZ509068 (study PRJEB26280, sample SAMEA2338687) | human gut metagenome | biome: human gut; feature: human-associated habitat; material: faeces... | reverse complement strand
CAACTGTTCGAGCCTCCTCAGCCATTGTTCTGCACGTTTTTGATCCAGTAGATTGTAGTAATAAATAATGTGCGCATATATGGCCGCACTCTGGTAAAGTATATTTTTCTGGGCGATGGCCTCTTCCAATAATTTGTTCTCGTAATAGATGAATGTCGGTGACAGTTGGTCAAGCAGTGCTATCTGATATAGGGTTTCCAATCTGGTGGTATCGGCTGGGGAGGCAAGATATATACGTAGCAGGCTATCCTTGGCTTCTGTCCGTCGCACATCTGCGTGTGCGGACGGTAACAGCCAGCATAAGGCAATGAGCAATGTAAATATCTGTTTCATTTTCTGTTCTCCTTTCTGGCTGTCTGGCTTATGGGGTGGGTGAAACAGAAGCGTGAGCCTTCGGTATACTCTGAATCAATCCATATTTGTCCGCCGATATGTTCTATGATAAGTTGGCATATGGAGAGCCCCAACCCACTGCCTTGAGCATTCTCATTCAGCTTTTCAAAACGTTGGAAAATGTTGGCTTGCTTGTCTTTGGGAATGCCGCAACCGGTATCTGTTACGGTGAATAGTACGGTGTCGTCCGTTTCTTTTTCCAGCTTTAGGACAATGCTGCCTTGTGGGGTAAATTTGGTAGCGTTTATCAGTAGGTTAATCAGGACTTGCTGCAGGCGTGAATCGTCAGTCTCGATGGGCATTTCTTCCAGCTCGGTGGTGAAGGTAAGTTCAGCTTGTGTCTGTTTCACTTTATTCACGGTGTCTATCACGTTTCTGCAGATGCTTACGGCATCATGTTGTGCAATACAGAATTGCAGTTTGCCGAATTCAAGACTCGATAGGTCTATCACGTCGTTAATAAGCTTCAGCAATAGTTCTGAGTTCTGTTGGATAACTTCATTGCATTGACGGCGTGTCTCATCGTCCAGTCCCTCTTCCGTCAATAGGGATGAAAAGCCCGATAACGCATTGAGCGGGGTACGGATTTCGTGGCTCATGTTCGAGAGGAACACGCTTTTTGCACGCATGGCATTTTCGGCATTTATCCGTGATGTTGCCAGTTTTTGGGTGGAAAGCTTCACCTTTTCCCGCTGCCTTTTGAGTAGGATGGCAAGTAGAACAAATAACGTTACTAATGCCATAGTGCCTACCAATATGCTGGTTATGATTTTATTGTATTCGTTATTGCTGGCCGTCTCTGCCTTATCTACCTGGTATTTTGCCTTTATCGTATTGATTTGCCGGATATAGCTTTGTGAAGCGAGTGTATCTATAGGAGGATACAACTCCTGGTAGATTCGGCAGGCTTCCATGGCCATGCCTTGTATTTTGCAGAGATAGATTTTTTCCAGCGAAGTCCAGCGGTAATACGTGGAGCGCTTATTACCGGAGTATTCTGCTTGCAATTTGGAGTAGATGTCCAGAGCTTGTTTCCAGTATTGTTTGTCCCAATTTCCCATGGCTCTATAGTAGGCGGCAGTGGTATAATCCAAGTGAAACCGGTAGAACTTCTCTGGGTGCAGTTGGTAGATGGAATCCATTTTGTGGAGCCAGATGTTTGCTTCATCAAGATAGTCTTGTGAGAGGTGTCCATGGGAAATGGCAAAATTCGTCTTTTCGATGCAGAAAAAGAAGTCTGTCGGGTAGTCAGGCTCCTGATATAATATTTTCTCCAGTTCTTCCAGGATTTTTTCCGCTTCTTCCAGACGTCCTTTCCGTTGCAGAACGTTGGACATTTTTAAAAGAAGCTGTGCCCTATATGGGTGCTGGTCTGAAATGTTGGATAGTTCAGTCAAAGCATCCTGGTATGATTCCAGGGCTTTATCCCCCATGTTGGCTATTGTATTATAGGCGTCTCCGATGGCTTGGTTGGCCACTACCATACCAAATTGGTAGTCTGTAGCTTTAGCTTCTTCGTACATAAGTTGTGCCCGGTTCGTTGCTAAGCTGATATCGCCGCGCAATGTGTAGGCATTGGCCAATTGAAGTTGTAATAGAAAATACGTCGTTCTATCTTCATTTGATTGTAGGGTGGGAAGAAGTTGCTCACTCCACGTAATGACGCTGTCTATGGATATGGAGTCATCATAGAGAACTTGTCTTTTGACCAATGATTGCAGAATACTCTGCTTTTCTTGATTGGCTATTGTATGTGCCGATAAAACGGAAGTATACAGCATCTGCCCCAATAGCATCCATATAATCATTTTTGTTCTCAAATGTTTGTTTGCCTCTTTTGTTTATTATTGGCAAAAATAAATATAAATGAATAAATAAAAAATTAAATAGATGCTTTTTTTATCCTTTATACTCAATTTGTTAGCAACTTTATGCAGGCGATTGGAAGGGATTAATACAGTTCCAAACCAAACTCTTCTTTTAGTTGTAATAGGGCACTGTTCTTTTGTGCCATCATCTGGAATTTTTCAACGCGTCCATAGGCACGTACCTTTTCGGTAGGAGCACTAATCCGGACAGTCATGGTGACTTTGCGGTTCTTTAGCCGGGTACGTAGGTAATTTTGCAGAGTGGGTATCATGCCGGTAAATTCCTTGGCAACGATTTCATTGTCTACCACAGCCTCAAAAGTTGTGTCATTTATTAAAGTGATGCGCATGTTCTGCATGCGCTTGGCAATGGCTACTTGATCCTTGGGCATACGTCCGGCATACTCCTGCCAGTAATAGTTCAAATCCCTTTCATTGAAGATGTAGTCTTCTTCCGGTTGTGCTGCTTGGTGGGCGGCAGTAGGGTTAGATGAAGGGTTTTTTTGTTCCTCTTCTATATGGGGGCGTTTGATGGAGACCCCTAATCCGGACATTTTCATGACCGGAATTTTTTTCTCTTCTCTCCCTTGCGCCATTAATACGGCAGCAGGTGTGGCATGTGGAGTTGTTGCATTACTATGCTGCGTGGCAGCAGGTTGGGGAGTGCTGTTTGTCTGTACTGCCGGCTGTACGGTTTGTTGGGGCGTGGCAGCAGTGGCCTGTGGCTGCTGAGCGGCGGCAGGCTGCGTGAATATGGGTTTTATAGCTTGTTTAGGGCTGCGCCCATTGGCACCGTCGTCCTCCTCGGCGGTCAGTTGTGCCACTTGTATCAGAGTGAGCTCTACCAGTAGTCGTTTGTTTTTACTGGCACGGTAGTTCAGGTCACAATCGTTGCAGAGCTTCATGGCACGGTAAAGAAAAGGGAGGGGGCATTGCTGTGCTTGTGCTTGGTAACGTTCGCGGATGCTTGCGCCCACTTCAAGCAACGGCAGTGTCGCCGGGTCTTTGCTGACAAGCAAGTCGCGCAGGTGGGATGAAAGTCCGGTGATGAAGTGGCTGCCGTCGAAGCCTTTGTTGAGCACATCATTCAGTAATAGCAACGCGTCACTGATTTTGTTCTCAAGAAAGAATCCGGTTAGTTTGAAGTAGTATTCATAGTCCAGCACATTGAGGTTTTCAATCACACTCTTATAGGTGATGTGTCCTCCGGTGAAGCTTACCACCTGGTCGAAGATGGATAGTGCGTCGCGCATACCGCCGTCTGCTTTGAGGGCAATGACATTCAACGCTTCCGGTTCAGCAGTGATACCTTCTTTGGAGGCGACATATGCGAGGTGTGCTACGGTGTCTTCCACACCAATCCGGCTGAAATCATATATTTGGCAGCGTGAAAGGATGGTGGGCAGTATCTTGTGCTTCTCGGTAGTGGCAAGGATGAATATGGCATGGCGTGGAGGCTCTTCCAGTGTTTTCAGGAAAGCATTGAAAGCCGAGGCGGACAGCATATGTACCTCGTCAATGATATATACTTTGTATTTACCTATTTGAGGTGGTATGCGTACCTGCTCCACCAATTGGCGGATGTCATCCACAGAGTTGTTTGAGGCGGCATCCAGCTCATGGATATTGTAGGAGCGCTGCTCATTGAAAGCCTGGCAGCTCTCGCAGGTGTTGCATGCCTCGCCGTCCTCGCGAGGGTGCTCGCAGTTGATTGCCTTGGCAAAGATGCGGGCACAGGTGGTCTTTCCCACACCTCTCGGACCGCAGAAAAGATAAGCGTGGGCAAGCTTGCCACTCTTCACTGCATTCTTCAATGTGGTAGTCAACGCACTCTGTCCAACCACCGAATCAAAGGTCATCGGACGGTATTTTCTAGCCGAAACTATGTATTCTTCCATTCTTTTTTGCTTGAATATACGTTCACTTACATTATTTTTTCTTAATTGTGATGCAAAGATAACAAAAAAATATTATCTTTGCAAACAAATTCGGAAATTAATGAGTCAAAAGTTAAGTATTATATGGAATTATCTCGCTCACTATAAATATCTTATAGTGATAATTGCGGGTGTTTTGATAGTGGGTGTCATTGACGACAACAGCATCCGCCAGCATATCAAGTATCAGATTGAGATAGCCACGCTGCGTTCTGAGATAGAAAAGTACAGAACGGAGTATGACCGGGATCTCCGCATCCTGCAGGAGATGCGCAAGGGACCGGAAGTCTTCGGCAAGATAGCGCGCGAACGCTACTTCATGAAGGCTGACAATGAGGATATCTTCGTGCTGAGCACGGATCTGCCCGGTTCGGTGGAAATAGATGAAAACGAGGAGGACAAGGATTCCATCCGGTAACGCTATCTATATAGCGCTTTCTATATATAATAAGGTGTGAATGAACAGAAAAAGAAAATAAGAAAGATGAAACAGTTGAATAAAATACAGAGTGCTTTGTTTTTGTTGGGCGGCGTGCTGATGGTTGTCGGTGCGTGCAGCTTTGTGCTGAAACAGATTTATCCTTCGCTGGTGGAAACCACGAGCTGGGTATTCCTTCTGGGCACCGTGCTCTTCAGCGTGATCCAGTCGATGCAGACCTACGAGGGCAAGTCGCCTGTCATCCATCGCCTGAAGCGCATCCAGAATGTAGCCAACATCCTCTTTATCTTTGCCGGCATCTCGATGGTGGATACGGTCTATACCTTTACCGAGAAATGGCTGGGCAATCCGCAGCTCTTTTACTCCATCTTCTACGGCAAGTGGATCGTGGTGATGCTGGTGGCATCTATCCTGGAACTCTACACCACCTTCCGCATTTCGCACGAAATGAAGGGGGAAGAATGCAAATAAAACATAAATACTTGTAATATTCAATTAAATTGCATCAATTTATTTCGGTACTTCAAGAAATGATTGTACTTTTGTTCACGGAATGTGAATTATAAAGCTTATGAATAAGATATTTTACGCACTTATCACCTTGGTGGCGCTTACCTCATGCGCCAGTAGCTACGATATTTCGGGTACTTCCAACGTGAGTACCCTGGATGGCCGTATGCTCTACCTTCAAATCTTAAAGAATAACGAATTCAGCAAGATCGACTCCTGTGATGTGGTACATGGACAGTTCCATTTCCAGGGAACGGTAGATTCTGCAAGAATGGCAAATGTGTTCATGGACGATGAGCCTGTTCTGCCACTGGTGCTGGAGGCGGGAAGCATTACCGTGAAACTCGACGATGTACAGCAGGTAGTAAGTGGAACGCCACTCAACGACAAGCTCTTCGGATTCTTCAAGAAATACCAGCAGCTGCAGAGCCAGCAGCGGGAACTGGTGCATAAGCACGACCAGGCCATCATGAATGGAAGCGATATGCAGGCGGTGACTGCCCAACTGAATGCTGAGGCGATGAAACTCTCCGAGCAGGAGGACAAGCTGGTGACTACCTTCATTACCGACAACTTCGAGAATGTCTTGGGACCAGGCGTATTCTTCCTCGTAACCATGGGCAACCAGTATCCGATGCTTTCGCCATGGATAGAGGATATCATGAGCAAGGCTACAGAGCACTTCAAGAGCGATCCATACGTGAAGGACTACTACCAGAAAGCACAGGAAAACCAGGCTATCATGAACGGTACCCACGAAGCGCAGATGGATCCAAGCATGCAGGCTGGACAGATGGAGGCTCCGCAGACCGATCCGAATGCGGCTCCTGCACCAACGCCTAACGAACTGGCGAAGCCAAGCATTCCTGAAGCAAAAGAGTAAATTCAAAGTTTAGAAAAAAGAAATACTATGTCTAAAATGTTAATTAAAGGCGGAACTATTGTCAATGAAGGTCGCTCATTCCTGGGTGATCTTCTTGTCGATGGTGAAGTGATATCTGATATATTTGAAGGCATGGCTCCCCGTGGCATCTACGATGAAGTAGTGGATGCTACGGGGTGTTTCGTTTTGCCGGGTGTAATAGATGACCATGTTCATTTCCGTGAGCCGGGACTGACCCGCAAGGCGGATATTGAGAGTGAGAGCCGCGCGGCTGCCTATGGCGGCGTGACTTCCTATATGGAAATGCCGAATACCGTGCCGCAGACTACCGAACTGCAGGCGTGGAATGACAAGAGAAAGCTGGGCGCAGAGAAGAGTCATGTAAACTACAGCTTCTTCTATGGTGCCACCAATGACAACGTGGATTCCTTTGCCCAGCTGGATATGCACCATGTGCCTGGCATCAAGCTCTTCATGGGTTCCAGCACCGGTAATATGCTGGTGGATAAGATGGAATCACTGAAGCGCGTCTTCAAGACGGCTAAGGACCTGAACCTGCCGGTGATGACGCACTGCGAGGATACCGGAATCATCAACCGCAACATGGCAGAGGCTAAGGCTAAGTACGGAGAGGATCCTGCCGTGGAGCATCATCCGGAAATCCGCAGCGAAGAGGCATGCTATGAGAGCAGCAAACTCGCAGTGGAATTGGCCCGCGAGTTTGGTACCCGTCTGCATATCGCCCATGTTACGACAGCCCGGGAGCTGGAGCTCTTCGCCCATCAGAACGGAAAGGCGAATGAGCATTCCGGAGATGGCATCCCTCTTCCTCAGATTACCGGAGAGGCGGTGATTGCGCATCTCGTCTTCTCGGATGCCGACTATGCTACGAAGAAGGCACTCATCAAGTGCAATCCTGCCATCAAGACCCTGGCAGACCGTGATGCCTTGCGCAAGGCGCTCAACGACGGAACCATTGCCACCATCGGTACCGACCATGCTCCACACGAGTGGAAGGACAAGCAGGGGGGATGTGCCAAGGCGGCTTCGGGTATGCCGATGGTGCAGTTCTCGCTCGTTTCCATGCTGGAACTGGTAGATGAAGGCGTGCTTACCATCGAACGGATGGTTGAGCTGATGGCGCATCAGCCGGCTCAGCTCTTCCGGGTAGCCCAGCGTGGTTTCCTGCGCAAGGGTTATCAGGCAGATATCGTCATCGTGAAGCCTCATTCTCCATGGACCGTTACTAAGGATGTCATCCAGAGCAAGTGCAAGTGGAGTCCGATGGAGGGACATGAATATCAGTGGCAGGTGGAGCAGACCTTCTGCAATGGTCACCTGATCTTCAACAAGGGTGCCTTTGATGCAGCCTACCGTGGCGAGGAGATGACTTATGATAAAAGATAGAATCGTAAGGCAATACAGAATATCAGAACTGGTGCCCTATATCAACTGGCTCTATTTCTACCATGCCTGGGGATTGAGCGGGAAGCCGCGCTGCGACAAGGAGAAGATGAGGCAGGAAGCGCTGGATATGCTTGCCTCCTGGGAGGACAGGTTTCACTGCCATGCCATCTTCCAGCTCTTCGATGCCAACAGCGATGGGGATGATATCCTGTTTCTGGATCAGCAGCTCCGTTTTCCGATGCTCCGCCAGCAGCATCCATCTGCTCCGGGCGCACCGAATCTCTGTCTGGCTGATTTCATCCGCCCATTGTCTCTGGGCAAGAAAGACCAGATTGGGGTGTTCTGTTCTACGGTAGATGGAGGAATCATGGATGCCTACCGGCACGATGATTATCTCAACATGATGGCACAGACCCTGAGCGACCGACTGGCAGAGGCTACTGCCGAGAAACTGCACGAAGAGGTAAGAAAGGCTTACTGGGGCTATGCACCCGATGAACATCTTACCATCGAACAGCTGCTTAGGGAGGAGTATCAGGGCATCCGACCAGCCATCGGCTATCCTTCGCTGCCGGATACGAGTGCGAATTTCCTCATCGACCAGCTTCTCGATATGAAGCAGGTGGGCATCCGACTCACGGAAAGCGGAATGATGACACCTCATGCCAGTGTGTCGGGACTGATGTTTGCTCATCCCATGGCTAGATATTTCGAACTGGGTAAGATTGGGGATGACCAGCTGAGGGATTATGCCCGCCGCAGGGGCGTTCCCGTGGAACTGATGAAAAGGTTCCTGCAGTCGAGCCTGCTGAAATAGAAGGTGAGAAGATGATGTTAGTAATCAGAAGTTAGAGAAGATAAAAAAGATAGTTTTTAACAATGATAGCTAGATTATTGATTCCCGTGATTGTGCTCACGGTATTGCCCTATCTCTGGATAGACCGGAAATACCTGCATATTCCTAAGGGAAAACGAAAGATACTATATTGGTTGCCTGCTGCCATCGTGATAGGATACACTGCCTATCTCACCCTGGAGCCTGACTTCCTGCCTGCCAATCCGGTGTTCATAGACATCTGGTTTGGCATGATGGCACTGCTGGCTGTTCCGCAGTTTGTCTTTGCCTTCACCAGTTTTGTGGGATGGGAATGTATGAAGCTCTCCCGCTGCTTCAAGGCAAAAAAAGGGGATGGCAGGTTTAGAGGCAGTGTGCATCGGGCACGCAACTGGGGAAAACTGGTAGGAATCTTCCTTGCCGTATGGGCTTTCTTCAGTTTCATCTATGGCTTTACGATGGGGGTACGACAGTTTCAGGTGAAGCATCTCACGGTCTATGTGCCCGATCTGCCTGAGGCGTTTGAGGGGTACCGCATCGTGCATTTCAGTGATATCCATGTAGGTTCCTATTATGGATGGCGCAGACACATGCCACAGCGGGATGTAGATAGCATCAATGCCCAGCATCCCGACCTGATCTGCTTTACGGGTGATCTGCAGAATGTGCGACCGGAGGAACTGGTTCCTTTCAAGAAGACATTGAGTGGTCTGAAGGCGAAGGATGGCGTGGTGAGCGTATTGGGCAATCACGATTATACCTATTATATGAATGTGGATGACGAGGCTGAAATCCGCAGGATAGAAGAAAAGGTGCAGCAGACGGAACGGGAGATGGGATGGCATCTGCTGATGAACGAGCACTTCGTGCTGCATCGCGGCAAGGATTCCATCTATGTAGCCGGTACCGAAAACTTCAAGAAGCCTTCGCGTGCAGAGGTGGCACAGGCACTCTACGGTATAAAGAAAGGACAGTTTGTGCTGATGCTCCAGCATATTCCGGAGATGTGGAAAGACATGACGCCTTCACGTATCAACGAGAAATATGGTTCGAAGGACAGCGTGCTGGTGGCTCCACAGTTTACCCTGAGCGGACATACCCATGGCGGACAAGTTTCTGTTCTCGGCTTGCGCCCGTCTATGTTCTCGGCTTTCGATTACGGACTCTATGAGCGCGAGGGATGCCAGCTCTATACCACAGCCGGATTGGGAGGAACCATTCCAATCCGCATCGGAGCAACTCCTGAAATAGTAGTCATCACATTGAAACGAAAATAAGATGATCAAATTACGATCTTCCAATAATTCATGAAATTGCGATTATGAAGTACTTATATCGATTATATCAGCTTTTGATATGTTTGCCGATTCTTGTTCTGGCGAGCATCCTGACCAGTCTTGTTACCGTGATAGGCTGCAGACTGGGCAATGGTCACTTCTGGGGATATTATCCCGGCAAGTGGTGGTCTATCCTTTGGATCCGTATCCTTCTGCTGCCGGTGAAGGTAGAGGGTAGGGAACATCTGAAGAAGAATCAGAGTTATGTGTTTGTAGCCAATCATCAGGGTGCTTTCGACATCTTCCTGATCTACGGCTTCCTGGGACGTAACTTCAAGTGGATGATGAAGAAGGGCATCCGCAAGATTCCTCTGGTAGGTTTGGCTTGCGAGTATGCACATCATATCTTTATCGACAAGAGTGGACCTTCCAAGATTCGTGCTTCCTATGACAGGGCGCGCGAGGTATTGAAGGAGGGTATGTCGCTGGTGGTATTCCCGGAGGGTGCCCGTAGCTTTACCGGTCACATGGGTGTGTTCCGCCGAGGTGCCTTCATGCTTGCCGACGAATTGCAGTTGCCGGTTTGCCCGCTTACCATCAATGGCAGTTTCAACGTCAAGCCCCGCATGAAGGATATCTACTGGGCGTTCTGGCATCCGCTGAAGCTCACTATCCATGAACCGATTGAGCCGATTGGCAAGGGACCTGAGAATATCAAGAACCAGATGACCAAGAGCTATGATGCCATCATGGGTGGACTGGTGAAGGAACATCAGGGATTCGTGGAGAATCCTGACCAATAAATATATTAAATTAGAACATTATGAGTGACAGTATCGTAATCATTCCTACATACAACGAGAAGGAAAATATAGAGAAAATCATCCGTGCCGTTTTTGGCCTGGAGAAGAAATTCGACATCCTTGTTATCGATGACGGTAGTCCAGACGGAACAGCTGACATCGTTAAGAAGCTGATGGCCGATGAGTTTGCCGACCGTCTCCATATCCTGGAGCGTTCGGGTAAGCTGGGTTTGGGCACAGCCTATATCATGGGTTTCAAATGGTCGCTGAAGCAGGGTTATGACTTCATCTTCGAAATGGATGCCGACTTCAGCCACGATCCTAATGATCTGCCTCGCCTCTATGCGGCTACCCACGATGAGGGCTATGATGTAGCCATCGGTTCCCGATATGTTTCGGGTGTCAACGTGGTGAACTGGCCTATCGGTCGCGTGTTGATGAGCTATTTCGCTTCCAAGTACGTGCGTTTCGTTACCGGTTTCCAGGTACATGATACCACCGCAGGATTCGTCTGCTATCGCCGCAAGGTATTGGAGACCATCAATCTTGATGCCATCCGCTTCAAGGGCTATGGTTTCCAGATTGAGATGAAGTTCACTTCCTTTAAGATTGGTTTCAAGATCAAGGAAGTGCCGGTTATCTTCGTGAATCGCCGCGAGGGAACCAGCAAGATGAGTGGTGGTATCTTTGGCGAAGCATTCTTCGGAGTGATGAGACTTCGCTGGGATGGATGGTTCCGCAAGTATCCTAAATTGCCTGCATAATAAAAGGCTTTTAGGAAGTTGACTCCATAACTTCTTATGAAAATATGAATATAAACGATATGGCGGCACTCTATGGTAAATTGCCTCAGAGTGCCGCTTTTCTTAAACTTGTTGCCGACAAGAATATAGGCAACATATCAGCTCAGGGACTGGTGGCTTCGGCAGCCCCTGTATTCTTTGCATCATTGTTCGAACGCTTGAATCGAACACTACTCTTTGTATTAAATGATGCCGACGAGGCTGGATATTTCTACAACGATATGGCGCAGATGTTGGGACAGCAAAAGGTGTTGTTCTTCCCATCGTCGTATAAAAGGGCAGTGAAATACGGACAACGAGATGCTGCCAACGAGATATTGCGTACCGAGGTGCTTGCTCGCTTGTCGTCAGGCGATAATGCTTATATCGTTACTTGTCCTGAAGCTTTGTCGGAGCTTGTTGCTCGTAGAAAGGTTGTCGACGAGAGAATGATAACTCTTAGCGTTGGTCAGGAAGTAGGAATAACAAATATCGTACATTCACTTCGCGACTTTGGCTTTGCTGAGGTAGATTATGTATACGAGCCTGGGCAGTTTGCTGTGCGTGGTAGCATCATCGATGTTTATTCCTATTCTTGCGAATATCCTTACCGTATCGACTTCTTTGGCGACGAGATTGATACCATTCGTACCTTCGATGTGCAAGATCAGCTATCTAAGGAACAAAAGCAGAAGATAGAGATAGTGCCAGAGCTATCAAAGGTTGATACCGAGAAGATACCATTCACGGAATATATGCCTAAGGATGCGCTGTTGGTGGTAAAGGATTTACTGTATATTCGCGATACCATAGAGCGTATATGGAACGAGGGATTCTCGCAACAGGCATATACCGACCGACTGGCTGCTGCCACAGAGATGGAACAACTGGAGATAATGCGCGAGATGAATAAGCAATTGTCGTTACTTAGTGCTTCGGCTTTTGTAGAATCGGTGGCTGGACTGAAAAGGGTTACATTATCAACATCGGTTGACGACACCAAGGATGTGCAGGCAAAGATAGTCTTCAATACTTCACCACAACCTTTGTTTCATAAGAATTTTGAGATGCTTCGCCAAACCTTCACTCAGTATACTGAGGTTGGTTTCAAGATATTCATCCTCGCAGATAGCAAGAAGCAGCAACAGCGACTTCGTGATATCTTCGACGATATGGGTGGCGATATAGAGCGCTCTTCGCATAATCAGCAACGCTCGTCTATCGACTTCGAGCCTGTAGACTCTACTCTCCACGAAGGTTTTGTTGATAATACTCTGCGTATCTGTTTCTTTACCGACCATCAGATATTCGACCGTTTCCATAAGTATAGCCTAAAGAGCGACTCGGCACGTGCAGGCAAGATGGCGCTGACTATGAAGGAACTACAAGAAATGGAACCTGGCGACTTCATTGTGCATGTAGACCTTGGCGTGGGTAAGTTTGGTGGATTGGTAAGGGTACCATCGGGCGATGGATACCAAGAGGTGATACGTATCATATATCAGAATAATGATAAGGTGGATGTCTCTATCCACTCTCTTTATAAGATATCGAAATATCGACGTAGCGATACTGGCGAACCTCCTCGTCTTAGCACTCTCGGCACTGGTGCTTGGGAGCGCTTAAAGCAGAAGGCTAAGAAGCGTATCAAGGATATCGCACGCGACTTGATAAAGCTATATGCTAAGCGTCGACATGAAAAGGGCTTCGCTTATAGTGCTGATAGCTTTATGCAACATGAGCTTGAGGCAAGCTTCCTCTATGAGGATACTCCCGACCAACTTAAGGCTACACAGGATGTGAAGGCTGACATGGAGAAGGCGGCACCTATGGATAGACTTGTGTGTGGTGATGTAGGTTTTGGCAAGACTGAGGTGGCGATACGTGCTGCCTTTAAGGCTGCTTGCGATTCTAAGCAGGTAGCGGTATTGGTACCTACAACGGTGTTGGCATTACAACACTATCAGAACTTCCGCGACCGTCTGCGTGATTTCCCTGTGCGTGTAGACTATCTCTCGCGAGCTCGCACAGCAAAGCAGACAAAGCAAGTGCTTGAAGACCTGGAGCAGGGACGCATAGATATCCTTGTGGGTACGCATAAGCTGATAGGAAAGAATGTGAAATGGCACGACCTGGGACTTCTCATCATCGATGAGGAGCAGAAGTTTGGTGTTTCTACAAAGGAGAAACTGCGCAAACTAAAGACTAACGTAGATACTCTCACCATGTCGGCAACACCAATTCCTCGTACTCTGCAGTTCTCGTTGATGGGTGCTCGAGATATGAGTATCATGCGCACTCCACCTCCAAATCGTCATCCTATCTCTACTCAGCTGGCTTCTTACAACCATGAGGTGATAGCGGACGCTATAAACTTCGAGATGAGTCGCAATGGTCAGGTATTCTTTGTCAACGACCGCATAGCACAGCTCACAGAGATAGAGAAGCTGATAATGAAGTATGTACCAGATTGCCGTGTTGCTATTGGACATGGTCAGATGTCGCCAGAGGAACTGGAGAAGATAATCCTTGGTTTCGTAAATCATGATTTCGATGTGTTGCTATCTACTACCATCGTAGAGAATGGTATCGACATACCAAATGCTAACACCATAATTATCAATGATGCTCATCGCTTCGGATTGTCTGACCTTCATCAGATGCGTGGACGTGTGGGACGTGGCAACCGCAAGGCTTTCTGCTATCTGCTTGCTCCACCTAAGAGTGTGCTCTCGCCTGAGGCACGCAGAAGATTGGAGGCTTTGGAGACATTCTCCGACCTTGGTAGCGGTTTCAATCTTGCCATGCAAGACCTCGATATTCGTGGTGCTGGCAACCTGTTAGGTGCTGAACAGAGTGGCTTTATGGAAGACCTTGGATATGAAACATACCAAAAGATACTTAACCAAGCCGTTACTGAGCTCAAGAATGATGAGTTCCAAGATCTATATGCTGAGGAGATGGCGCAAGGTAAGGTGTTCACAGGCGAGGATTTCGTAGAAGATTGCGCTATAGAGAGCGACTTGGAGATGTATTTCCCTGATACCTATGTTCCAGGTAGCTCGGAGCGTATGCTTCTATATCGTGAGCTTGATAACATAGTAGAAGACCGCGACCTTGATGTATACCGTCAGCGATTGATAGACCGCTTTGGTCCTGTGCCTGCTGAGGGTGAGGAGCTTATGCAAGTTGTACTGCTACGTAGGCTTGGCAAGCGCCTTGGCGTTGAAAAGATAATCCTCAAGCAAGGTATGATGAACATGCAGTTCGTTTCCAATAACGACAGTCCGTTCTTCCAAAGCCAGCTCTTCGATAAGTTCATAAATTATGCCACAGCAAACCTTCGCCGCTGCGAACTCAAGGAGGTTCGCGGTCGCCGCCTGCTGCATGTAAAGAATGTTGCTAAGGTTGCCGAGGCGGTGAATATATTGCGAGCTATAGATAAAGGGTAGGGGAAAGAAGGAAAAGAGAAGGCTTGGGTGGCTCAAGCTTAAACTAAGGTTAAGCGGTGCAGCCGAGCTGCACCGAACCCAACCCCAAGGCGCAAGCTTTCCCTGTTTCTTTTTTCCCCTTCTTTCTCTTTTTCCTGACTTCGTCACTCAAAAAATACGTATTTTATAACTGATTGATAAACAATATTTTGTATCTTTGCGTACCCTTATTTTGGGGTACGCAAAAGGTTTTTTAACTATGTTTATCAAAAAAAAGAAGAATCGCTCCGGAACAACAAGTATTGTAGTTGCGGAAAAGACAAAAGGCAGTTATAAAGAGTTGGTTACCATAGGTATTGCCAAAGATGCTAACGATATTGATAGTCTAGTAAATGATGGACGTGAATGGATTTCAAAAGAAGAATCCCGCCGTCATCCTCAACTCGATTTGTATGGTGAAGAACGTGAGGCTTGTGACCGTGAGCGAGAAGAAGTACGTCGTGT
>ENA-ORPK01001943-ORPK01001943.1-human-gut-metagenome-genome-assembly--contig:-NODE-1943-length-15180-cov-4.326744_pt1 | contig 15180 bp, 16 predicted proteins | sample MGYA00242139_ERZ509068 | MGnify/ENA primary metagenome ERZ509068 (study PRJEB26280, sample SAMEA2338687) | human gut metagenome | biome: human gut; feature: human-associated habitat; material: faeces... | reverse complement strand
ACCTCCAAACTGAGTAATTTTATCTTACATCAGTTTGGAGGTTTACACAAACTTTAGGATACTCCCTGGGATTATGGCTTTGTTATACTCTATGAATATCAGGCGGTATAAATCATTTCTTTGTTATTGAAGTTACTGTAGAAATCAGCATGTGAAATTCGACCTGCTTTTATTCCTTCAGAAAGATACAATAAACTTTCCACGCCAATGGCAGCTCCTTTAATGCCTCCATTAGCATTAGACACATATTCGAGTTGGTCTTCAAACTGACCTTTGAGGTATGAAGTGATAAATAGAAATGTATAAGCGGTAATAGTGGAGTCGAAATTTTTCCACCATTCATTTGGATTCAAGGACTTTTGCCTTAAATTATTTTCGTTTATATAGCGACTCATTTCATCAGCACAAGTACGGCTTATATTAAATCCATCTTTATATGATTTATTATCAACAATAGTGCCATCTAAACCATAGGAAATAATAACGTCTGGTTTTCTTGAATCACCAAGTCTCTGTCCATTAAACGATAATTCCTTTGTAAATAAGTCAGCTGTCTGAATTTCAAATTCTCTTGCGTCGGCATTCTTTTTTGCTCTAGAAGCAGCATCACTATATGCCAAGTCGATAAGCGCAAGATACTTATGGTCAAGATGTATAAGCTTATTTCTAACCCTATCTTTAATGTCAACAACATTATCTTTAACACACTCTGTTCTTGCTGGAATTTCTAAGCATTCAATTTTATCAAGTAATCTATATTTACCAGCATTTTCTGTTATCTCCAAGCCAATTGAAATCAAGCCTTCAATATGGTCTTTTATAGCAGTGTCATCTACATCTAATTCATAACCTTTTAAAGCTTCTTTTAATTGGTCGGTTGATTTATCGGAACTTGTAAGAGCTTTAATTATACAAGCGCGAACAAATCGCAAATAATTAGCACTAGACACTTTATTTGAAGCAAGCATTTCAAACATAAGAACTCTAGCTAAGCGAGGATTGCTTGAATTACCTCTTGCTTTAATCAGAGCTTTTTCACCTTTTCTAGTAATCGAATATGTTTGAAGCTTTGCAGTGTAGCTCTTCCTTCTATATGTTTCTGTAACATCCTTTTGATTGGATTCTACCCACCCCATCTGCATGCACCAACTAGCAATTCCTCGTGCATACTTATCGGAATCACCTTCTTCATTTGAACGCACATTGGTTCTTTCACCTGCTGTTGTAGCTTCGCAATAATCGCAGAGATATGCGTCTTGTGGCATAGATGTAAAACCCATTTCACCTTTAAATCCGAGTTTGGAACCTAGATCGAATTTTGTTTGTTCATCTTGTGCTTCTAATAATGATAATATTCTTATAACAGGAGGATAAGACAAAAGTGCTTTTGTTAATGCCTCTGTTTCGGCCGGAGAATTATCCGGAGCATTAGCAAGTTCTTCACCTAAAGGAGTAATTTTACATTTATCATCACCTTTGACATATTCAAGTAAACCACATGATATGGCCCATCTCAAAAAGCCTTCTGCAGTCCAATCATCAGTATATGGTTTCTTTATAGTTATGGAATTACCAGCAGCATCTGAATATGTTTTGTTTTGTTGAGCCTCAATAATGGCCTGGATTATTCCGGTACAAATAGCGTCTTTTCTTGTTCTGGAACCAGAACCTTTTCCTTTTAACTTTGAATAATCAATTTCTATGTCAGTCTTATTCAATTCTGCAATGAAGTCATTATAATCATCATTACTGATTAGACCATAGGTCAATAATAAAGGAAGTTTGTTTGATACTAAATCTAAATTTTCCGCAGAGCCTGCTTTGAAAATTCCGACTACCTTTTTTAATTTTTTTAAATCTCCCGGATTCTGAACCCAGCCAAAAGTACGTTTAACTGCCATTTTAGTCACTCCTTTTCCTTAATAATTTGTTATTAATACTTCTCTAGTTTCTTGGTTTGTATTTTGTGAATGGTAATTACTATTATTGTAATTGTAATTGATTCTGTGCGCATGATAATGATTTTGCCTTTTCCATTGAATAAGAGCATCGTTTGTATTCCCTTTGTGGTGCGTTACATTTGAGAGAGCAAATTTAACACCTCTTTGGTTCAAATCATCTAATAATTCGAATAATCTTAAATCATCTTCTAAAGACCAGCCTTCAAATCCTCTGCGTCCATCATTATAACTTGCTGTTGTAATTCGATATGGTGGATCGGCATATAGGAAGTCACCTTGACCCAAAAAAGCCAGATTCAATTCAAGAAAATTACAACTTGTAAATTGAATATTATTAAGTTTGCTATGAAAAACAATAAGATTTTCTCTCATAGTTGAATTAAAACTACTTCGATTTCTACCAAACGGATTGTTAAAACCATGATGATTGTTAAAACGAAATTGATAATTGAAGGAATAGCATACAAGCACATATAATTCAATCGGATTTCGTTGTGCAACAGGTAAGCTATTGTAATGATTTCTAAAAGCTAAATAACTCGCTTCGTTATCCATGTTTAAATCCCATTCTTCAATGATTCCGTCTATGACATCAAGTAGTTCATTAATATTCATAGCTTGGAACGCTCTATAGATGTCAATTACAAAAAAATTAATATCATTAGCAAATATATTATTGGCCTGAATATTTGTACAAACATCACATCCACCTGCAAATAAATCATACATATTATTTATTCTTCGTGGAAAGAAACGCATGATTTGAGGTAACATTTTATATTTTCCACCGACATAGTTTAGTGGTGACTTATCGTACATATTATTTATCACTTCCTTATTTTTCGAAGAAATATAATTGTTCTGTAACTCCTCTGGGTGTTGTTCCAGCATTGTTATACCTTCGGTAATCAATTTCTTGAAATACAAAAGTATTATTTATAGCGTAATCTTGACATATCGAGGACAATTGCTCAGTAGATAGAAGTCCTTCGTTATTGTAGCTAATTAGTATATAACGTACATTTGCATTTTCAATTAAACGTCTGAATGCTCCTTCGACTCCTCTTTTGGTGCAAAAATCCGACCGTTGCTGTTGATAATCCCTCATTCCAGTAACTCCATGTATTCTAGGATAATCATATCTAGCAATTGTTTCTAAAATATGATAATTAGGCAGATATTGTCGAGAGTTATATGGTGGGTCTGCATACAAAAGGTCTCCAACGATATTTGAAAGCAATATATCACAATTATCATTATGGAATGTAGCGGTAAAATTATTTGCTATAATTTCAGGTGCTTTTATTGTAAGTGTGTTGTATGTTCTTGCGTCCCAATGTTTAAGATAGGCACCATAAACGCCGGTGATATTACTAACATAAGGAACTGCTGCAATGAGAGCTGCTAGCAAGTAATAGTATTCATCGTCATTGATTAGATGTTCCATATGCCAATTTTCTATCGTAATTCTTATAATATCTATTTTTATGGCATTATCATTTTGAAAATACATTCGAGCCACGTTGTCATGTGGTGAATAATTCTGATAAATAAAGCAATCCTCAAGATTTATATCAGTATTTGCAATATCTAAATTATTTAGGAAGGCTATAGGGTCAGCAATTGCTAAATTAGCAAAAGCAGGAGTATGATTTAACTCGGTAGAGCCTCTACTTAAAACATATGAAAAGTACATAATATCATTTCCGATGACATTGTAGCCATTTCGTTTAAGAAAAGAAGAAACTACACCGCTACCAGAAAATATATCAATTACGGTATTAACGTTAATCATTCGTTGTGTGATTACATTATTAATATCGTTAAGTAAATTGGATTTTCCTCCAATATATCGCATACATCACACCTCATTTCACTTCACCCATAGGGGAGTATTTTCTCTGTATTATTTCATCCTAAAGACCGATGCCCCTCAAACGCATATTTCCACGAAATTGCATAGGGGGTATTCCGTCAGCCAAGATAAAAGGCTATTTTCTTATAATTCTCTATAAACACATACAAATAACTTATAGAGAATGCCGTGCATTAATCCGGACTTGCGTCAGATTGTTTTGATTTTTGTCTCTTTTTCTGTGCTAAATGAGCCTTTTCAGATGCTTTTCGTTTACGATAGGCTTTCTGTTTTCGAGCATTTCTAACTTTCTGGCATTCTTCGGAATCACAAAATTCCTGTCTGTTACTTTTCCTTATTATAAATTTGCCACAGTTATGGCAGCATATCATGATACCTTCTGGTCTTGAATCATTATTGACTTTATTTTCAAGAGCAGAGTCTTCTGAAATCATTCTTGCGAGAGTGTACCATGCTATATCAAACACGGAATCAATATCAGCAGAAAATTCGTATTTCCCGGTAGCAGAATTAAGTTTTAATTTCATATTGAATTCCGGAATAAAGTCTGCAAGTGTTTTCCGAAGCTCGTCATAATCATCATAGGGATTATTATTAAAATCAAACGAACCTTCCGGCGGTTGTTCTATAGGATGATCTTCTATGTACTGATTAGTACGCATCATGCTTTTCAACAGTTCTTGAGGAGTGTTTGGTTCACCAACTATATCATCCGGTACTTCGGGAACTGCATGTTTGTATTTCTCAAAGTAGGAGTAACTTTCAAAATATCGTCCTTCTTCATAAAGATTATATGCTCCATCATCTTCGGCAAATAGAATTCCTTCAAGTGCAACATAGAATCGGACGGCATTATAAAGTTTTCCTAAATCACTCATAAATCTGTCAATCTCAAAGATTCCATCATGCTCGACCATTTCTGCGTCAATGGTATTGATATCAAAATTTTCTATAAGTTCTGAATAGATAAAGTCATTGCTGTAAGGGTGCATATTCTCCATGCACCATCTGACTATAAGTTGTTCTTTAGGTATCTTGTTCTCAAAGCTGTCTATTACCTTTGCTAGATTACATAGGCTTACAAGGATTCCTCGTCCTGTCAGAGTATCATCATTAGGAAATGTTGGTTCTTGCCCCTTCTTACATACGGGATAGGCACAGTAATCTTTTCCGTCATAGCTGATATCATAACTTGCAAATCTGAATGGGTGGTATATGAGTTGTCCGATACCACCTATTTCTTTTGAACCCAATATGTCTGTTGTTTTATCAGCCTTAGACGGAATATAGTCTCCGTTCCAATTAAATGGCATCTTCTCACCTCACAAACCTATCGTTAATCCGTAACCATTAGCGTTACCGTCTGTTTTTAGACTTCGGTTACATTATATACTAAAATACTCTTGAAAACAACAAAATTCTTTACAAAACAGTACAACAGATTTTTGAAGTCGCACCTTGAAAATTTCATCCCGTTCCCACTTCGTAAGTCGGTGCTAACTGCCGAGATTGGTAACCTGCCAAGAGCGGTTGTATCGAAACTGCATTGTGGTGAGACGGACACCCAAATATTTAAGATTGGAGGAATCGTAATGGAAAAGACAACTATGAGTGTGCAGGAATTATCTGCACAGATGGGAATCAGCCTGCCAAAGGCATATGAACTGGTAAAGACACCGGGATTCCCAACAATACGAATCGGAGCAAGAATTCTGATTCCGATTGAAGCCTATAAAGAATGGCTTGTAGGAACATCTATTAATCATTAAAAAGGATTGCAGAAAAGGAGGAGGTGAGCAGGATGGGAGATATGACAGTAGATGAATTAAAGAGTAAAAAGCTGTGGTTTTTATGGTCAGCGAAACCCGGCAGGAATGGGAAAGTTACCAAAGTTCCATTCGCTGCAAACGGAGGAGCTACAGGAACAGATGATGCACATAAGGGAACATGGGTATCTTTTGATGATGCAGAATCAGCTAGAAATCAGTTTCAGGCATCGGGGCTTGGTTTGAAGATTTCGAAAGGTTTCTTCTTATTAGATATAGACCATAAGGATATTTCAGATCCATTTGCACAGCTTATGTTATCTCGGTTTTCTTCCTATGCAGAAGTATCTCCAAGTGGCAAAGGGATTCATATTATTGGTCAGTGTGATATTACAAAACTTCCGGTACATTTTGATGACAGAAGGAAGAGACTTGTGCTGGATAGTGAATATTATCAGAAATGCTCTGATATTGGATTGGAACTTTATATGCAAAGCTGTTCCTTATCAAATTACAGCAGGAAGATGGAAAAAGCTACAGTTCCATTCATACCATCCGGGGAGTGCAGCGACCAGCCTTTCAGATGGCGGTGGATGATGACATTCTGGTAAAGAATCCATTTGGATTTCAGCTTGCCGGAATTGGTAAATGATGCAGTCACAAGAGAGGCAATTACAAAAGACCAGATGAGAAAGTTCCTAAAGTTTGTGCATGACGATGTGGTGTACTGCAAATATTATGAAGTGGTGTACATACTCTTTCATACGGGAATGCGAATATCGGAATTTTGTGGCTTGACGCTGAAGGACATTGATCTTGAGAACAGAACTGTAAATATTGACCACCAGTTGCAGAGAACATCGGATATGCGATATATCATAGAAACTACAAAGACGGATGCCGGAACAAGAGAGTATTGCCAATCACAGAGGATGTGGCACAGATGTTTCAGGCAATCATCGAGGACAAAAATGCACCAAAAGTGGAGAAATCTATAGACGGATATAGCGGATTCCTGTTTTACGATGATAATGGAATGCCACTTGTGGCAATGCACTGGCAGCACCGATTCAATCATATGGTAGGCAGATACAATGACATCTACCGAGTACAGATGCCAAATATTACACCTCATGTATGCCGACACACCTATTGCTCGAATATGGCAAAATCGGGAATGAATCCAAAGACATTACAGTACCTCATGGGGCATTCGGATATATCGGTCACAATGAATGTGTACACGCATATCGGATTCGATGATGCCGAGGAAGAATTGAAACGGATGGAAGAGTTTAGGAAGGCGCAGGCGGAGGTTGATAAGAAAAACGATGCAAAAGCGGTATCGCAGAAAATGTTTAAAGTGGTGTAGCATTGCTATACAGCAGAAACGCTCCGGTTAAAGTGGCGTTTTTTGATTGTGAAATTAGGTGATTGGTGGTATAATATACAAGAATTATTTGGCCTATATGGAGCATTGTAATTGGAGTATTGGCAACAGCAGTAATGGTGTCACTTTCCGTAAAAAGAGATTCTGGTTTGTGTGGAAGCCAAATGCAGAAGCGCAAGAAACAGAGTCGCGAAAAAAACAGTAAGAAATTATTTGTTAGATGGAAAGGGGTAAACAAAATGACAGTTGTATTTGCAGCATTCATGGTGAGTATTGGTATTCTTGGGCGTGACTCGATGGTGTGTGGTTAATATGATAATATGAATGCGTTGAAAATAGGAAGGAGTACCTTTGGGTTCGAATCCCAACACGCTCATTAGGATGACCCGCTTTTTAAAGTGGGTTATTTTAGATTTTATAAAAATAAGCTGTTTTTATGGAGATACATGTACAAATGCGAGCAGTTAATTTATACACTCTTACAAGAAAAATAGATAATGAAATTTATGCAATATATGAAATGGCTTTGTCAGATAGAGCAGAAGCAATACGGATTAGGATGGAGGAAATTGACCAGATAGCTGGGCTTGTAAATAACTTTATTTTTCATGGGGCAACATCCGAATGCTATGATAATTGGTTTTATTCTTTTTCGATACCTCATATTGGAAAGGAATTTGATTTGCTTAAAATTGGAAATAACAAAATTGCTGTAAATATTGAATTAAAAAGTCAAGAAGTACCTGCAGAAAAGATTGAATATCAATTATTGCAGAACAGATACTATTTATCCCATATTGCCGATAATATATATAGTTTTTCTTTGGTTGCCGGAGCGGATGGTAATTGCAAATTGTATGTATTAGATGGGGAACTTAAGGAAACTACGTTTCAAGATATGCTTAACAAAATATGCGAGGTGCAGAATCCTATAAGCGATAAATTGGAAGATTATTTCAAACCGAGGGATTATTTGGTATCTCCGTTAAATACCCCTGGAAAATTTATTCAAGGAACATATTTTTTAAGTGTTCAGCAGAATGAGATAAAGGGGAAGATTATCAACGGGCTTAGTGCAGATAATAGAATATGGGGTATACAGGGAGCCGCAGGCACAGGAAAATCTCTTTTACTATACGATGTAGCAAAGACCGCTTCATCGGAATTTAGAGTGTGCGTTATACATAGTGGAATTATATGTGAAGGGCATAAAACATTGAATCGTTGCTTACATAATGTTTCGGTAATTGAGGCTAAAGCGATAAGTGAGGAGCTTATTAGTCAATATGATATTATTTGTGTAGATGAGGCACAAAGGCTTTACAAGAGTAGCGTAGATATGATTTTATCGGCATATGAAACTGGTGCTATTAGAGGAGCAATTTTTGCGTATGATTTTGCTCAAGTGTTATCGAGAACAGAATTTGCAAGGAACAATCCTAAACGATTGAAGGAAGTTGCAGGTTTTAGAGAAGAAAAACTGTCTGATAGAATTAGAACGAACAAAGAATTGTATTCTTTTATAAGAAATCTATTAAGGTTGGGAGATAAAGCAAGACAACATATAGAGTATAAGAATGTTGATATATTGTATGCTAATGATGTTCATGAAGCGGATAGACTTGTAGATATTTATAAAGGAAAAGGATATATCCCAATTACATTTACTCCGTCACATTATGTATCGAGTTCCATTGATCATTATTCAAGGTATATAAATTCTCATGAAGTAATAGGGCAGGAGTTTGACTATGTTTTGGTTGTGATAGATAATAATTTTAGATATGATGCGAATGGGGATTTGACGGCTAGAGAACATCCAAATCCAGAATATCTGTTTCCAAGATTGTTTTACCAAAACATATCAAGAGCAAGAGAAAAGTTATGTATTGTTGTGCTGAACAATCAAGAATTATTTAAGAAGTTATTATGCATAAAATGTGGTGAATAACTTGGAAAAGACAAATAATGAAAAAAGTAAAAGTGTTAGAATTACAGAAATCTTGTGAGAAATACGAGATTATTACAAACAAAATATCAAGGTATAGAGGCGTATGCGGTGTATGGGTAATGTACGATAACCATAATCGTTTGTTAGAGGTGGCACAGACAGCTGATGTTTTTAAAGAATTAGCTTATGATTTGTCATGGCTACTTAAGGAATATTCATATGATGGAGATTGGCGGAAAAGATATACGGCAAGAAGATTATTTGAATTCAATCAAAAATTTGATGTTCTTTCATGTGATAAGAATAGAACGACAGCTAAATACAGAACTATTGCACAAAATGCTGAATCAATATTGGTATATTTGATTGTTGAGAACAGAGCTACGAGTAGAGATAAGACGGTGCGTGAAAAAGTTGAATTGGAAATAGCAATAGATAATAAAGCGTTATATTGGAACGCCTTTGGAATTCAACGCAAACTGGCAAAAGATTATTACAAAAATAAGTATGAATTGAAATGATTAGGCAGATGAAAAAAGGTAATGGTCTCAGTGGTTGAAAATGTGGGAAAAATCCTTAGTAGTAGGAAATTCCTTTTTACTACTATTTCTACTACTAACAGGTAGTCACAACTTGCTAAATTATGCTATAATTTGCCTAGTTGACACAGAAAAGAGAATTATAACAACACCCCGGAAATACCCGAAAAATACGGCGTTTCCGGGCAATTTAGGGAGTTTGATAACAATGATTAAAGTACTTTTCATCTGCCACGGCAACATCTGCCGCAGCACAATGGCCCAAAGCGTCATGACGGAACTGACAGCCCGGGCCGGATACAGCGCACAGCTTGAGATCAACTCCGCTGCCACAAGCAGGGAGGAGATCGGAAACACTCCCCATTATGGAACGGTGAATAAGCTGCGTCAGGAAGGGATCCCGCTGGTACCTCACAGGGCGGTGCAGATGACTGCCGCAGATTATGGATACTATGATTACCTGATTGGGATGGATGACTGGAATATTCGGAATATGACAAGGATTGCAGGAGGGGATCCGGAGCATAAGATCTGTAAGCTGCTTGAATTTGCCGGAAGCAAAAGAGATATTGCAGATCCGTGGTACACCGGAAACTTTGATGTGACCTATGAGGACATTATGGAGGGATGCAGGGCGCTTCTTGAAAAGCTGGAACCGAAAATGAAACATTTCTGATGAGATCAAGCCTTTTGCCGAGCAAAAGATTGAAAAATAAAATTTTTCAATCGCGAGATTTGTGTCTGCGCGCACTTGACACAAACTCGGTATGCGCAAAAAGCGTGCGCAGAAATGAGGGAAAAATGCAAATAAAACAGTTGTCAGAAAAAGGGAAAATGACTATAATAAAAGTATCGCATTTCAAGTGACATAAGATTAAATGAAGGAGGGGCATTGTAGGATGGAACAACAAAGCTTCAAGAAGAAAATCAGTAAATTGTTTTTAGCTATTATCTTAATTTTTGCTGTATCGGAAGTAACAGCAATTCTTGGTATGGTAGGAATCGGAAACACGATTATTAACGTAATTTTTCATGTGATTATTTTGGTGGCGATCATTTTTCTCGCAACCAAGGGATCTAAGTACCTTGTCACGAATCTGATCGATCCCGTGATCGAAATGGATCATGCGGTGAAAGGACTTGCGAAGGGCGACCTCAGCGTAGAAGTTGTTTATGAGAGTGATAATGAGTTAGGAACGCTGGCAGACAGTGTGCGCCAGACCATTAAGATGCTCAGAGCGCTTTTGAAGGATCTCTCCATGATCCTGCAGGCGTTTGAGAAAGGAAATTTCAATGTCAAGAGCGAAAATCCCGAAGCTTATATCGGTGATTTCTCCGGACTTCTGGAAGAACTGATTAAAATGGTGAAGGGCGTTAGCGAGACCATGCGCGGTATTGACGAGGCTGCTGATCAGGTTTCCGTAGGCTCCAATGACCTTGCAATGAGCTCTCAGGAGTTAGCGCAGGGCGCAACAGACCAGGCAGCATCCATCCAGGAACTGCTTGCAACTGTAACAGAAGTAACCAGTCAGGTTCTTGAGAATACCAAGACCACAGATATGGCTCACGATAATGCAAAATCCATTGGTGCACAGGCACAGATCAGCCAGCAGAAGATGGGTGAACTGACCAAGGCGATGGAGACCATTAAGGAGACCTCCGGAGAGATTGGAAACATCATCGTTGATATTGAGGAGATCGCATCCCAGACTAACCTGCTTTCCTTGAATGCAGCAATCGAGGCAGCAAGGGCAGGAGAAGCCGGAAAGGGCTTTGCGGTTGTTGCCGATCAGATCAGAAAGCTTGCTGAAGACAGTGCAAATTCAGCGATCACTTCCAAGAGCCTGATCGATAAGTCTATCAGTGAAGTGCAAAGAGGAAGCGAGATCACGGAGCAGACGGCTGAATCTCTTAACAACGTTATTCAGGAAATGGATAATATCGTAATGGCAGTTGCCAATATCCGTTCCGCATCTGACAGACAGTCACAGTCCGTTAAGGAAATTGAAAAGGGCTTTGAGACTATCAGCGCTGTTGTTGAGAATAACTCTGCGGCAGCAGAAGAGACCTCTGCCACCAGCCAAGAGCCTTCCGCACAGGCAACCTCCTTAAAGGGTATGGTTGAGAAGTTCCAGCTTCGGGAAGATTAATCACAGAAATTAATCAGCGATAATAGCTTCGCACAGCATACATGCAAAGCAGGGTCTGGACGAATTGACTTGCCAGTAGGCCGTACAGGTAGCCGTGGATGCCCCAGAGGGGAATTGCCACAAATACAAAGGCCAGGCGGACGAACAGGCTGAGCATGCTGTAAAGAAAGGTAAGGCCGGTTTTGCCGAGACCATTTAAAATACTGTTCAGTGTGCTGGCGATATACATTAAAGGACAAAGAAAGCCGAGGATGACAATGAAATCACCGGCAAGGGAGCTTTGATAAAGAAATTGCCCCAAAAAGTTTCCACCAAATAAAAAGATAAGGGTACACAAAACCCCTAACAAAAAGCCGTAGCGGACACAACCCCGCACGGCTTTTTTGATTGTGTGTACATTTTGGGCGGAATCTGCCTCCGATACGATGGGCAGGAGCAAAACGCAGATAGAATTAGTGATGGCGCTGGGAAACAGCACAAGAGGCAGGCTCATCCCCGTAAGAACCCCGTAGACGCTAAGGGCAGCTGCATTGCCATATCCGTAGCTCATCAGCTTGTTGGGGATAAAAATAGCTTCAATGCTCTGCAGAAAATTGATGATGATCCGGTTCAGTGCAAGGGGAACGGCCAAAGAAAGCAGTCCCCTTGCAGTCTGACAAAATTCACCGGAGGAAACAGAAACCGGCGCAAAGCTTTTCATGCTGGGAACAAGAGCTGAAAAGTGCGCTCTGATTGCCACAATGGAAAGCAATGTGGAGGCAGCCTCGCCGATCACCAGACCAACAACGGCAAAGCTGATGGTAGGCTGCAGACCGTGGGCAAGGCAGGCGTGATAGATCAGATAGACGCTTCCCACTCTGGAGATTTGCTCTGCAAGCTGGCAAAGTGCAGGCACGGAGGTTTTTTTGATACCATAAAAATATCCGTTTACACAGGAGTGAACGGTAGAAAGAGGGATCGACAAAGACAAAATCCTAAGAAGAGGGGCAGTGCGCTCTTCTAAGAGAAAAGATCTTGCAATAGGATCTGCATAGCAATAGATCAAAACGGTGCAGAGCACGGAAAGGATCATGGAAATCAGAAAACCTGTGAATAAATGCAGGGCACAGGAGCGATAATCTTTGGAAAGAGCTCTTCCTGCCACAAACTTGGAGATGGCAGTCTGCATGCCGGAAACAGTCAAGGAAAAGGAAAGTGCAAGCACAGGCGCAGTCAGCTGATAGATGCCCATGCCTTCAGCGCCAAAGGTGCGTGACAGAAAAATGCGGTAGAAAAAGCCGATGAAGCGGCTGGCAAAACCGGTAGCAGTCAGAATGAGTGTGCCTGTGATCAGAGGCTTTTTTACAGTGTCCATGGTAAATGAACGGCGTATGCGAAAAGTGCTGCTTCTAAAAGACATAGACCACGCTCTGGAGGAAGTTTATAAAAATATATGCGGGGGCATGGATTGACAGAACAGGAGGGCAGTGCTATAGTTGACTTACAAAACCTAGTAATTTGATAGGAATAAGAAGGCCTATACGAATATTTTAGAAAAGGGAAAGGTGTAACGATAAGATGGATCATATGGTATATTTGGACAATGCAGCCACTACCCAGTGTGCAAAAGAGGCGCTTGACGCAATGCTCCCTTATTTTACAGAGCAGTATGGAAATGCCAGCAGCATTTATCAGCTTGGCGCACAGAGCAAAAAGGCGATCACGAATGCGAGAGACATCATTGCAAAGAGCCTTAACACAGATGGGGCGGAAATATATTTTACGGCGGGAGGGTCGGAGTCCGATAACTGGGCGCTTATTGCAACTGCGGAAGCTTATGCTGCAAAGGGAAAGCATATCATCACATCCAGGATCGAACATCATGCGGTTCTCCATACCTGTCAGTATCTGGAAAAGAGAGGCTATGAGGTGACATATATTGATGTGGATGAGGACGGCGTGATCCGGCTGGAGGATCTGAAGAAGGCGATCAGACCGGACACGATTTTGATTTCCGTGATGTTTGCCAACAATGAGATCGGAACTGTACAGCCCATAGAAGAGATTGGCAGGATCGCTAAGGAAAATGGCATTTTGTTCCATACAGATGCAGTACAGGCATACGGGCATCTTCCCATCGATGTGGAAGCTCTTCACATTGACATGCTCAGCGCCAGCGGTCATAAGCTCCACGGGCCTAAGGGAGTGGGATTTTTATATATCAGAAAGGGTGTAAAGATCCGTTCCTTCCTTCATGGAGGCTCCCAGGAGAGGAGCAGGCGTGCGGGGACGGAAAACGTACCCGGCATTGTGGGACTCGGGGCTGCGGTGAAAAAAGCCTTTGAGAATATGGATGCCAATATAAAAAAAGAAACGGAACTGAGAGACTATTTGATACAAAGAATAGAAAAGGAAGTGCCTTATTGCAGGCTCAACGGGCACAGGACAAAGAGGCTTCCCGGCAATGTGAATTTCAGCTTTCAGTTTATTGAAGGAGAATCACTTCTGATTATGCTGGATATGAAAAAGATCTGCGCATCCAGCGGCTCCGCATGTACCTCCGGTTCCCTGGATCCTTCCCATGTGCTTTTAGCCATCGGACTTCCCCATGAGATCGCACATGGATCCCTCCGGCTGACCCTGAATGCGGATACCACAAGGGAAGAGCTTGATTATGTGGTGGAGAGCGTGAAGGAGATCGTAGAAAAGCTGCGCAGTATGTCGCCCTTGTATGAAGATTTTATAAGAAAAAATCAAAAATAGGAAAGAGGATAAAAGGATGTACAGTGAAAAAGTAATGGATCATTTTACAAATCCCAGAAATGTAGGAGAAATAGAGGCTGCCAGCGGCGTGGGCACGGTGGGAAATGCAAAATGCGGCGATATTATGAGGATCTATCTTGATATTGATGAAAATCAGGTGATCAGAGACTGTAAGTTTAAAACCTTTGGCTGCGGCGCTGCAGTGGCTACCAGCAGCATGGCAACGGAGATGGTGAAGGGAAAAACCATACAGGAGGCCATGCAGGTGACCAATAAAGCTGTGATGGAGGCACTTGACGGATTGCCGCCGGTAAAGGTACACTGTTCTTTACTGGCAGAGGAAGCGATCCACGCAGCCCTTTGGGATTATGCCGAAAAGCATGGCATCACCATTGAAGGTCTGCAAAAACCGAAGTCAGATATTCATGAGGATGAAGAGGAAGAAGAATATTAATGAAGGAAAAGGTGGTTGTAGGAATGTCCGGGGGAGTGGATTCCTCCGTGGCAGCATACCTTTTGAAGGAACAGGGCTATGATGTCATCGGTGTTACGATGCAGATCTGGCAGGACGAGACAGAGGAGAACAAGGCGGCGAACGGAGGCTGCTGTGGCCTTTCTGCCGTTGATGACGCACGTCGCGTCGCGGAGACGATAGGCATTCCCTATTATGTTATGAATTTTAAGCGGGAGTTCCAGTGCCATGTCATCGATTATTTTGTGGAGGAATATCTGGCGGGACATACGCCGAACCCCTGTATTGCCTGCAACCGGTATGTGAAGTGGGAGGCGCTGTTAAAGCGCAGCC
>ENA-ORPK01001940-ORPK01001940.1-human-gut-metagenome-genome-assembly--contig:-NODE-1940-length-15212-cov-3.618790_pt1 | contig 15212 bp, 16 predicted proteins | sample MGYA00242139_ERZ509068 | MGnify/ENA primary metagenome ERZ509068 (study PRJEB26280, sample SAMEA2338687) | human gut metagenome | biome: human gut; feature: human-associated habitat; material: faeces... | reverse complement strand
GATTTTAGGTTTGTCAAAGGCAAAGGCGTTTATTTTATAACGACTTATCCTATCAAGGCGACTTCGTCCTATACAGCCGCAAATAACCGCTATATCAACGATATCATACTTGCCGTTACGAAGAAAAATTTTTCCAAAATCGATAAAGATTTTGATTTGTTTTTGCAAAAATCGTCAAAAAATTCGTCTTGGAGCGTTCGTTTGATGGCTAAAAACGAAAATATCAAAAATCATATTGAGTCGATAAAGATTTTTGGCGACAATAAACATATCACGCAAATTCAGATATACCAAGTAAATCCGACTATTCAGACGGATATAAAATTCCGCTTTGGAGATTAAAATGAGCAAGAAAATCTTTGTTTTTGTCGTTTTTGTTATCGTAGTTTGTGGACTTGTTTTCGGTAAAATGCTCGAAACTAACCTGCTCAAGGCTGTTTTGCCACAAAATCAATCAGTTTTGATTAAGGCTTCGGACAAATTTTCTTCTGCCGTAAATGTCGTTTTTGAAGCGGAGGATTCTTTTGAGGCTGAAATCCTGAAAGATGACTTCTTGAACGACTTTGGAGTGGATAAGGTTTCTCATTTTGAGTTTGAAAATTTACTCTCAGAGTATAATTCTGCAAGGTCTAATTTTTTGTCTGAAAAATCTCGAAAACTGTTGTTAGACAAGCGTTATGACGATGTGTTCAAAAATTCGAGGCAATTTCTCTATAATCCAGCGAGCGTGATTGTTTCCGAGCCAAAAGATGACCCTTTTATGCTTTTTTCTGATTTCGTTTCGAACTTGTTGCAAAAAGAAGTCAGATATAGCACGGACTTTGGTGGAAATGGTTATGCCGTTTTGAACTTGAACAATCTTCAAAAATCAGATATAAACCAACTTTTCGAACTTCAGAAAAAATATTCTGTTGATGAAAAAAAAGTCTATTTGACAGGTTCGCCCGTTCATTCTTTTTGTACAAGTGAACGTTCAGCCAATGAAATCAACGTTATTGCCTTGTTTTCGGCTATTTTCGTTTTAACTTTGACTTATTATTATTTTAGAAATTTCAAGGTTCTAATCCCAATAATCGCAAGCATTTTGGCTGGTATTGGAATCGGTTATTGCTTAACTGCTTTGATTTTTAAAAATGTTCACGTTTTAACATTCGTCTTTTCGACTACTCTCATCGGCATTTGTGTTGATTATTCGTTGCATTGGTTTGTGGAAAAAGACAAGGAAAAATTGTTTCAAAGCCTTACCGATAGTCTTGTTACGACGGTTGCAGCGTTTGCGGTTTTGATTTTTGCGAATATTCCTTTGCTCGGTCAAATCGCCGTATTTACCGCTACTGGCTTGATTTCGGTGTTTTTTATCGTTAAATACTTCTATTCCGGACTTGAGTTTGATTTTCCACAAAAAAATAAATTTCCTTGTTTAAAAATTAAATATAAAAAATTTATTTTGGTGTTATTTGCGGTGTTTATTGCATTTGGGCTTGCGAGGGTTAAGTTTACGGACGATATAACGACGCTTTATAAGCCATCTGTAGAACTCGCCCTTGGTGAGCGGATTTTGAACGATATTTCTCTTGATAAATCAAGAACAATCGTTTCGGTTACGGGCGAAAATATTCAAAAGATTTTGGAAAAAGAAGAGCAGGTCAAAGATACTGTAAATGCTAAGTTTGTGGCACTTTCGGATTTTGTTCCTTCAATTAAAAGACAAAATTCAAATCGAGAATTGATTGAAAAATTGTATGACAAAAAACTCAACTCTTGTTCTGATATATTGTCGTCGGAGCAAATTCGCCATTTGTCGGGTGATTTGCCACAAAAAGAAATTTTGCCAAACTTTGAGAAAAATACTTTTTTGAAAAATTTTATGCTTGATGAAAAAACGTCTGTAATGGTTGTAAATAAAGATATTGAGACCGATTTAAAGATTGACGGTGCGAGTGTAGTTAATATTGCAAAAGATGTTTCTTTTCAACTCGAAAAACACCGAAAAACGTGCGTGCAACTTGTTTTTGGGGCATTTTTAATGCTTTTAGGCTATTTGTATTTGAGATATGAAAATGGGGCATTTAAGATTATTTTGCCGTCGATTTGTGGAATATTGACGAGTTTTGCGGCACTTGGGTTGACGATGCAACCTGTAAATTTATTTCATATTTTTGCGATGTTTTTGATTTTAGGGTTCACGCTCGATTATTCGATTTTCAGAATTTCCAAAATCAAAAATTCTGCTGATGCTGTCCTGATTTCCTGTTTGACGACTGCTTTTTCGTTCTTTTTGTTGACGTTTACTTCGTTCAAACTCATTTCGTCTTTGGGCTTTGTTTTGTCGGTCGGAATTTTTTCGTCGTATCTTTTTAGTTTGATTTTAATTGACGGGGGCAGTGATGAAGTGGTATGATGTCAAAGAACGCTCAGCGGGCGAAAAACGGCTGATTTTAACATACTATATTTACAAACTTTTCGGCAAATTTCCTGTCAAAATTATTGCATTTTTTGTTGCTGTTGGAACTTTTTTCTCAAGCAAAGATTTGAGAGAATATTCTAAAAAATATCTTTCAGTTATTGGTGTTAAACCGAATAATTGCAATGTGTTTAGGCATTTTTTGTCTTACGCATTATCTCTCGTTGATAAAATTGAGGTTTTTGGTGGCAATTTTGACAAGAAAAAAATTGCGACAGAAAATGTTTGTGAAGATTTTTGGCGGTATCGAGAGGAAAATAAAGGTGCTGTTTGTATTTTTTCTCATGTCGGAAATATTGATGTTGCAAGGGTTTTGATTGAAAATGAGCAAAAAATTTCTATTGTTTTAAGTCTTGAGCAAGCAAAGATTTTTCGGAATTTTTTGTGCAAAATTTCAAGTTCAAAAAACATAAATTTAGTCCCTGTTGAGCAAATCGGGGTCGAGACTGTAATTGACTTGAAAAATAGGACCGAAAAGGGCGAATTTGTGTTCATTGCTGGGGATAGGACTTCAAAAAACAATCGAAATGTCGAGGTCGAGGTTTGTTCTTTCAAGGTTGATTTTCCTTTAGGAACGTTCAAATTGGCGGAATTGCTTGAGTTACCGGTGTTTTTTATTTCTTGTTTAAAGTCGAAAATAGGTTATGATATGATTGTTAAACGAGCAAAAAATACTTCCTCAAAGCAGATGGCGGTTGAGTTTTCGGATTTTGTAACAGAACAGATTAAACAAGCCCATTTTCAGTTTTATCATTTTTGCGAATTTTTTAAATAAAATCTTGTGTCTTTCAAAAAAAATGTTATAATTCATTTATGAATACTGATTTGAGTTCTTATACTCCATTTTTTGTATTTGCACTTTGGGCTTTGATTGTGATGTTTGTTATGAATAAGAACTTACGTCCGTCGGCACAAATTCTTCGCCGTTATGGCAAGCCAATTGCACATTTTGCCTCGCAAAAATGTTGGCACTCAATTCCTGTAAACAAAAGCAAATCGGTATTTATGGATATGTACCCTGAATTTGTGGTCGTTACTTATCAAAAAAAAGAATTTGTTTTTGACCATAGTTTCAATGATTTCGAGTTTTTAGGGTCGTATCTCACTTTGGTTTTCGAAATTAATGCTCCAGATTTCAAAATTCAAATGACATTGACACGAAAACAAAAAAAGATGCTGCAAGATTTCTTGGGTGAATATTGATTATTGCAAAAAAAAAGAACTTCTCAGATATCAGAAGTCCTTTTCGTTTAAATGGTTGCGGGGGTGGGATTTGAACCACACGACCTCCGGGTTATGAGCCCGACGAGCTACCAGGCTGCTCTACCCCGCGGTAACTACAATTCCATTATTGTACGCACATATATAAATTGCAACCCTTTTGTATATTTATATTAAGTTTTGTGATTACAAAATGTCATAAAAATATACAAATCTTGCTTTTTCAGGCAAAATCAAGCCTTTTTCAAAACTATTTCATAAGCGGTTCGATTGCCCTATCCAAAATTCCAATGCAATATGAAATTGTTATGCCATAATTCGTTATCGGCACGCCCGCTGCTTTAGATTTTGCAATTCTTGAGAGAATTTCACGTCTATTTGTCATGCAGCCGCCACAATGAATTATAAGTGCATAATCGCTGATATTTTTAATCATATCGTGAGACGCAACGTGTTCAAACGTAAGCGTTTTGCCCGTTTTTTTCTTAATTAAATTCGGAATTTTTACCCGTCCGATGTCGTCCTCGATTGCGTGATGTGAACAACTTTCGCAAATCAAAATTTTATCGCCGTCATTTAGTCCTTCAATCGCTCGAACGCCCTCAACAAACGTCTTTAAGTCACCTTTCAATCTTGCAAACAAAATCGAAAATGATGTTAGCGGAATATTTTCAGGGGTGATTTCTGAAACAATCTTAAACGCTTGAGAGTCAGTGATGACAAGTTTTGGAGGATTTTTTAAAGAATTAATCGCCTGCTTCAAATTATGTTCTGTCACCACGACCGCAACGCAGCGATTGTCCAAAAGTTCACGCAAAACGTTAACTTGCGGCAAAATCAATCTGCCTTTTGGTGCTTCTTTATCAATCGGTGTGACCAAAATGACAGTGTCGTTTTGGTCAACAAGGTTTTCCAAAATTGCAGGCGGATTAATAAAATCTTCTGGTGCAATTCTAATCAACGCTTCTTTTATTTTTGCTGTGACATCTTTGTCGCTTTTGGCGGAAAGGCTTATTTGATAAGTTGTTTCAGCCTTTATTTCTTCAAATTTTTCCTCTGAAATTTTCTCAATATCGTTCTTATTAATCACGGCGACAATCGGAATTTTCTTTTCGTTAAATGTTTTTGCAAGATTTTTTTCAAATTCTGACCAGCCGTCAAAATCGCAAACGATGAGTGCAACATCAGTCCTTTCGATAATTTGCTCGGATTTTTTGACCCTCTGTTCGCCCAATTCGCCGATATCGTCAATTCCAGCCGTATCAATTAACGTGACAGGTCCTAATGGCAACATTTCCATAGATTTTTCCACCGCATCGGTCGTCGTTCCTGCAACTTCAGAAACAATAGAGATGCTTTGATTTGTAATTGCATTGATAAGCGACGATTTTCCGACATTTCTTCTCCCGAAAATCCCTATGTGCAGACGCATTGACTTAGGTGCTTTTTCCATCGTCTATAACCTCTTTCTTTTTTAAATCTGAAAATTTTAGTTGGTTTCTCCAGATAAAAATCAGTACAAAAATGCTGTAAACTAAAATCATCAGGAGTTGTTGGGTCAACGCAACACTGAGTGCTAACGTTTTATTTATGCCGAACAATTTTGCCGCCAAAATAAACGCTCCCTGATAAAGCCCGATATACATTGACGATTGGGGAATTATTGTCGAGAGTGCTATGAACGAAACAATAAAAAGCGAAATTGTAAAATGCGTTTCAATTCCGAAGGCTTGGAACAAAAAACATACCAGAAAACAATCGCCAGCCCACGAAAGTGCACTGAATACGGCAACTTTTCCCATGGTTTTTAAATTTGTAAAAGTCTCAAACCCGTCAACAAAGAGGTTTAACAACGGGTTGCACTTGTCTACGATTTTGCAAATTTTTTCGGAGAGTTCATTTGGCATTCTGCCTGAAAACTCTTTGATTTTTTGACATACAAAATCAACTTTTTTGTATTTGTAAACCCAAATCATGAAAACAAAACTACCCACAAACATAATAATCGCAAATAAAAGCAGATTTAAAACAAATTGTGAGCGATAATGAATGATTATGCCTAACGATAAAAGACAAATTACCGTCAAACCGTCTAAAATCCTTTCTGCAAGCACAGTTCCGACCATACTCATTTTCGAAAATTTATATTTTTGTCCAAAGTAAACCCCTCTGAAAATATCTCCTGCTCGGGCTGGAAGTATTATGTTGAGAAGGTTTGAGGTCATGTATATTTCGTTCAAATCTTTGAGTTTGCACTCCGATTTTGGCAAAAGTTCCTTCCATCTTACTGCTCTTGCCAACATTACAAATACGAAAATGACAAGATAAGGTAAAATGTACCTTTTGTCCATAATGCTACAATGCATAAGCAATTCTTCGAAATTTACGTTCCAAAGCACAATAATCGTGAAAATTATTGTAATTCCAAGTGCGACAATATTACTTTTCTTTTTGCTCATAACGCTTAGACCGAAAATTTTTCAGAAGATTCAATCAAATTAAACGACTTTGATGTTCAAAATGTCCATTCTCTCTTTGAGAGAAAGTTTTTTCTTCAAAATTTCTCTGTTTACGCTTGCAACAAGTCCCTTTTCTTCGACTGGTAAACGTTTGTTGACGGTATCCAAGAATTTTTTCGCTTCTGCGTATTTTTGCATTTTTACGAGCAAAGCGAACTTCAAATCGCAAAATTGTGCGTATAATCTCATATCTTCAATCGTTAAATATTCAAACGCCAAATCAAGGAATGCAAGTGCGTTTTTGAAATCGCTCAATGCGTCACAAACAGTCGCCATAGATGACATAACAGTTGCATCACAAGGTTTCAATGCTGCTGCTTGTGCATAATAATCGAAAGCCTTTTTCATCTTTCCGATTGCAAAATAAATATCTCCCAAAAATTTCAAACTTTTAACGTGATACGGTGTTAGTTTTATTGCCTTTTTGAGCAATTTGATTGCCTTGTCTGCTCTGTCGAAGTAGAAGAAATAATCCTCTGCTTCTCTGTAATATCTTTCCGTATCAATATTTAAAACATTGTCATCAAATAATATTTTTGAATTTTTAAAATATTCTATAGTCATCTTATTTACTTACTTTTGTTAAAGCGTGTCCCCAATGAAACTATCATAGTTCAATCAGAAAATCATTACCATAGGGAAAAAACCACAAATAGTGTTAAAATTTCCCAAAACGCATGTATAGCATGGATTTTCATGTTTTTTAACTTTTATTAAGAAAACTCAATAAAATCGCACATTACGGCTGAAAATATCCCGAAAACGCATGTGTATCATGCTTTTTCACCTGCTGAAAAAATGTTACTGTTTCTTAATAAAAACTTAATGTCGTGACTGTTTTTGAGGGGTTTTGGGGGCAAAAATGATGTGTTTTGCGGCATGGAAGCATGTCTCGGATATGAATTTGGTTTGGCAAAATTGGTGGTAAGCCTTATGGGGACTGTGATTTTGGACATGCTTTTCTATCTTCGTTTGAAATAAAGATAAAATATTGTAAAAAATAGTTTTTTTACGGGCAAAAACAATGTTTTTGTGTAATAATACGAAGTATGGAGAGACATGTTGCGAAAATTTTAGGATATGATGTTGACTTGTTCAGTTTTGACCAAGCCATGGATTACATCGTCAAAAAGAGTGAAACCCAAAGCACTCAAACGATTACGCTCAATCCCGAGATGATTGAATTGGGCGATAAAAATCAAGAATTTTCAGAAATTTTGAAAAATGCAGATTTGGTTATTCCCGATGGTGTCGGAATTAAGTTGGCACTGAAGATTTACGGAATTGCACAAGAACAGATTCCGGGGATAGAATTTTCTGGAAGATTGATTGAATATTGTGCGAAAAACTCGCTCCCTGTCGCTTTAATCGGTGCAAAGGAAGAAACTTTGCAGTTGGCTTGTCAAAAACTTAAAGAAAAAAATGACGGATTGAATATCGTATATGCCCGAAATGGTTATTTCAAGGAAGATGATGAGCGTGCAATTGTTGACGAAATTAAGTCAAAAAATCCGAAATTGGTTTTGGTTGCACTTGGTGTACCGAAACAAGAGATTTTTATTAAAAAGTATAAAAACGAATTTCCGAACACAATTTTCGTCGGAGTTGGCGGAAGTTTTGATGTCTGGTCCGGAAATGTAAAAAGAGCACCAAAAATATTCAGACAGTTAGGTTGCGAATGGCTTTGGAGATTGATAAAAGAGCCGTCAAGATTTAAGAGAATGTTTCCTACTTTACCGCTCTTTTTGTTTAAGGTTATAATAAATAAGAAATAATTTATTATGTTGTATGTAGTATAGAAGAAAAGGTGATTTATGTTAAAAGTATTATCCGATGAAGAAATCAAAGAAATTCAATCAATTACCAAAAAACTTCGTGCAAACATTGTCAGAATGATTCACAATGCTCAATCCGGTCACCCGGGTGGAAGCCTTTCTGCGATTGACATTTTGGCTGTTTTGTATACGAAAGTTATGAAACAATTCCCTGATTGGGACAAGAACCCTGATTTTGAAAATCGTGACAGATTTGTATTGTCAAAAGGTCACGCATCAGCGGCTATTTACTCAATTTTGGCACATTGCGGATACTTCCCTGAAGAAGATTTGCTCGAATACAGAAAATTCGGCACAAAACTTCAAGGACACCCTTGCTGCACAAAACTCAAAGGCATTGAAGTTTCAACAGGTTCTTTGGGACAAGGTCTCTCAATCGCTTGCGGTATGGCTTTGGGCTTGAGATTGAGCAAAAAAGATAATTACGTTTACACTCTTATGGGTGATGGCGAACTTCAAGAAGGTTCAGTTTGGGAAGCAGCAATGAATGCAGCTCATTACAAGTTAAACCACCTTATTGCAGTTGTTGACAGAAACAGACTTCAAATCGACGGTAACACCGAAGATGTTATGGCAGTGGGCGATGTTGCGGCTAAGTTTGCAGCATTTGGCTGGAACACTTTGGAAATCGACGGACACAATATCGAAGCGATTTACGAAGCATTCGAAAAAGCAAAAGAATCGCAAGACAAACCGACCGTAATCGTTGCAAATACGATTAAAGGCAAAGGTGTTTCATTTATGGAAAACCAAGCAGGTTGGCACGGTAAAGCGCCTAACGATGAACAGTTGGCACAAGCATTAGAAGAATTGAAGTAGAAAGGTGTAACAATGACTGAAGTAGTAAAAAAATCAGCAAGAGGCGAATACGGCTTAACGCTCGCAGACCTTGGCAAAACAAATGAAAACATTGTAGTTATTGATTGCGACCTTTCAGGTTCAACAATGACAAAATATTTCAGAGAAAAATTTCCCGAAAGACACTTCAACGTTGGTATTGCAGAACAAGACGCAGTTACAACGGCAGTAGGTCTTTCAACAACAGGTAAAATTCCCTTCGTTTCTACATTTGCAGTATTCGCATCAGGCAGAGCATGGGAACAAATCAGAAACGGTGTTTGCTACCCGAATTTCAACGTAAAAATCGTTGCAACTCACTGTGGTATCACGGTTGGGGAAGACGGAGCAAGTCACCAAGCACTTGAAGATGTTGCAATTATGAGAGCAATCCCGAACATTACGGTTATTGCTCCTGCTGATGCAACGGAAGTTCGTGAAGTAATCACTTGGGCGGCAGAATACAAAGGCCCTGTTTACGTTCGTGTATCAAGAGCGAACTTGCCTGTAATCTTCAAGGAAGGCGAATATAAATTCAACCCGAAAAAAGCGGTTGTTATGAAAGAAGGTAAGGACGTAACCGTTGTAACAAACGGTGAAACGACTTGTGAAGTGGTTGAAGCGGCTAAAATGCTTGAAGCAGAAGGCATCAGCGTTGAAGTTGTACACGCACCTGTTGTTAAACCTTTAGACACAGAAACAATCGTAAATTCTGCAAAGAAAACAAACAGAGTTATCACGGTTGAAAATCACTCAATCATCGGCGGTTTGGGTGGTGCAGTATGCGAAGCACTTTCCGAAAATTATCCCGTAAAAGTTTCAAGAATCGGTATCAACGACCAATTCGGTCAAACAGGTACTGCTTCTGAACTTATGGAATACTACGGATTGTCAGCAAAGAAACTTGCCGAAAAAATCAAAGGACTCGTAAAATAAAATGATTCAAATGAGAGCCGTAACTAAACGGTATAAACACAATTACGCATTGAAAAACATCAACCTCGACATTATGTCGGGAGAGTTTGTATTCCTCACCGGTTCAAGCGGTGCGGGAAAATCGACGTTGATGAAATTGTTGTACCGTGAAGAGGTTCCCACTTCGGGTACGGTAATGATTGGCTCGACCAATGTTGCCGAACTTCCTGACGACAAAGTGCCTAAACTCAGAAGATGTATGGGCATTGTGTTCCAAGATTATAAACTGTTACAGAACCAAAGTGTGTTTGATAATGTTTCGTACGTTATCCGCACTTTGGGAATGAGCAGCAGAGAAATCGAAGCCAGAACGATGGGAGCATTGAAGGTTGTAGGCTTAGCAGGCAAGATGAGAGCGAAACCGACTGAATTGTCAGGCGGTGAGCAGCAACGTGTAAGTATCGCAAGAGCCATTGTAAACGGTCCTCCGTTGTTGATTGCGGACGAACCGACGGGTAATCTTGACCCGAAAAACTCAATGGAAGTTATGCAAATTTTGGAACAAATTAACCAAAAAGGCATTACAATTTTGATTGCAACACACGATCACGCAATGGTAAATTACTTCAGAAAGCGTGTAATTACAATGGATCAAGGACAAATTGTCCGAGACATTCAGGCAGGTACTTATGACTGATACAACAAATTCAAAATCTATAAAATTCAAAAAGAAAGTCAAATCGGGTATTCCAAAAGATTGGCTCGGTGAACTCAGAATTACCTCAAGAATCGTTGCTGAAACGATGAAGGGTATCTTGAGAACAGGTTGGATTAATATCGCCATTATTACAACAATGGCGGCTATTTTGACGATTTTTGGTGCATTGTTCAGAACAACAATTTCTTTAACTGAATTTGTCAAACAATTCGGCAGTATGCTTGAGATTTCGGTTTATTTAAAGAACGATGTTTCTCCTGACCATTTGTCGAGTCGGATAAAGGAATTTGACCACGTAGAAAAAGTTACGATTATCACAAAGGCGGAAGCTTGGAAAAAAATGCGGTCTGAGTATGACGTAGCGGACATTTCAAATCCGCTGCCTGATACATTGCACGTTAAAGTTGATGAACCTGAGAATATTAATGATGTTTATGAAAAGATTAAACCGATTCCGGGGGTTGAGGAAGTTGCTTATGCGACTGATATTGCGAAGAAAATGGAAATGTTCAATAAGGTTGTCCATACGATGACGCTTATTGTCGTTGTTTTCGTTGCGGTGCTGACGATTGCGATTATTAATAATACGATTCAACTGGTTATCCAAAATCAGAAGGAAGAGATTGAAATCATGCGGCTTATGGGGGTCAGCAACTGGTATATTAAAATACCACTGATTTTGCAAGGGGCGATTTATGGCTTTGTTTCGGCACTTTTGGCATTAATACCGCTCAATGCCGTGCAGGGTTGGTTGCTCAAGGCACATGAATATTTTATGATACCCTCACCAGTTTTGGCGGCAAATATCGTTACGTTTACATTGTTTGTGATTGCGATAGGCTTTGGTGCAGGCGGAAGTATGCTCTCGATTAAGAAACATTTAAGAGTTTAATATTTGCATAGAAAAACTTTTGTGATAGAATAAATACATACAATTGAAGAAATACGGAAAAGTGGCCGAGTCGGCTGAAGGCGGCACCCTGCTAAGGTGTTATGTGGAGTAATCTGCATCATGGGTTCGAATCCCATCTTTTCCGTATTTTTTTTTTGATTTTCGGTAGAGTGAGCAACGAAGTTGCGAAACTCGTAAGCAGGAGTTTTTCGGCGGAACGGTAAGGACGGAGTCTGAAAGTGAAGCCAAGAAAAACGACTACCCGAATAATCAAAATTTAAATTTGTAGTATTTTGGCGATTGTTAGGCGGAAAAGAGTGATTAGAACCCGTCAATTTGCTCTGATGTCGCAAATTGAGGGTTAGAGAAGTAGGGTCGACTTTAGTCGACCGGAATTTCAGCGGTAATTGAATAAAGACAGGATTGCCACGGGCAAAGCCCTCGCAAAGAAAATGAACTCCTTGTGTCATTCTGAGCGTAGCGAAGAATCTTGGATAAATCCGCAAAAATAGATATTTCGCTTTGTTCAATATGACGAAAAATAATTGCCTAAAAATAGATTCTTCGGGATAAATCCCTCAGAATGACAAACAATGTTTAATTTCAAACGTTTACTGTCATTGCGAGGAACACAGTGACGAAGCAATCCAGTACAATAAATCTTTTAAAAATCAGAAATTTAACAATTCAGACAGACTTATTCCAAATCCTTTTGCGATTTTATTTAGTTTGGACAAAACAACATCGTTCTTTGCTGTTTCAATATTGCCAAGAGTTGAACGAGCAATATTTGAATGGAAAGCCAAATCGTCTTGAGAAAAACCGTGTTCTTTTCTCAAATCTTTTATCCTTTTTGCAAGTTTTCTTAACAATATCTTGTCCATATTAAAATTGTCCGCTACAATGACAAAAGAAACAAACTGTCTCACGGACAAAAAGTGGGTAAAAATTAATGATGACAAAGAAAAAGACAATATTAATAGATTTAGACGGAGTTTTGAATGATTATGTTGGGAATTATGACAAAGACTTCATTCCGCCGATAAAGGCAGGGGTGAAAGAGTTTTTGAGTAATTTATCAAAAAATTATGACATAAAGATTTTTACGACAAGAAATAGCGAACTTGCATTAAAATGGATTGAAGAAAATGGTTTGAATGAATTTGTGGTTGGTGTTACGAACGTCAAAGAGCCATGCTGGGTCTATATTGACGACAGATGTATAACCTTCGACGGAAAATTCGAAGGTTTGATTGATAAAATCGATAATTTCAAACCATATTACAAAAAATAGATAAAAATTTGGTCGACTTTAGTCGACCCTACTTCTACAAAAAATTTATACCAAAACACCTTAAAAACTGCCTCAAAGGGCAGTTTTTATATGTAAAATATTATAATTATTGACCGCTGTTCGGAAGTTAAAATTCACATTCTCTTTTAGTTTAAGGGGGAACTTGGTTCCTCTTTGGTTCCTTCTTGACAAAAACGGACATTTTGAGAACTTTGCTTGAACTCCGAAATTCTTGATTATATTTGAATTATAGCCGATATGTTTATAAAAAGATTTTTATTGTGACCGTTTTGAGGACAGAAAAGATACTTTTGAACCCACTTTTGTCAATTCTACTTATCAGCCTCTATCTCAAACACCAAGCCGACTTCTACCCCATTTCCCCTTTTATCATTGTCCTATTAATCTACACATTAAAAGAAAAATTTTTATTAATGTTGCCCAAAATAGTCAAACCATCTGTCATAAGTAATCAAACCATGTGTCTTTTTACAGCATATTTATACAAAAATTATAAAAAAAATTGTTGCATAATATCTTTATTTTTTATAAATCGTAGATTTTAAAGTGAAAATGTTTAGTAATTTAGGGATAAAACATTAGAAAATAAATAGTTTTTTAGCAAACAAATCAAATATTTAATTTTAGAATTCTGTCACTTATTCCAACCATTTTACCTATTAAATATGCGGAAACTATTGTACCTAAGCCTATTCCGACTATTTTATGTTTTATTATTACCCCTGACAAGCAAGTAAATATAACCAGCATAATATCAAACCTTATTCTTAAATATGAAAATGGTTTATTTAAAACCTTGCATAAAGTTTCTACTATACCATTTCCAGGATCCAATATTAAGTCTGATTTAGTCATTAGATAAACTCCTACTCCTGTTAATGAATTAGATATTAATAAGACTATAAAAGCAATAGCAAAGATTAATTTTGTATGCGGCATTATAATATCGTATATTTCAATAAATATGCTAACTAAAATAGCCATTGGTATTTGTAGGGATAACGTTATATCAAGTTTTTTTAATAAAAAACATTGTACGAGTATAAATATAATATGTAATATAAAAGTTGCTAAACCTAATGACATATTTAATAATATTGAATACGCAAAAGGAACCGAACTAATTGCCGCAACGCCTAGGTCTGTTCTGGTATTAAGCACTATTCCAATGGCCATAATATTCATTCCAAGTATATATAGTAATATTCTTTTTATTAAATTTTTATTCAATAATATATTCATATTTATTTGTAATTTTATGAATATATTATAATACAATAATATATTTTTGTTTATTTATCTTATAATATTAAACGTTACTTTTAAACTCATTATTTTTTAATAAGTTTTATTTTGTATATATTTCAAAAATAACTTATTATCTGGAAAGATTACTATTATTGCAGTCGTAGGTTGTGTTCAACAATATTCATTGAACACGACATTAAAATTTTTGTATTTGTCGTGTTGGATGACAATTGTCCAACACGACCTACGACTAATTAATTAAAAAATTTAAATACTTTGTTACCCAAAATAATCAAACCAATTGAACTAAATAATCAAACCATGTGACCCTTTACACCATCTTTTCCGTATTTTTGTTTTTTGTATACTATGTGAGCAAGGCAAAGAAACTCAAAGAAATCCACCAGTGGTCATTCTGAGCCTTCAGGCGAAGAATCGCTGATGAACTCGACAAAAACAGATATTTCGGGGCAAGCCCTCAATATGACAAACAATTATCTATAAATCCCCGGTTTTGTGGGTTTTGAGTAAGACGAAATAAGTTTAAAATATTCTTCAATGCCCATATATCCGTTAAAAATCGAGTTTATAACCGGAGCAAATTTTTTCGCCTCTAAACTTTTCAATTCTTTCATTCTGATTTTGAGAATTTTTTCAGAATCGGCACGAAGGTGTCTATCCATCGATACTGCTGCTCTTTGGAGGAATGCGAGTTCTTCGTTAACCTGCCTAATGGTAGTGTTTTCCAATTTGTCAAAATCATATTTCATCAAGAGGGCGAGTTCGTCGTCGTGCATTTTCCCTTTTACGACGGACGAGCCGTAGATTTTTTTCTGAAGCATATAACTGTCGGCGATGAGGCGGTGAGATTGCGGAATTTCGCTTCGTGCCGTCATTGCGACCATACCTAAGGAATTGAGCATATCACTATCGAGAAGTCCTGCCGCCCCAATTCGTGATACGGCATCTTCTTCCAAAATGCGTTTTAAAGAAGCCATTGCGGCATCTTGATTGTAGTCTAACGTCTTAAGCATCATAGCGAAACTTAGACCAATTCCTTTCCTTGATATTTTTATAATAAAACATTTAATAAATTTTGTCATGTGTTTGTAAATTTTTGTATTAAAATAAAGGTATGTTTAAATATGATGTGATAGTAGTAGGTTTAGGACATGCCGGATGCGAAGCTGCGATTGCTGCTGCACGGCTTGGTGCAAAGGTTTTGGCAGTTTCGCTGAACCTTGATAA
>ENA-ORPK01001936-ORPK01001936.1-human-gut-metagenome-genome-assembly--contig:-NODE-1936-length-15223-cov-5.598892_pt1 | contig 15223 bp, 10 predicted proteins | sample MGYA00242139_ERZ509068 | MGnify/ENA primary metagenome ERZ509068 (study PRJEB26280, sample SAMEA2338687) | human gut metagenome | biome: human gut; feature: human-associated habitat; material: faeces... | reverse complement strand
ATTAATAATATAATTAATAAAATTAAAATAATGATAATGTAAAAGAGAAAATATAATAAAAATTATAGTAACAAATATAAAGTAATTAACTAGAAAAATAATAATATGAATAAATTTAAAGAAAATTTAATGAAAGATATGAATATAGAAACAATCAAATCCGTTTACTTCATCGGTGCCGGCGGCATCGGCATGAGTGCGCTGATACGTTATTTCCTCTCTAAAGGAAAGACAGTAGCGGGCTATGACCGTACGTCGAGCGAACTGACAGAACGTCTGATTACGGAAGGAGCACAGATACACTACGAAGAGAATATCAACCTTATTCCGGAGGAGTACAAAGACAAGGCAAGCACGCTCGTGGTCTATACCCCCGCCGTGCCGCAAGAGCATGCAGAACTGACCTATTTCCGTGAAAACGGTTTCGACATACATAAGCGCTCCCAAGTATTGGGCATCATCACCCGCAGCAGCAAAGGTCTGTGCGTGGCAGGAACGCATGGTAAGACTACCACCAGCACCATGGCTGCCCACCTGCTGCACCAGTCACACGTGGGCTGCATCGCCTTCCTCGGAGGTATTTCGAAGAACTACGGTACGAATCTGCTGCTTTCCGCCACCAGCCCTTATACCGTTATCGAAGCGGATGAGTTCGACCGCTCCTTCCACTGGCTATCGCCCTGGATGAGCGTCATTACTGCCACCGACCCCGACCATCTGGATATATACGGCACCAAAGAAGCCTATCTCGAAAGCTTCCGCCACTACACCACACTCATACAGCCCGGCGGCGCACTCATCATACACCGCGGACTCGAGATGCACGCCGACGTGCAGCCCGGAGTGAAGGTATACGAGTACAGTCGCACAGAGGGAGACTTCCACGCCGAGAACATACGCATCGACAACGGAACAATCACCTTCGACTTCGTTTCGCCCATCGAGAACGTAAAGGACGTAGAACTCGGACAGCCCGTGCCAATCAACATCGACAACGGCATCGCAGCAATGGCAATGGCACAGCTCGCCGGATGCACAGCCGAAGAACTCAAGTACGGCATGAAGACATACCGCGGCGTAGACCGACGCTTCGACTTCAAGATAAACGACAGCCGACACGTTCTGCTCTCCGACTACGCACACCACCCCAAGGAGATATACCAGAGCGCAAAGAGCATACGCGAACTCTACAAGGGCCGCCATATCACAGCCATATTCCAGCCCCACCTCTACACTCGCACACGCGACTTCTACCGCGACTTCGCCGATGCGCTCAGCCAACTCGACGAGGTGATACTCACAGAGATCTACCCCGCACGCGAGCAACCCATCGAAGGCGTCACATCGCAGCTCATCTACGACAACCTCCGACCGGGCATCGAGAAGAGCATTATACGCAAGGACGACGTGCTCGACCTCGTTAAGCAGCGCGACTTCGACGTGCTCGTCATACTCGGCGCAGGCGACCTCGACAACTATATGCCACAAATAACAAAAATAATAGAAAACAAGAAGTGAAACTGTCTCCAAGCAAAATCTTCTTCATCCTAAGCGATGTACTGATAGCCGTATACCTGGCGTTCGCGTTCTGCTCATTCGACAAGAAAGGCGGAAACCATACGCTGTGCAATAAGGTGAACATCGACATCGCCGACAACGCCACAAGCGGATTCATCGATGCGAAGATAATAAAAGACAGACTGCAGAAAGGCGGCGTCTACCCCATGGGCAAGGAAATATGCAAGGTAGACGCGCGCCGAATTGAAGAAATGCTCAAGGCGAGCCCCTTCGTGCAGACAGCCGACTGCTACAAGACAGAAGGTGGACACGTATACATCAGCGTAACCCAGCGCATGCCCGTGATAAGAATCAAGGCCGACAACGGCGACGACTACTACGTAGACGACAACGATCGCGTAATGCCCACAACCCACTACGTGAGCGACCTCATCATCGCAACAGGAGCAATCGACCGCTGGTACGCCACCAACTTCCTCTCACCCTTGGGACGCGTGATAATGGCAAACGACGTGTGGAAGAACCTCATAGAGCAGATAAACGTGCTGCCTAACCACAGCGTCGAAATCGTGCCGCGCGTAGGCGACCACATCGTACACCTCGGACGACTGCCCGACGGCAACCGACGCACAGACCATTACACGCTCATACGCAAGTTCATGGAAGTGAAGATGACCCGACTGCTGAAGTTCTACAAGTACGGACTCTCAGAAGTAGGCTGGAACAAATACTCGTACATAGACATCGAGTTCGACAACCAAATCATCTGCCGAAAGAAGTCGGCAAAGCATCAGGCTGCAGCTCCCGTACAGCCCGTAGCCCCCGTGCAACCAGCCGCCGAAACAACACAACCGCAGAACGAGACTACGACAACTCCGACCGCAGACACGGAGAAAAAGACCGACAACGCCTCAAACACCGACCGGACAAAGAAGAAATCGGAAACGAAATCTGAAAAGAAGTTGGAAAAAACCGAGAAGAAGACAGAAAAGAAGTCGGACAAGTCTGTGAAGAAGACCGAGAAGAAGACCGAAAAGCCCGAGAAGGCGAAGAAGTCGAAAGCCGGCAAAGCATAAAATTCGGAATCAAGTAACAAAAGATAATTAACACTCAACAAGATAAAAAACGTATGGCAAAGGATTTTATAGTAGCTATTGAGCTCGGGTCGTCAAAGATGACCGGAATTGCCGGAAGGAAAAACCCCGATGGCAGCATCTCTATTCTTGCTGTCGCTAAAGAAGACTCCGCCTCGTACATACGCAAGGGCGTAGCATATAATATTGAACGTACCGCACAGGGACTGAGCAACATTGTAAGCAAACTCAAGAATACTCTCAAAACCGAAATAGAACAGGTGTATGTAGGCATCGGAGGCCAAAGCATACACAGCGTCAAGAACTCCATCGTGAAGGAACTGCCGCTCGACTGCATCGTGTCGCAGGATATGGTGAACGAACTCATGGACACCAACCGCAGCATGGAATACAAAGACTGCGAGATTCTCGACGCCATAACACAAGAATACAATGTGGACGGACACTACGAGGACGACCCCGTAGGCATTCAGGCAAGACATCTTGAGGGCAACTTCCTCAACGTGCTGTGGCGCCGCTCGTTCTACCGCAACCTCAACAAGAGTCTCGACAACTCAGGCATAAAGGTGGCTGAGATGTATCTCGCCCCGCTCACGATGGCCGACTGCGTGCTCACCGACGCCGAGAAGCGCGCAGGATGCGTGCTCGTAGACCTCGGCGCCGACACCACAACCGTATCGGTCTACTACCGCAACAAGCTGCGCCATATCGCCGTGCTTCCGCTCGGCGGATCTAACGTGACCAAAGACCTCGAGTCGTTGCAGATAGACGAGATAAACGCAGAGGCGATGAAGCTGAAGCACGCCTCGGCTCTGACCAACGAGAAAGATATAGACGCCGACGCAACTCTACCCATCGGCGACGGCAGAACGATACCCAGCCGCATGTTCATCCAGGTGGTTGAGGCGCGCATGCTCGAGATAGTAGAGAACGTGAAGTATCTCGTGCCACACGAGTTCGCCGACAAGCTGCTCGGCGGCATCGTGCTCACCGGCGGCGGCAGCAACATGAAGAACGTAGAGAAGCTCTTCCACGAAGTGTTCGACGTGGAGAAGGTGCGCATCGCGAAGTCTACCACACTCAACATCAACAAGAAGGACTCCGACGTGATTCTCTCTGAGGACGGCACCACGAACACCATTCTCGGTCTGCTCGCAAAGGGCGACATGAACTGCGCCGGACGCGCCATCAGCGGGTCGCTCTTCGACGAAGAAGTGGAGCCGGGCTCAGAGAACACAGTCACTCTCGACCCGACGCTGGCAACAACAGGCACAGGCACACAGCCTGCAGCGCAGACCACAGCACAGCCCGCCGCCAATGCAGAGGAAGAAGAGGAAGAGAAGGCTCCGGAGCCACATAAGCCCACAAAGTTCAGCCGCTTCTTCGGCTCGCTCAAGAAGTTCGGAAGCTCTATCTTCGAACCCGATGTCAATGAATAACCCTTAACACGATTATTACTATGTCAGACAATATCAACCCGATGGTGGACTTCGGTGCACCTGAAAAAGAGAATACTATTATTAAGGTGATTGGTGTAGGTGGAGGCGGCGGCAACGCCGTCAACCACATGTACCGCGAGGGCATACACGACGTGTCGTTCGTGCTCTGCAACACAGATATGCAGGCGCTCAACGATTCGCCCGTGCCCATGAAGCTGCAGCTCGGCAAGGAAGGACTCGGAGCCGGCAACAAGCCAGAGAAGGCGCGTCAGGCTGCCGAGGAGAGCATCAACGACATCAAGTCGATGCTCAGCGACGGCACGAAGATGACCTTCATCACCGCTGGAATGGGCGGCGGAACAGGTACTGGAGCTGCGCCGGTTATCGCCCGTGTGTCGAAGGAACTCGACATCCTCACGGTAGGCATCGTCACCATCCCGTTCCGCTTCGAGGGCAAGAAGAAGATCAACCAGGCTCTCGACGGCGTAGACGAGATGGCGAAGCACGTAGACGCGCTCCTCGTTATCAACAACGAGCGTCTGCGCAAGATTTATCCCGAGCTCACCGTGCTCGACGCGTTCGGAAAGGCTGACGACACGCTCAGCGTAGCAGCGAAGTCAATCGCCGAAATCATCACTAACCACGGACTCATCAACCTCGACTTCAACGACGTTAAGACCGTGCTCAAGGACGGCGGCGTGGCTATCATGTCTACCGGCTACGGCGAGGGCGACGGTCGTGTGAAACTGGCTATACAGGACGCACTCAATTCGCCGCTTCTCAACGACAACGACATCTTCAACTCGAAGAAGATTCTTCTCAGCATCAACTTCTCAAAGGGCAGCGACAAGGAGAACCAGGCTACTGGCGGCCTCATGATGGAGGAGATGAACGAGGTGAACGACTTCATGGAGCAGTTCGGCTCCGACTTCGAAATCAAGTGGGGTATCGGTCTCGACCCCGATCTCGGCAACAAGGTGAAGGTAACGATCCTCGCTACGGGCTTCGGCATCAGAGACGTCGACGGAATGGACTCGCACATCAAGAAGGTTGTGCAGGAGAAAACCGCCGCGGCGACAGAGGAAGATATTAAGAAAGGCATACGTATAGTTAAATACTATCCCGACGGCAACGGTGGTACGGTGTACAAGCGCCGTCCGCAAATCTTCCGCTTCCAGCCAGAAGACCTCGACAACGAGGAGGTTATACTCGCCGTCGAGAACACTCCGACATACAAGCGCACATCGCAGCAGGTGAAGGAGCTGCAACTCCGCGTATCTGACGAGCGCGAGCAGGTGAAGCAGCAGCCTGAAGAGGAGGTTGTACGCACCATCAAGTTCTAACAACCGAACACTCTGTCGCTTACAGGCTGAATGCAAACAAAGCTGTAAGCGGCATATACTTATAAAACTACAAATATAGCACTACGAAGGGCAATATCAAAACATCAACAGGATGGCTTGATATTGCCCTTTGTTGTTCTCAAGAAACGAGTTCTTTGCCGTTGAGGGAAACGCATGTCGGGTTGAATAAACGCAATATAGGTAAGTTCTGCCGTATTGGCGGTATGCGCCGTACGGAACATTATGCGTAACTTTGCAATCTGAAAAACGTAAAACATAAAAAATAAAACAAGCATGTATATAGAAAAGATTAAGTCGCCAGCCGACTTGAAAGGGCTGGACATAGAGGCGCTTAACATTGTGGCAGACGAGACACGTGCGGCGGTGCTCAATCGCGTGAGCAAGCACGGCGGACACGTAGGTCCGAACCTCGGCTTCGTTGAGGCGACCGTGGCTCTGCACTACGTGTTCAATGCGCCGGTGGACAAGTTCGTGTTCGACGTCAGCCACCAGTGCTACCCGCACAAGGTGCTTACAGGTCGCGCCGCAGGTTTCCTCGGCGATGTCGACGATATGAACGCCATTTCGGGCTACTCGTCGCCGTCGGAATGCCCCGAGTACGACAACTTCGAGGTGGGTCATACCTCCACATCCGTTAGCCTTGCCACCGGTCTGCAGAAGGCGCGCGACGTGAAGGGCACGCACGAGAACATCATTGCCGTCATCGGCGACGGCTCGCTCTCGGGCGGTGAGGCGTTCGAGGGCCTCGACGAGGCGTCGGAGCTGGGCACAGGCATCATCATCGTGGTGAACGACAACGAGATGTCTATCGCCGAGAACCACGGCGGAATATACAAGAATCTGCGTGCGCTGCGCGAGAGCAACGGAGCGTGCGAGCACAACTGGTTCAAGGCGTGGGGCTTCGAGTACACGTATCTTGAGCAGGGCAACGACATAGCGAAGCTCATCGACGTGTTCCGCAGCGTGAAGGACACCGACCGCCCCACAGTGGTGCACATACACACGGAGAAGGGTCACGGCTATGCTCCCGCCGTGCAGAATAAGGAGGCGTGGCACTGGGGACTGCCCTTCAATCTCGACGACGGCTCGCGCCCCGTGCGCAATGCCGACGGCTCTATGCCAGACGTAGTGCCTGCGGAAGACTACGCCGTGCTGTTCAGCGACTGGATGCTGCGCGAGATGAAGCTCGACCCGACGCTCATTGCTGTCACGGCAGGCACGCCTACAGCCGGCGGATTCACAGCTGCAAAGCGCAAAGAGGCAGGTTCGCAGCATATAGACATGGGCATAGCCGAGGAGCAGGCTGTAGCAATGATATCGGGCATGGCGAAGGGCGGACTGCATCCCGTGTGGACCGTCTACAGCACCTTCATCCAGCGCACGTACGACCAGATTGCGCAGGACCTCTGCATCAATGCCAATCCGGCTGTCATCAACGTTGTGGGCGGCGGTGTGCGCTCCATGAACGACATCACGCACATCTGCCTGTTCGACATACCGATGCTCTGCGGCATCCCCGGTCTTGTCTATCTTGCGCCCACTACCTGTGAGGAGTATTTCGCCATGCTCCGTTGGGCTATAAAGCAGGAGAAGACGCCCGTTGCGCTGCGTGTTCCGACGGGCGAAGTGGTGCACACTACTGAGCAGGTTGATGCCGAGTACGCCTGCGAACCGCAGTATAAGGTGGCGCACAGAGGCTCGAAGGTGGCTGTAGTTGCCGCCGGTTCGTTCTATCAGAAGGGCGAGAGCGTTGTCGGTCTGCTTGCCGAGAAGGGCATCGACGCAACGCTCATCAATCCGCGCTACCTTAACGCTGTGGACACCGCAACGCTCGACTCGCTGAAGCCCGACCATCAGCTCGTGGTGACGCTCGAAGACGGCTGCAAGGACGGCGGATTCGGCGAGCGCATCGCCGCCTACTACGGCACTTCTGATATGAAAGTGCTCGTATGCGGCGTGAAGAAAGGTCTCTACGACCGCTTCAACGTAGAGCAGTTGCTCTCCGACAACCGTCTGCTCGACGAGCAGATTGTAGAGGATGCGCTCGCAGCTTTAGGCGAATAAGCGCCCCGTGCTTGAGACTTACAGATACGCAACGACCGATACGTACATCCGCGTCGGTCGTTGCGTATGTTCGTATCGGTCGTTATGTATGTCTGCGCCGTTCGGCGCGAATGATTTTCCTTATATTTTTCTAACCTCTTCGATTATTGTCTTCTTCATGTTTTCCCATGATTCGTCGCACAACATCTTGGGCATCGGTTGCATCTCTGCATCCTCAAAATAAGTCAGGCTCATAAGGGCTCTGAAGAAGCTGTGATCGGGGTATTTGTCTTTATAGAAATCAAGGAGTTCTGGCAATGTGTAGTGCTTTAGAAGGAAATAAACATCCACAAAATCCTTTCGTGTTCCTCGTCCTTCAATGGCGTTTATTTTCATTGCTGCGATGTCTTTTGTAGAAGCCAGTCGTATGCCGTCTTCTGAAACTGGGGTATCTATCCACGGATAGCAGCTATAGTTCACGAAGTCAACCTTTATTCCATTAACGGCATATATTCTTATTGTCTTCGTTTCTTTGATTGTCTCAACTTTACCATACTTGGAGAGTATTGCAAATGTATCTTCCTGTTCACATTCCAAGTCTCCAAAGAAGTCCAAGTCTATTGATTTGCGATGACCATACTGTAAAGCTAAAGCGGTTCCGCCTACCAATCTCATTTTAGAGAAGTCAGGTTCTTGCATTAACGCTTTTAAGAGTTCCAGTGTGTTGGGTTCGACTGTGCAATACGATAACATCTATAGTCCTCCTTTTTAGTATTTGAAATAGCACAAATATAGGATAGGCAGACGGGGTCTAAAGACCGTAAATTCATACAGATGTTTACGATCTTTTCTTTTCCGTAGTAGTTTACCAATATGTTCCAATCGCTCCATTTACCGTATTCCAACACTCTTTGTACAAAGAACGAAGGGTACTTGTCCATGTCGGTTTGTGATATATCTACATCCCAAAACAACACAGGAGACAATTGTTCTTTACATTCTGTTCTGTCCATATATTTGTGCTATTTGTTTTTTCTACTCCAGATAAGTGTAGCCGTAGAGACCTGAGCGATAGTTGCTGAGGAACTCCTTGCCTTCTTCGAGCGAGATCTTGCCCGCCTTGACGCTCTTCGTCACCCAAATCTCGAGCTGGCGCACGAGCTTCTTCGGGTTATACTGCACGTAGTCGAGCACCTCCTCAACGGTCTCGCCGTCGAATATCTGGTCGATGTGGTAGGTGTTGTCCTTCACCGAGATGTGCACGGCGTTGGTGTCGCCGAAGAGATTGTGCATGTCGCCCAATATCTCCTGGTAAGCACCCACGAGGAACACGCCCAGATAGTACTCCTCGTTCTTCTTTATAGTGTGTACGGGCAGCACGTGCGACGCCTGTCGGTTGGTAACGAAGTTGGCAATCTTGCCGTCCGAGTCGCAGGTGATGTCCTGCAGCGTAGCGTTGCGCGTAGGGCGTTCGTCGAGTCGCTGTATGGGCACGATAGGGAAGAGCTGGTCGATAGCCCAAGCGTCGGGCAGCGACTGGAAGAGCGAGAAGTTGCAGAAATACTTGTCGGCAAGCACCTTGTCGAGTCCGCGCAGCTCGTCGGGCATGTGCTTCATGCTCTTAGCCATGCTGTTCACCTCGCGGCAGATGCTCCAGTACATGCTCTCTATCTCGGCGCGTGTGCGCAGGTCGACGATGCCGTGCGAGAAGAGGTCGAGCGCCTCGTCGCGTATCTGTTCGGCGTCGTGCCAGTTCTCGAGCATCGTGCGCGGACTGAGGTTGTCCCATATCTCGTAGAGGTCTTTCACGAGCTGATGGTCGTTCTCTGTAGGCTCAAACTCCTCGCGCATCTGCGGCAGCGATGTTGTCTCGAGCACGTCGATGATGAGCACCGAGTGGTGAGCCGACAGCGAGCGTCCGCTCTCGGTGATGAGGTTCGGGTGCGGTATCTCGTTCTTGTCCGCCGCGTCGACGAAGGTGTAGACGCAGTCGTTCACGTACTCCTGGATAGAGTAGTTGACCGAACTCTCCGAGCTCGACGAGCGTGTGCCGTCGTAGTCGACGCCGAGTCCACCGCCGCAGTCGACGAAGTCGATGTTATAGCCCAGCTTGTGCAGCTGCACGTAGAAGTTTGCAGCCTCGCGCAGAGCGGTCTGTATGCGGCGTATCTTTGTAATCTGCGAGCCGATGTGGAAGTGGATGAGGCGCACGCAGTCGTGCAGACCCTTCTCGTCGAGCGTCTGCAAAGCCTGCAGCAGCTCCGACGAGCGCAGACCGAACTTCGAGGCGTCGCCGCCGCTCTCCTGCCACTTGCCCGAGCCCGACGAGGCGAGCTTGATGCGTATGCCGATATTGGGGCGTACGCCGAGCTTCTTTGCGGCAGCTGCGATGAGCCCGATCTCATTCATCTTCTCAACGACGATGAATATGCGCTTGCCCATCTTCTGCGCCAGCAGCGCCAGCTCGATGTAGCTCTGGTCCTTGTAGCCGTTGCAGACGATGATGGAGTCGCTCTGGCACTGCACGGCTATCACGGCGTGCAGTTCGGGCTTTGAGCCGCACTCCAGTCCGAGGTTGAACTTGCGTCCGTGCGAGATAATCTCCTCTACGACGGGCTGCATCTGGTTCACTTTGATAGGGTAGACGATGAAGTTCTCGCCCTTGTAGTTGTACTCCTCAGCCGCCTTCTTGAAGCAGCTCGAAGTCTTCTCGATGCGGTTGTCAAGAATGTCGGGGAAGCGCAGCAGCACCGGCGGCGTAACGTCGCGCAGCTGCAGTTCGTCCATCACGTCGCGCAGGTCAATCTGTACGTTGTCTTTGCATGGCGTCACGTACATGTCGCCCTTGTCGTTTACACCGAAGTAAGACGTGCCCCAACCGTTGATGTTGTAGAGCTCGCGTGAATCGTCAATGGTCCATTTCTTCATCTCTTGAGTATTTTTCTCAGGTTTTCTATTGTTGTTTGTATTTTCGTGAAATTGTCGAGCAAGTCGACGTTTAATGTGTAATTTGCTTTAGTATAGAACTCCTCGCGCTTGGCGAGCTGTTCGACGATGAATGTCCTCACCTCGTCGGGCGACTTGCCCAGCAGCAGCGGGCGCACGCGGTGTCCCATCTGCAGATGTTCGTAGAGCACTTCGGGCGACGCCTTGAGGTAGACCACCTGCGCCTGCGAGTTCATGTAGTCGATATTGTCGTAGAAGCATGGCGTGCCGCCGCCGCACGAGATGACGACGTTCTCGAACTCCGCCACTTCGTGCAGCATGTTGTGCTCGATGCGGCGGAATCCGTCTTCGCCCTTCTCGTCGAATATCTGCTTTATGGTGCGGCGCATGCGTGTCTCGATATACCAGTCGAGGTCGTAGAACGTCACGCCGAGCTCCTTGGCGAGAGCCTTTCCGATGGTTGTCTTGCCGGCTCCCATATAGCCGATGAGGATGATTCGTGTCATTCTTCTACTTCTTCTTGGTAGCGGTGCGCTTCTTCGGCGCCGGCGGGTTCTTTATGATGTCCATGCACTGCTCGTATGTGAGTTCGGCAGCCTTCTCGTGCAGGTCGCGCGGTATGCGGTAGTTGGCTCCGTCGTAGGCTATGTACGGGCCGTAGCGTCCGTTGAGCACTTCGAGCTTCGGGTCTTCGTCGAACTTCTTCAGATGGCGCTGCTCCTCCGCCTTGCGCTTCTCCTCGATGAGGCTGATGGCTGTCTCGAGAGTTACGGTCATCGGGTCTTCGTTCTTAGGCAGCGATACGTACTTCTTGTTGTGCAGCACGTACGGACCGAAGCGACCTGCGCCTATGGTGACGGTCTTGCCCTCGTATTCGCCGATGGTGCGCGGCAGCTTGAACAGTTCGAGCGCCTCCTCCAGTGTTATTGTCTCCATGCTCTTGTCGGCAGGCATCTGTGCGAAGCGCGGCTTCTCGTCGTCGTCGGCTGTTCCGATCTGAACCACCGGACCGTAGCGTCCTATCTTCACGAACACCGGGTGTCCGCTTACGGGGTCGATGCCCAGCTGACGCTCGCCAGCCTTATGCTCCGAGCGTGCGTTCATCACCTTGTCTACAGTCGGCTCAAACTCCTGGTCGAAGTGCTTCATCATGTCTGTCCACTCCTCCTTGCCGTCGGCGATCTGGTCGAACTGCTGCTCTACCTTTGCCGTGAAGTTGTAGTCCATGATGGCAGGGAAGTTCTCCATGAGGAAGTCGTTCACCACGATGCCTATGTCGGTAGGCAGCAGCTTGCCCTTCTCGTTGCCGGTAAGCTCCACCTTGCGTGTCGGCGTAATCTTCAGACCGCGCAGAGTGTCGATGACGTACGGACGCTCCTCGCCCTTCTTGTCGCCTTTCACAACGTATTCGCGCTGCTGAATGGTAGAGATTGTCGGTGCGTATGTAGACGGACGGCCTATGCCGAGTTCCTCCAGCTTGTGTACGAGGCTTGCTTCGGTGTAGCGTGTGGGGCCCTGCGAGTAGCGCTCTGTCGACGAAATCTCGCGGCGTGTGAGCACGTCGCCCTCCTTGATTGGCGGCAGGTTGTGAGCGAACTCGTCCTGCTGCTCGGCGTCTTCGTCTGTCGACTCGCGGTATACCTTGATGAAGCCGTCGAACTTCACTACTTCGCCGTTGGCGATGAAGCGCTCGTCGAACTTCTCAGGCTTATCCGATAATAATTCTGTTTGGCTTGGTGCACATGCAATGTTCACGGTAGTCTTCTCAATCTGCGCCTCCGCCATCTGGCTTGCTGCTGTGCGCTTCCAGATAAGGTCGTAGAGTCGGCGCTCCTGCGCTGTTCCCTCGATGGATGTGTTCGCCATGTATGTGGGGCGGATAGCCTCGTGAGCCTCCTGCGCTCCCTTCGAGTGGGTGTGGAAGTTGCGCGGCGAGCTGTATTCCTCGCCGTAGAGCTTGATGATCTCCTCCTTGGCTGCGCCGATGCACAGGCTTGAGAGGTTGACGCTGTCGGTACGCATGTATGTGATAAGACCGCTTTCGTACAGGCGCTGCGCCACCATCATGGTCTGCGACACGGAGAAACCCAGCTTGCGGGCTGCTTCCTGCTGCAGCGTAGAGGTGGTGAACGGCGGAGCGGGCATACGCTTCAGCGGCTTCTTCGTGACGTTGGCTACGCTGAACTCGGCGTCCTTACACTTCTCGAGGAATGCGATTGCGTCGTCGTGTGTCGTGAAGCGCTTGTCGAGCTCGGTCTTCACCTCCGACTGCGATCCGTCGGCGTTAGTGATGGCGAAGATGGCGTTGATGCGGTAGTAGGGCTCGCTCTTGAACTGCTGAATCTCGCGTTCGCGCTCTACGATGAGTCGCACGGCTACCGACTGCACGCGTCCGGCAGAGAGCGCCGGCTTCACCTTGCGCCACAGCACGGGCGAGAGCTTGAAGCCCACGATGCGGTCGAGCACGCGGCGTGCCTGCTGGGCGTTCACGAGGTTCATGTCCAGATGGCGCGGGTTCTCGATAGCGGCGAGAATCGCCGGCTTCGTGATTTCGTGGAATACGATGCGGTTGGTAGACGCCTCGTCCAGTCCGAGCACTTCGCAAAGGTGCCATGAGATGGCTTCTCCTTCGCGGTCCTCATCGGATGCGAGCCACACCTTGTCGGCTTTCTTGGCGTTTTCGCGCAGGCGCTTCACAAGTTCTTCCTTGTCCTTCGGTATGACGTAGGCTGGTTGCAGCGTTTCTTTGTCTATGCTGAGTTCTTTCTTCTTCAGGTCGCGGATATGACCGTATGACGACATCACCTTAAAGTCGTCGCCCAAGAATTTCTCAATTGTCTTTGCCTTTGCAGGGCTCTCGACGATAACTAAGTTTTCTTGCATTTTATATCTGTATCTTTAATTTGGGCGCAAAAGTAAGCATATTTTTCTACATACACCTTATTATATATGGAAAATTATGTTTTATTATATTGCGCTTTGTTGGAATGAAGCTTAAAACAAGGGTTGTTACCGCATGCTGGTAACGGTGTTACCGATGCGCGGGAATGATGTTACCGATATGCGGTAATGCGATTTTCTCTACGCGGTAATCGTGCTTCCGGCAGCGACGAACGCGTAAAGGTGCGTCTGTCTACAGGCAGATGCTCTCCACTTCCTGCACTTGTTCGCAGCAGAAGTGGCGGTCGCCGCTGATGGTTACGGTGTTCTGGTCGGTGGGCGAGAAGCGCGTGAAGGCTTGCTCGTCCATCTCGCCCGTGCAGACGTACTGCAGGTTGCCGATGCGGATGCGCTCGCCGCGGCGACAGCCTCGCAGGGTGACGCGTATGAGGTGGCGCCGGTTGGGCACGAGATGCACCGTGAGCGTGTCTCCGCTCTGCTCGGTGAGGAGCGGTGTGTATATGCGGCTGATGCGGGCGGCGTTGTCTACGAGCGGATTGATGCGAAGCGGATTGTAGCCGCAGATGTCTTCGGAGGAGAGAGGGGTTGTGGTGTTGAGGTGGTGAGATGTTGAGATATGTTGGGGTGTTGTAGTGATGTTGTTGTGTTGAGATGTTGAGGTGTTGAGAGATGTTGTGTGGTTGTGTGGTGTGGTGTTGTGGTGTTGTGTTGAGGTGTTGTGATGTTGAGATGGTGCGGTTTCTTCCACAGCCTGCCACATCGTCAACGGCTGATTGGCATCCGTCCATCGGTACGGATATAGATTGCGGTTCATCGCTTCGCCGCCGTCGTGCGTCTGCCACGTGTCGGCATGTCGGCAGAGCCATCCGGCGTTGCCGTTGAGGGCGAAGCAGGGTCGGTCGGTTCCGCTTACGGCGAAGTGCGAACTGTCGGCGGCGATGCCGTAGAAGCAGACGCTCACCTGGCGGCGGGTGCGCATCGAAGGGCAGTATAGCATGGCTATCGTGTTGGTGTCGGTGCGCAGAAAGCGCTGCACGTCGTAGGCTATCGCCGCTACGGCGGTGTCGCCCTTCTGTCTATCGGGCGTGAAGAGCGCCGTCGACACGTTGCGCCCATTCACGTAGAGCACGAAGCGGCCCGTCGTGGCTACACGTATATAGGCTGCACGCGGCATATCCTTCGCGCTCGTCACAATGGTGCGGCTGAACCACACGTGCGACGTGTCGTCGGGCGTCGGGTGCGACAGCCAACGGCAGTCGAAGTCGCCTGTCGTTGCTGTTGAGGCTGCGGCTGTGGCGGCTGAAGCGATGAAGAGTATGAGGATATGTAGTAAGCGGAGCATGTATGTGTCTTGTTGGGTGTGGCAGAGACCGTAGACCTCTGCTGCTTGTTGTACAAAAGGAAAGGCTTGTACCCGAAACTCCTTGAAGATTCATGGTACAAGCCTTTATGTGTCTTAACGTGTTTAAGCGTCAATGTTAGCGTATGTTGCGTGTTCCTCGATGAACTTGCGGCGCGGTTCTACGTCGTCGCCCATGAGCATCGAGAATATTTCGTCTGCCTCAGCAGCGTTTTCGATAGTCACCTGGCGCAGCAGACGAGTCTTCGGGTCCATTGTGGTCTCCCAAAGCTGTTCTGCGTTCATCTCGCCGAGACCTTTGTAGCGCTGTGTGTGTATCGACTTGCCGTCGTCTACGCCACCTGCGTACTTGTCGAGGAAAGCCTGGCGCTGCTGCTCGGTGTAGCAGTACTCCTTCACCTTGTTCTTGTAGGTGCAGAGGTAGAGCGGCGGGTTGGCTATGTAGAGGTGTCCCTCCTGAATAATCTTCGGCATGAAGCGGTAGAAGAGTGTCATGATGAGTGTGTCGATGTGCGAGCCATCGACGTCGGCATCGGTCATGATGATGATTTTGTCGTA
>ENA-ORPK01001934-ORPK01001934.1-human-gut-metagenome-genome-assembly--contig:-NODE-1934-length-15245-cov-3.582225_pt1 | contig 15245 bp, 14 predicted proteins | sample MGYA00242139_ERZ509068 | MGnify/ENA primary metagenome ERZ509068 (study PRJEB26280, sample SAMEA2338687) | human gut metagenome | biome: human gut; feature: human-associated habitat; material: faeces... | reverse complement strand
TCTCGCAGGCCACGCGGGCATCGGGGTCGTGGGTCAGGATCTCGTCCAGGATGGCCTGGGAGACTTTTTCCTTGACTTCCTCAGTCACATCGTCTACTTTGAGTACGCTCGTGATGCTGTCACGGATATCCGTCCATTTACTCATGATACTCACTCCTCCATTGTTTTAATGCCATATTCTTTCGCCAGATAATGCTCAGCCTTGCATCCGCGATACTTCGCCCAGTCCCCAACAAAATAAGCAAGATCTGCTTTGCTGAGCAGCTGAATACTTTTCCCGAGGAACCAGAGCGGAGCTGCATTATGCGGAGCACCTTCAAAGAACGAATCGATAATCTCGATGTTATCATCATGAAACTCGGCCTTGATTCGGTTTACAGCCCGGCAACGTTCCTCTTTAATCTGTTCATCTGTTTTGTCGACCATCGGCTGGGAAATAAATACTTTCATCGTCACAATTCTCCTATCCATTCCGGAAGCAGCAAAATGTATGCCAAAGTGCCATGACATGACGTTCGCATACCGTCCTGCAGCCATCCCATAAAATCACGCGCGTCAGCCCGTCACGATAAATTCGCATGACTTCGCCCTCATCTGGCAACTGCACCGTCCAACCGTGGTTTTCATCGCCGAGCCATGCCGCAAACGCCGGCACATCGTCGATTGGAATCAGGCCACGCCACTTGCCGCGAGCCGCTACGCGCTCCATCTTATCCAGTTCTTTTCTGCTGAAAATTGGCTTCATAGCACTTACATTTGGTCAAATACCTGCTGCTCAAAATCTGTGATACCACGCGCAATCGCTCTTGCAAAATCGTCCTGGCGCGTCTCGAGTAAATCCTCGTCTCCTGGATTGGAGATGAATGCTGTCTCGACCAGACATGCTACCGCATCTGTATTCGTCAGGACGTAAAGCCCATTGACGCCTGGCTCTGCTCCCTTTGTCCCGCGGTCTGTGACCGGCAAGCTGTCCACGATCTGCTTCTGGATACATTTGGCCAGCGTCCGTCCAGCTGTACTCGAGTAGTAGTGCCAGCATTCAGTACCATTGGCATCCGGATCCGGTACCGAGTTACAGTGGATTGAGACGAAGATATCTGCATCCCAGTTGTTCGAAGCTGAGGTAATCTCGTACAAATCATTGCTCTGCAGCATCTCTACCGTGCAGCCGGCAGCTTCCAGATACTTCTGGACCAGTGCGCCGATTTTTGCTGCTACGTCCGATTCGCGCAGCCCTGTCACAGGATTGCATGCACCCGGATCCGGTACACCGCCCGGTGCATGACCGGGATTCAAAAAGACCTTCATTATTTGCACCTTCTTTTTACTTCACAATCTGCCAATCCTCTGCAAGCATATCTGACTGCGAGGCAAGCCAACCGAGCTGGACACCGGAAGTGCCGACGAACGCGATGGCATGGTTGCCAATAGCATCGTGCTCGGCATTGACAATCTCGCCACACGCATTTTTATAGCTGATGCACATGGCGAGCTCGATATACTGGTGCTTGCCATTCCAGCCAACGCGGCTACACCGTTTCCCGGCTTTCATTGCCTCGATAGCCTGGCCAAAAGACAGCCCTGTGCTGTTGGCAGGCTCATACGTTTTGGCAAAGATATCCGGCTTGCATGGGTACTGCTCACCATTTACGCCTGTGATGATGTAATCACCTACAGACGCATGCAGCGGGCCCTCTAGCGTGTGAACAATCATATCTTTATCCGTCTGATATGCTTCGATTGTTACTGGCTTCTTTCTGTACTTCATTTTGTGTTCTCCTCCCTTTTCTTCTTTTCTTCTGTGAGCTGCTCCAGGGTTTGGCGCAGTTTGTCAGGGATAGGAAGTCCAGCTTTGGCCGCATTCTCTATGATAGATAAGCCCTCATTTCCAAGAAAGAAAAATGTAACCGCCATACAGATAACCTGCGTCCCGACTGCGTTATCGAGGAAGTGTCCCAAGGACACTAGCATCAAGATCATAATTTTCTTCAAGATACCCCGGAACCCTCGCTGGCTGCTGAGAGTTAAATCTGGATTGAGGTATGCTGCGATTATGCCGCTGATGTAATCGATGATCATCGTGATGACAAGAGCCTCGATAGCCGAGTTCCATGCACCGAATATGTAACCTGCTATCGTACCCACCGCGCCGGTAATAGTCCCCCATGCGTGCTCGAGGCGAACCGGCGCGTATGCTTTCAATGTCAATAAAATGTCGTTCATCGGCATCCTCCTCCCATCTCATATCGTTTCCCAGTCATCAGCAAACAGGTCGATATCCGTCGCAAAATATGGGATTGCTGCGCGGCCTTCTGACTGGACCACCAAATACGGCGACATATCCAGCGTGTATTCTACGTAGACAATGTCCGGAAATAGCCATCCAGACCTTGCGATGTGTCTACCTGCTTTAGCATATTCCAGCGCATCCCCAAAAGTCATGATTGCATCTTTGCCTCTGCACTCTTTTCGTCAGTCTGGTCTTCTGCCTCCCCCTCTGCGCCGCTTTCATCGACGTAGCGCACACATTTCGGATTCTGGCAAGTGCCGTCATCCCGCAGGTACTGTAAGCAGCGGAAGCATCTTCTTTTCCACTTCAGTGCCATGATTATCACCCCTTTCTCTGTGCGTCATATTCGGCATCAAGCTCTTTGAGCGATGCCTGTGTGTCTAAATCTTCGGCCATCACAGCTGCGACGTAGGCCATCAGAATTTGATTCTTGGCTCTCTCGTAGCCAGTGTCGAGTTCATTGAGTTCTTGGGCTTTCTGCTCTTCTTCGGTCAATGTTTCTTCGGTTTCGCCGCGCAACTCGCGGATTTCTTTTTTCAGCGTGTTAATGCGGTCACGAGCAGCCTGGCGCTGCGCAATGAGGGTGCCGGCGCTGTAAGGGTCCGGCTCCGCGTTGATACGCGCTTCATAGATTTTCATGATTCTATAGTCACCAATATCAGATGTGTCGGCACTCAGCTGATTCCTCAGCTGCAGGATTTCCGTCTGAATCAGATTTGCTTTTTCTGTGTCCATTTGCCATTACCTCCCTATATAATTTATCTATTCTCTGGAGTGTATGATATACGTCATACCGCTTCTTGGCTCCACGCCATGACATGTACTGCTTTTCAAGGTCTGTCCATGTAATCACATCATCTTCAGCGCGCTGTGCCATGTGCTTGACAACCCTGCGTTCTCGCGTAACGGATTTTCGCGGTGCTTTGCGGACAATCTGGCCTGAATCCGTGATGATATACCGTGTTTTCAGCCACGTGAAGCCGTGTGACAGCTTGACGATTTGCGTTTTCCGATGATTGATAAAGATGCCGAGGTTATCCGCGATTTCTTCTATCTCGAAAAGCAGCTCTTTCAGATATTCTTTGTTCGGATGAATGGCAATGCGGTCATCCATATATACGTCATAGCAGTGTATCCGTTTGATGGTTTTGCAGTACGTATCAATCTGTGTCGGATAGAATACACCGATAATCTGTGAAATTTGTGAGCCGATGCCGATTGACTTTCTGATGTACCGTTCGCCTATTTTCAGCTCTTTCGGTATCTTCTGGTACTCAAGCGAATTGAAAACTTTATTTTCGATATTTGCATCGTCGCTGTACGACACGTCAATCTTGTACGAGTCGAATATCCTGCGGATAAGCTCGATGACCTGCTTGTCCGGAATCTTATCGCTAATGAGCTTCAAGGCTTTGTCATGACGGATATTATCAAAGTATTTTCGGAAGTCTATCATGAGCGCGTAGCCTTCCGTGCCATATCGCCGGTAATGCCACCGCAGATGTTCTTCAAACCTTCGCCGTGTAAACGCGATGCCCTTATCTTTGAGACTGGCACCGCTATCGTAAATCAGGTACTTTTTAAGTATCGGTACCATGATTTCATCGGCAAGTGCGTGCTGAAACACCGCATCCCTCGGCTTCATTGCGGTGATGATTCGTTCATGTCCGTTCTCGACGGTGCGAAATTCTGAGCCTTTACCTGGTTGATACGCGCCGGCGTCTACGCTCTTCTTCAATTCCGAGATGTTTGTCAGGCGGTTCAGAAGGTACTGCTGCGTGCTGTACTTCCACCCTGCCGACTTTTCCAGACGTTTGCACGCACGGATATAAGCATCACCATCTAATCGTTCTATCATACACTACTGCCGCGCTGATAGCGTGTATCCGTAGATGCATCGCGTCGCGGCTTTTATTCACCTCTTTCTCTGAGGACGGACATATACTCATTCCCTGCTAGGTGCTTCGGCTTATAGCCTTGTTTGCACTCCGAGAAGCGGGCGGACGCCGTTGACATTGGACGCGTTGTTGTAATCGGCTTCACCGTTGTTGTTCGCATTCGCGAAGTAAATGGCGCTCGCTATCAGCATATGCCCACTAAATTATTTCAGGGTCTTGTTGCGCTTATTATCAGCTTTCCGCCATCCTTTGAGCAGCGCAATTTCTCGGTCGATGGCATCGACATACGGCAGAAGCTTGTCTACTTTGATCGGCAGTACATCGACTATCAATTCAAAGGTCTGCTTCAAGCTCTCACAAGCCGCGATAGCTTTATCCTGCGATATACGGCGATAATCAGCTTCCGCTTTCGTTGTTGCCCAGACTGTATAAGCGTTTGTGATGTTTTCCATCATCTCATCGAGCAGACGAATCAGCTTATTGCGGAATATCTCAAGCGTCCAGTATGGATAATCTTCGACGATGCGCGACAGTCCATATTTTGACGCAATCTGCTCAAACAGCTCTCGGTCTTCCGCATTCCATCCGCGTGTATAAAAAGTCGGCTGCCGCGCTCGCGGCTTCATCCCGAAATCCCGAATCATGAGAAAAAGCAGCTTCTTGTAAAGCCGTCTTGCATTCATGTAAAATTCGAGCTTCGAGAGTTTTCGTTCTCTTGCCAGTACACTCATTACATTCTCCTATCTGCCGCCCCATAAAGGGGCGGCGTGGGGGTCAACGGAGCAGGAAATATGGGCGGACGCCGTCGACACTGGACGCGTTGCTGAAATCGGCTTCACCGTAGCTGCTCGCATTCGCGAAGCAAATGGCGCTCGCTACATCGCGGAGCCAGCACCACGCGCTACGTGTAAAGTTTTGGCCGTAGCGAAATGATGCGAGCTGTTTATTGCAGTCATATACATCACGGCCAGACGATGCAAATGGCGCGTGACCGTACATCATGGCTTCGTTAAAGAGATTTACCGTGACATCTGTCCACTCGCCGTCAGCATAGACCGATGCTCCGTTGCCTACGCCGCCCGCAGCTGAGTAAGCATTTGTATCGACTGCTTTTGTCAGTCGCTCGCGATGCTTGAGTACATGATCTGAGCCAAAAGCGTTGACGATGCCTGTAGTGTACTTCGGAATCGTCGTTTTCCACATCTCACTGCCCTGATAGCCGCCGGAAGTTGTATCTGTCGCGTTCATCCGTGCTGAGCCGAGATTTGTCTCAGGGTAAAGCACGACATGGTGTGCCGTCGTTTCCGTGTCGCCGCGGTGCAGGTGATAGTCAAGGTCGCCGACAATCCACTTGACGTCAGTGTATGTCGTGCCGTCGACGGTCACGGTTTTTGTGATGTAGTCACCCGGGAAAATGTCGTCGAATGTACCGGCCGCGACTGCTTTTGAGAAACCGCCGTTATTGTAGTATGCTGTAAGGTCCTTGCCGCGGTACATGCCATTGTGGGCTTGTGCCGTTTTTGGCAGTATGTCATTGAGCACGTCGCCTGCGTCTGCTCCGGCCAGTGCGGATTTTACAAATTCTGAAATCCCAAGTGCCGACTGAAAATCCCCGGAACTTGCTTGCTGAAGCAAGCCTTGTACGTAGCTTGTCACTCCAAGCTTCGTGAATATTGTCGTTGCGTCAGGCGATTTCAAGATAGCCTTCGTCAAGTCCGTGACATCGACAATAGCATCTACCTCTGTTCGAGGATGCGCCGTTTGCTGTACGCCACTTTCATCCTGGATTGTTTCATTTGTTATGATAGCCACAATAATCCCTCCATCAGCTCATCGGCTTTAGCCATAAATCCGTGACATCTTCCGGCTTGGTATCACTCAGACGGCAATACAAGGTATCATATTTTTTCCCCGTATTTACATCCGTCACATACATCATCGGATGTCCTTTCCCCTCATACCACATATATACTCTATGACTTCCTGTGATTGCTGCCTTTACAGTTGCTACAGCGTCCTGAAGGACTCCTGTCGCTCGTTGAGCAGCTTCTCGGGACGCAATCCCCTCAGAGCGTGCATACAGTGCCCAAGAACGTGAACTCTGCGTCTTTTCGGTCGGGGATCCCGAATCGGTAGCACCGTCCGGAGAGGATGTACTGATTGCCCAATCTTTTGATATCTTGCTCTCTTCTGCCGCACTTTTGGATGCTTGTGCAGAGTCCGCTGCTGCCATTGCGGATTGGTTGGCCGCTTCGGCGCTGGCCGCTGCATTTCGCTCGCTGACAGCCGCATTTGCTTCGCTGGTTGCCGCAGCCCCCTGACTTTTCGCAGCGGCTATTTCACTGCTTGACGCTTTATCGGCAGACGACGCTGCCGCTTCCTTGCATTCTTGTGCAATCTTGGCATTTTGAGCGGTATCTCCTACCCAGTTCTCCATCTCAATATACCGCGTTTCCGGTGTCTCTGGATCACCGATATTCACTTTTATCGCGCGGGATAATGTTTCTATGAGTTCTTGCAAGATCATGGTGAGCTTATCCGACATACCTTCAATTTTTGGTAACGGATATTTGCTCCCTAAATTTGTCAGCTGTGTAACTTCAGTCTCACGGTAGATGGTTATCATCTCATCTGCTGACAACACCGGCGGTTGCTCTGTGGCCGGCGGTTCCTGCCCGGGGGTATATCCTGGATACCGCACGGTTTTTGCTACGGTGTCTACGCAAAAATCCGATGATAAGGTCCGCGTTTTTTGTGTACTCTTGTTGTAAACAGCAACACCGATATTTGATTCTTCATCGATAGCAAAAGAAAATGGGAAGGATGTGGTTTTCCCATCTCCCTGATATACTACCTTCGTGATGGTTGTTTCAATCACGTTTTCACCTCCTCTGCACGGAAAAAGCCCCGCGTCCTTTGACGTGAGGCTTTTTCTCTATGCTCTTATCCTACCACATCAAAAGTGGAATAGCGTGCTGCCCTTTATGATTTTTTCTTTTTCTTCTTGCTCTTCGGTTCTGCCGGTGGGCGCTTCGGGATGTCGCGCTCGACTGGCTTCTTGTCGAAGACCACAGACCAGATGATGTTCTTCCAGTCGGCATCATAGCGGTTATCGCTGTCGTTAAGGTACTGCATCGTGCCGGTGATGGCGTCGGTCATGGTCGAGGTGATGCCGGTCCTGGCGGCCGTCAGGGAACTCAGCGCGTTGAGGCCGTGGCGGGCAATCTCGCTGTTGGTGATATGCTTGACCGGCTGACGGTATTTGGCATCCTCCTCGAGCTTCTTGAGATACTCCCGGCGAGCCTTGCCCTTCTTTTTCTTCATCTTCTCTGCCTCGTTCCGGAGTCGCTTGGCTTCCTTGGCATCAACCTCGAGATTGTGGCTGCTCTTTCTGGCCATGAGGTCGATGGTCTTGGAAATCTCCTGCACGGCCCGCTCGCCCACCGAGAATGGCGAGGCGCTGCGGCCGTAGATACTTCCATCGAAGATGGCCGAGACAGCGAAGTTGACAACATCGCGGATGAACGGAAAACCGCCCGCCGCCGACGTGAGCACATTCTGTGCATACACTTTGAAGAACCGCTCGTCCCAGGGAATCTCGACCCAATCGCTATCCCCTGTCTGCAGGTTCACGACTGTCCGGTACTTGTCCTTGTCGTCACTGCCGTCGAGGCCCAGTGCGAACTTCATCGCGCTCCCGATCAGCGTCATGATGATCAGGCGATAGATGGCCGACTTGGCAAACGGTGCCCAACGCTTGATGAAGGTCGGCTCTGCACCGAACCGCGCGTGACGGTAATTCGCCAAAATGGCATTGAACTGTGTGTTGAAGAAGCTGTAGAATGTCGTCGCGAGCTTCAGAAAGGCGCCCTTGTTGCGCTGCAAAGAAGACAGGTCCATCGTCCGGCCACTGCCGAATGTATCACGGATGGCCTTGTCGGCCTCCATGACAGACCGACGCTCAGCTTCCTGCAGCATCTCTTCGTCCGTGTAGATAGGCAAGTCCATTGCATCGTGCAAATCCTGCTCAGCCTTGAGGAGTTCCTTCTTTATCTCCTTGATCTTGGCCGCTTCTTCCTTCGTCATCTGCTCCATCGTGGCATCGCTGTGCACGGCAAACGGCGATTGCTGTGCCGCTGCGCGGTCCTGCTCATCTGCGCTATGGCGGCGCTCCATGTCCATGCGGATGTCGCTGACTTTCTGGGACTGGCTGATGATATCGGCCTTCAGCTTTTCGACGTTCTGTTGGGCTTCCAGGACGCTTTGCTGGTGCCGAGCATTCTCCTTGCGGACTGCCGCGAGATTGCCGCTGTAGACATCACGGTACGACTGCACCCAGAGCGGCGCAGAGAGTGCCAGGTCAGAGTAGAGCATCAAGTCGTAGGCATGGTTGCGAATCAATTCAAAGGCGCGGTAGTCGGCATCAAAGAGACCCGGCTGGCTGCGGATATCGCGATCCAGAGAGTTGATGCGATTCTGCATGAACGCAGATCGCTTCAAGAGTTCCGTCGATTCTTTCGGGTTCGCATAGAAGGACATGATGGCCTTCATCGCGTGCAGGCTGCCGAGTTTCTCCATGACTGGCGCAATGTTCGAGACGTTCTCGACGACGGGCCAGATGCGATAGCCCATGATGGCCATGACCGAGTTGCTGCGCAGCCAGTTCAGGCCGCGTTCCAGCATATTGGCAGCCTGGTTGTTGTTATCTTTCACGACCTGCCAGACGTCCGTCGTCCACTGCTTCAGTATGGTGTGATACTCGCGCCCCAGCGTGTTCGCCACATGCGCTTCAAAATCTGGATGATTGACCAGCCGGAAAACATCGCGGGCCGCCAAGCGGAAGGCGATGTTGTGGATGACAGACTGGACATGCTCAGGAATGACACGGAACTCAAGCAAGAGTGGCCGGCTGATGTCGTACTCCGAACGCGCTTTTGTAAAACCTCGGCCAGTGCCAAGGACCATCGCACCGGACATGCCTTGCTTGGCAATCTCATTGGCATTCTGATCAGCTGCGCGGCTGGACTTCTTCGGATTGTACGAGAGCGGATAGTAGCCGCCCTTCATCTTCAGAGTTGTCTTCTTGCCATTCTCCGTGACGGTCACATCGAATGGCTTTGCTTCTACCTTTTCCAGGCGGACACCATTCAGGTTCTCTTCTACCTTAACGGTATCATCCCAGTAGACGTTGATATGGTCCCAGATATCCTGCACGAGTTGCCAGTCTTTGGCGGTCATGTGTTCTTCCACAAACTGCATTGCATCTACTTCGGAAATTCCGAGGCCGCCAATCAAGCGCTGTCGGTTTGTCTCGTTGCCGAGGTTCAGTGCCATGCACAGGACATTTTCCTTTGACATGAGTTCTTTGCCGTCGGCTGTTCTGAGCGTGTACTTCATGTCCTTCCAGTGACGGCGTTCCGAGTGAGAGTAGCCGGACAGGATGGTCTGCAGGTCAGTCAGTTCCTGCTTGACCATGCGGCTTTCCTTCTCAGCGGCCCGCTCGTAGATGCCGTAGATATACCGATGGGCCTTCTTGCCCAATGCGTTCAGGATCTCCTCCGGCTTGATAATGGCGGCCAAGCCTTCCTGGCCATATCGTGCCAGGCCTTCACCAACAAACGGAATCTTTGCCAAGGCATCGTTCCAGCCCATGCCGCCCGTGTCTTCTTGTACACGGTGGCGGTTGACACCGATCCGACGGGCATCCGCTTCATTGTCGCTGATGATTTCCTGTACAATCTCGTCAATCGTCCGCCCGCCGATGGTCTTCATCTTGAATTTATCACGACCGGTCGTGTAGAGGATGGTCATGGCCTCGACACATTCTTCGAACTGATCCGCATTGAGGTCCTTGTAGCCGCGGAAGTCCTCCCCCTTCCCCTCAATCTCAAAGATCTCGCTGGGCGTGAACTGGATGTCCAGACTATCTTCGAGGCTTTTGAACATCTCATCCAGCTTCGGCATTTCCTCCCCTTCGTCCAACTTGGCATCCGTCTTCGTCAGGCGCAGCAGATAGGCTATGTGCCGCAGCCAGTAGCGCTCGTTGCGCGGCAGCTTCACAGACTTGGCCTGCAGCATCTTCTTGACACGAGCCAGGAGGCTGTTGACATGTTCCTTCATCTTCCTGGACTCATCGGCCATGGCCATGTAGAAGGCCTTTTTCTCCTGCGCCATCATGGCGCTGTCCCAGTTCTTGCTGCGGATGGATTGCTCCACGACCTTGGCCCACTTTTTCGCTTCATGCGTGTAGTAGCCCGGACTGCAGGCTTCATGCAGCGGCTTGGCCTGGATCGTCTTCCTGGCCAGGTTCCGGAACACGCGCATCTTGCCCTCATTGGCCCTGAACACGGCATCCTCGTTGGCCTTGTCGTCTTTCATCTTCTGCTTGACATCGTCCATGGCCTTCTTGGCTTCTTCCTTCGTGGCAGCATCAATCATCTGCTGGATGGTCTCATAATCCTTGCTCGACCACCTGGTCGAGAAGCGCAGCCGGTTGATGGCCTTCATGAGCTCCTTGACCAGGTCGCTGTCTTTTTCCATCTTCAGGTCGATATCATCCGGTAGGCCCATGATCTTCTCTTCGACCGACCGCATGGCCTGCTCGGTCTTGCGCGTGATCTTCTTGAGCAGGCCTTTCTTCTTGGCGAAGCAGGTGGCTGTCAGAGATTCCAGTTTCGCCCGATACTTGCTGGAGTCCATGGCCTTGGCCACGGCTTCCTCAGAAAGATGGCTCTCGGTCAGCTCCCGGTCCAGCTCTTGCGCGTAGGCATCCATGTGCTCTTTCAGCAGCGTCTCCAGTGGCGGTGCTGCATCCCGCGCTTCTCGATACGCCTCGACGCTAGGGAACCAGTTCAGGACGATGGTCTCATCCCCACCGCTTGCCTTGATGGCCTGCTCAGCCAGATACACGTCTTCATTCTGTAGAGCCTTCCGGAAGGTCTCCCGCTCCTTGTCCATCCGGTGCTGGAACTCGTCTTCTTTCTCCTTCGTCAGGTCTGCCATGAGGCGCTTCATCAAGTGTTCCTTGGCCTCGTCTTCGGCATCTTTCTTCCAGCGTTTGTAGACATCTTCTTCCGACTCATCCAGCAGCTTCTCGCCGCCCGCTTTCGTGACATCACGGTAACGGTCGTCGAGCGCCATCTCGTCAATCTCTTCTTCGGTGGCAATCATGCGGTCCATGATGCGGCGCACCGGCAGGCTTGGCTTCACGTCATCCCCAATGATGGCACTGTAGATGCTGATCAGGAAGGAACGGAACTTGCGGAACACCGCCCGCAGGCCTTTCGCTGGCGCATGGCCATCGTGCAGGTACATCTCGAAGGCACGGGCGAAGCGCTCCTGCTGCCAGACAAATTTCAAAAACTCTGCCTGTTCCGTGTTCCCCTGCTGCTCTGCGGCAATGATGGCCATTTCCCGGTCATAAAACTCCTTTTCGAACCTCGAATCCTTATACAGCTTATAGTCATCAGGATGCCAGGAAGCCCACTCCTGCACGATATGAAGTTCCTTTCTGGAAACATCATCAATCTTGGCCAGGTCCTCGAGGTCCATCAGGAACATGTGCCCCATCTCATGTAGGAAAGTGGATTCATTTGCACTCTCAAAAAGCGAGATGATGCGTTGCCCATTCGCCATCGGTGTGATACTGCCATGCGACTTCCTGCTGCGAGTCTGGTTGGTTACTGGCTGGGCTGATAATTTTTGCCCCTCCATCTGATAAAGCCCCGGATTCGCTTTTTTTAATTTTTCAAGATCTTCTTCAGTCTTGACGCCATCTGAGCTATTCGATATAATGAACTTAGATAAAGCATTGCTAAGTTGGGCATCCGCTGGTGATTGGTTCCAGTAGGCCCCAGCTGTGGCGATGCTTTTTCTTTTATTCAAGTACAAGATATTTTTACTTTCTATCGCATTTTTCAGCCAACCATAGCTAGGTTCACCATTGGCTTTTTCCTTTGCAAATGCACTATTCAGCACATTGATGACGATTCCCCTGCGTTCATCTAGTTTATTGATTTCCACCGGAGCCACGACGGATGCGCCCTTATCCGTTTTCAGTTCCAATACGAACACATAGGAATCTGGTTTGTTCCCACGCAAGACCATAACAGGGTCAGCTATGCTCGCAGGAAGCTGCCGCAAGAGATTCGTAGTCATACCGGGGTGGCTGGCGCGCAGGCTATGCTGGAAAAAGCTCCCGTATACTTTAATATCATCATAGGGCACGTGAAGCAGCTGTAGCACCAACGGAATCTTCATTAAGTCATACAGTTTACCGTTGTTGTACTTTTTCCAGACATTTTTATCTGACTTCTCATATTCATCTATGAGATTATTCCAGGCCTTCTGATCCTGTTGCAATCTGACAAGAGCCGTATCACTCATAGACTGTGCCAGATCTCCTACGTTTTTCCCCGTCGTATTCAACCCATACCGCTCTCGCATGTAGTCGAGGGCGGTATATTTTTTGCCAGTTTTCTTGCTGATAATGTCGGCCACGATGTCGGCATGGCGGGCAAAGAGGATGGCGTCGAGGCGGGCAGCGCGGGCTGTGCGGCCGCCGTCGATGTCGACGTTCGTAAGCTGGTCACGGATGGCGCGGTAGACCTGGAAGCCTTCTTTGGTGAGGCCCTGCGTCAATTCCATTTCGACGCCGTTCAGGGACTTCATCGTGCCCTTGATGGCCTCGAGGTGTTCGATGTCCTTGCGCAGTTCGTCGATCTCCGGCTTGACTGCTGCCATAGCCTGGTGTTCTTCCTCGGTCGTCGGGATCCATCCCTCGAGTTTTGGTGCGGATGGGTCTCCGGTCACGACGGCCACGGCCATGTCCTCGAGTTCTTTTTCGGTCGGCTGACGTTTGAACGCCTTGTAGAAGGCCCTGTACCACTCGTCGTTCTCGGTGAAGCGCTGTGTCTTCTTGTTGCCCTGCTCGTCCTCGACTTCCATATGCTGGCCGCCCTTGCCCATGCCATCGTGCAGACGTTCCAGTACAGGGCCGATGATCTCCTGCAGGCGGGCCTGGCGCTCTTTCATGGCGGCTGACCAACCTCTTGCCGGATTGGCGGGGTCTTTATAGATGGCCACGGTAGCCATGTCGCGCATGGCCTGGTCTTCGGCGGGGCTCTTCTCGTGCAGGGGGAAGTACTGGTCGAGCACGTTGTTGATGAGCTCGACCTGCTTCTGGTTCTCGTTGTGGGCAAGCTCGATGGCCTTATACATGGTGTCGTTGTCGACTTCGTTCGCGCCGGCCTCGATCATAACGACCTTCTTGCCGGTGGAAACGACGGTGACGTCAAGGTCGGAGACCTTGCGCTGCTCGCTCGTGGGGTTGAGGACAAGCTCGCCGTCCACAAGGCCGACCTTGAGCGCGCCGACAGGGCCATTCCAGGGAATATCGGAGATAGCGAGGGCAGCGGAGGTGCCGATCAGGGCCGCGATCTCGGGAGAGCAGTCGTGATCGACGCTCATGACCGTCGCCATGATGGAAACGTCGTTGCGGAAGTCATAGGGGAAGAGGGGACGGATGGGGCGGTCGATGACGCGGCTCGTCAGGATGCCCTTTTCGCCGGGACGGCCCTCGCGGCGGTTGAAAGAACCGGGGATGCGGCCGACGGAGTAGAGCTTCTCCTCAAAGTCAACGGAGAGGGGAAAGAAGTCGATGCCGTCGCGCGGGCGGGCGGAAGCCGTGGCGCAGACGAGCACGCGGGTGTCGCCGTAGCCGACCATGACGGCGGCGTTGGCGAGTTCAGCAAGCTTGCCGACCTCAAGCGTGAGGGGACGGCCAGCGAGCTCCATCTCGTACTTGTGGTAGTTGGGGAACTGTCTGTGGGTGATGATGGTAGACATTTGTCGATCTCCTTTTTTGTAAAATTCCGTATGGGAGCCGACCGTTTAGCACTTGAAAAAACGTCGGTCACGCCGCCGCTTTTTCAACTGCTAAAGCATAGCAGGCTCTCATACGCGCGGGGAAAGTGCCGAGGGCGAAAGTGTGAAAGAAGGGTGGTGCGCATGCACACCACCCTGTTTTCAAACTTACTTACGGATACCCAGCTTGGCGATCAGGGTACGATAGCGCTCGATGTCCTTCTTCATGAGATAATCGAGCAGGCTGCGGCGCTTACCGATCATCTTGTACAGGCCGCGGCGGGAGTGGTTGTCCTGCGGGTGCTGCTTGAGGTGCTCGGTGAGCTGAGCGATGCGCTCGGTGAGGATAGCGACCTGAACCTCCGGAGAACCGGTGTCGCCTTCGTGGGTGCGGTTGGCTTCGATGATAGCCGTCTTCTGGTCTTTGAGCATCATAGTGTGATATCCACCTTTCATAAATTCTCCCAACACTGAGCGGCGGGTCGGTGAATCCTCCACGTCCTAAGTGCGGGAATGCGCACGATAAGCGTGCTGAATTATGATAGCACAGCTTTTCCCTATTGTAAAGCAAAACCTGTGAAATGATACCGCTTTTTTGCTTTTTCCCGTCCCTCGCGGCAAAACAGAAGAAAAAAGAGACAGCCAAGGCCGTCTCTTTTCAGCACATGCGTTCTCACTCAAAAAGCGGCCTCGCCGCTGTTTCGATTATTTTCTCAGTCCCGCGAAATGCTCCTTCGTCACCTTGATGACCACGGGGCTCAGCAGCAGCAGCGCGATGAGGTTCGGGATGGACATGAGGCCGTTGAGCGTGTCGGAGATATCCCACACGAGCGTGAGGTCCGCGACCGCGCCGGCCACAACGACGAGGCAGAAGATGATCTGATAGGGGCGGATGATCTTGCTGCCAAAGAGGAACTCCGCGCAGCGCGTGCCGTAGAGCGCCCAGCCGAGGATGGTGGACGTGGCAAACAGCAGCAGGCCGACCGCAAGAATCAGAGAGCCCGCCTTGTCGCCGAAGACTGTGGCAAAGCCCGCGACCGCCGTGGGAACGCCCGCAGCTGCCGCGTTGCCGTAATTGCCGTCCGCCGCGCCGGAGCAGAGGACGACAAGGGACGTGAGCGTGCAGATGACGATGGTATCCATAAAGACCTCAAAGATGCCGTAAAGGCCCTGCTTGACGGGGTTCTTTTCCG
>ENA-ORPK01001931-ORPK01001931.1-human-gut-metagenome-genome-assembly--contig:-NODE-1931-length-15263-cov-6.004669_pt1 | contig 15263 bp, 10 predicted proteins | sample MGYA00242139_ERZ509068 | MGnify/ENA primary metagenome ERZ509068 (study PRJEB26280, sample SAMEA2338687) | human gut metagenome | biome: human gut; feature: human-associated habitat; material: faeces... | reverse complement strand
AAAATTTGAAGTCTTAAACACGCTGAAAATTGCGTTGTCGCTTTGACTTTAGTCACTTATTTTGTGTGTCCGATTGAATATAGATTGTAAGGTGCTGATAGATGTGCCATTGTCAGATGCGCTCAACGTTTGATGCATCTATCCACGCGGCAGTGGAGTTGTTGACTTTCACATGATACCACAATTGGGCACCATCGTTACTTGCGGCGTTTACCGAGTCTATAATGACGAGACGTGTGCCTTCGTGCACCGGAACAATCTTGTCTGTCTTGTCTGTCTTGGCAGACGGCGCGGGGGTGAGATTGGCCGAAGGTGTGGTAACTATGGCAATGTCATTATTGTCTATGGCAGCCGCGCTCTGATAGGCGACAATCGTGGTGTACACTAATACTATGAATAGTACCATGGCACCGAAGAACCCTACTTTACGGGTTGTGACATTAGACAAAAACAGATATATGGCAATAAGTCCTATAATTAGGGCAAACAAAGCGAAGGCGGTCCACGCCCAAGCGTTGGGCGACATTAAGGCAATTACCTCCGAATGTATTTTGCCAAGTATTGACGAGTTGTCTTCGGGTTTATCTTCGAGTGTCGTGTTGACAAAATCGAGGTTGATGCGTGCGTCTTTGTTTGAAGGATCGATTTTGAGTGCGCGTTCGTATGCCAATACGCTTTGCGCAATCTTGCCCATGCGAAAGTAGGTGTTGCCCAGATTGTAGTATATGTCTGACGACACGCCGTATTCTTTGATTATGGTCTTGTATAGGTCTGCGGCCTCGGTATAGTTTTTTGAATTATATGCCGAATCGGCTTTGGCCGAAAGGGTGGCCGCAGTTTCGGCCTTGACCATGTTCTGAGCGGCATCTGTGTTTGTGCATAATGCTACAGTAATGGCCAATACTATATATCGCAATATGTTATATGGTTTTTTCATCATGCTTTTGCGGATGCTTTGGTGGGTTGTTTCTTGGTGCTTTCGACAGCTTTGATGACGGCCGAGGATTCGTCAAACAGGCCTTTGAGATGTTCCGGCGAAGAGCTATCCGGGGTGAAGCGAGCCATTTCGCATTGATCCAAGATGTTGATTGTGCGGTCTGTGAGTTCCTCGCTTATGCCGCTTTCGAGCAGTTTCTCTCGGATGTTGTCACGAGTGAGTGCCGATGATGGGATGCGGAGTTTGTCGCTGATATATCCCCACAAGGCGCGAGCCAAGCTTTCGTGGAAGGCATCTGCGTCATTCGCCGTCAAGGCTTTGGCTGCCAAGCGTAGTCGCTTGGTGGCCACTTTGTTGGCGCGGGCGGTACGACGTGCAGCCAGGTCGCTGTTGGCGCGTATGTGCTTGCGATATACTATGATAGTAGATACAAATGCCACCAATACAAGTATATATAGTAGCACGTAGATTGTTTCGAAGAAAACTCGGGCGGGCTTCTGCGCAAGTGACGCAGTATCCACTCGGTGGATGTAGCGAATGTCCTTGAGACCTTCGCCGAGGTCTTTTTGTTCGGCCGATGATGCCGACCCGCGTATTACGCTGAGGTTATATCCCTTTTGCTTGATGGTCATATAGCGCCCGGTCGACGGGTCGAAGTATACGAAATTCCATGACGGAATATTAAGGGTGCCTACCTCTTTGGGTACGATGGTGTAGGTTACGGCACAGGTGCCGCGCATATCCGTTCCGTTGAAGTTGGCATCGCTGACCACCTCGGGGGTATACTCTTCGACGTTTGCCGGGAATGACAGGGTGGGGGCGGACAGTGCTTTAATGTTGCCTGTTCCGTTGATGTTGAGGGTGTAGGTGAGGGCCTCGTTGGTGCGCGGATGTGCGGGGGCGATATCCGTAGTGGCTGTGAAGTGTCCTACAGCGCCTTCAAAGCCATCGGGAGTCGGTTGCGGGAGGTCCTCAACGCTTACCGAGATACGGTTAGATGTAGTGGTGATTTTTTGCTCGATGGGACGATAAGTAACAAAGAAACCGTTTGAAATAGGTTCATAGGTCTCGAGAGTCACGTCATATCGGCCCGAATTTATGGTTAGTGTCCCTGCTTTTTGAGGGTAGAGTAGGCATTTTTTTAGCACAGCGGAGTAATAGTTCTCGCCACGGAAATGCTCCATTTGAGCCTCGTTGCTACCTACGGGTAATTCTTCGGAGATGAACCCGTCAAATTGGGGCAGCGTAGTGGCGCGGAAAGAGGATATATTGTGCTTGGTATACACTTTTATGGTCGCGATGACAGCCTCGCCTTTCCACAGGTGTTTTTTGGACATATTGACCGTGACGATGAGGTCGCTGGGTGATACCTTGCCTGCACGTGGTGCAGATGCTGCAGGCGCCGGCATCGAAGATGAGTTTGATTGGCTTTGCTGCGAGGTGCGGTCCGGTGGAAGTATGGTAAGCCTTTTGGCTTGGGTGCGCATATTGCCTACGCTGACAGCCGGAATGGTTACCGTGGAAGCTTTTTCGGCTTTATATAAATATGTGTATTGGCGCTGTATGGACGATTCGACGCGACCGTTAATTATTGTCGTACTTTGCATAGTCGAGACTCCGGGGCGCGAGGCGTTGAAGATCTTGCAATTAGGTATTTCGGGCGCGGTTCTGACTACGGCATCGCTATTGTTGACAGAGATTGTGACGCTGAAACGATTGCCTTGAATGACGGTGGCCGGAGCCTCAATCGAGACCGATTGTGCGGTCGCGATGAATGACGCTGCGGCCATTATCACAAGGGATGTGTAATATCTTAATGCGGACATAACGTGTACTCAATTGTTGGATATGCATTTACCAGGGCTTGTCTGTGGTGCGTCGGCCATAACCTTGGCGTTGTTCTTGGTTCTTGCGCGTTTTGTTTTCTTTGTTCTGTACGGCGTTGAGTATCTGTTGTGAGGACTGACTCGGTTTTTGTTGCTGCTGTTGTTGTTGTTGCTGTTGTTGCTGCTGTTTGTTTTTATCTTTGTCTTTGTCCTTGTTGTTGCTGCCTCCGCCTTGACTTTCCGGCGGAAGTTTGAGCTGTGCTATGCGTAGGTTCTGCAATGCCTTGATATTGGATGGATTGCGTCTAAGTATGGCTTTATAGTTTGATATTGCTTGCTGATAGCTTTGGGTAGACACCTGCGAGAGAGAGTCAGCCAATTGGTTGGATGTGCTGCCCGCCGAAGGAGCACCCATTTGGATGTCTGCACGGCGTAACGAGTCGGCAAGGTCTTTGAGATAATCTCCTATAAAAACTGCGTCGTTGCCCAGATTGTATATTGCTCTTTCGCTGATATTTGGGTCTGATGCTGTTTTACCCAAATTGGCGAGCGCCAGGCGTGCCTCGCGCAACTTTGATGTGTCGGCAGCGGTGGCGCCCATGATTGTCGCCATAGCCTTGTCGTATTTTGCTGCCTCGGAGTACGGGTTGGCCTTAAGTGCTTTATCGTAGTCTTTGATGGCATCGACATAGAGTTCTTTCTCGTATTTTTCGTTGCCGGCCTTAATCGCATTTCGCTCGGTCTTGTTGGACATGTCTGAAGAGCATGAGGCCATAATGGCCGCAGCAAGTGCCAGCATGGAGGTCAGCGAGATTATATGGGCGTATTTTATCAGAACCATGTGTTTCATTTTTTTTCCCTTCTATAGCCTTTCTTTTTGTTTAGTTCGGCAAAGAAGTGTATGTGTTTTAGCCATGAAGTTTTGCGTTCGAGCAGTAGTATGTCGCAGATTAATAGTGTGAGGGCCAACCATGCAAATAAAGGGAACTGTTCGGCGCTATTCTTGTACTTTACGGCTCCAAAGTCGGACTTTTGGAGGTTGTCTAGTTGTTGCACAAGTTTGTCCAACGCATCTGTATTGGAGCCGTTGACGTATAAGCCTTTTCCGGCCTTAGCTATTTCTTTGGCTGCATTTTCGTTGACGGCTGTGATGACTTCCTTGCCATCGTTGTCCGTGAGGTATCCGCTGCCAATAGGTATGCGAGCTCCCTTTGATGTTCCAACGCCGATTACATTGACTTGTATTCCACTGTCCACCACGGCTTTGGTGGCATCGATGGCATTTCCATCATGGTCTTCGGCATCGGTAAGCAGGATTATGCACTTCTTGACGTCTTTTTTATTGCTGAAGCATTTTTTGCTAAGGTTGATGGCCTCGCTTATGGATGTGCCTTGGTAGGGCATTAATGATGGGTCAAGGTCGTTGAGGATAAGTTTGGCAGAATAATAATCTGTGGTTAGAGGTAGTTTAACCTTCGCATCACCGGCAAAAACTACGAGACCGACTTTGTCATTTCCAAGACGATCAGTGAGTTTTTCCAAAAGTAGTTTGGCTCGTTTTAGTCGTGAAATGCTTTTGGGGTCGTCTGTGGAGGCGGCAAGCATTGAGCGCGAAGCGTCAAAAGCAATCATTACTTCGATGCCGCGTTTACTGTCAGTCTGTTCGGTTTCGCCAAAGCGTGGGCGAGCTAATATTATGACAACGGCTGCAAGTGCTATAAGTTGAAGGGTGATTTTTATTCCTGCCTTGTAATGGGAAGCGTCCGGCATCAAGGGTGCCAGTGTCGATGGATTGCCGAAGCGTGCAATCTTGCGTCGACGAGACAGCTTGGCAAGCCAGTATAAGAAGTATACTACCGGTAGCGATACCAGCAATATCAATAATATGGGATTGGCAAAGTCTAACATTGTCTATATGATATTCGAGGAGAATACGCTCCTTCGTCGTCAGTTTGATGAATTATGCATGTTAAGGCACTGTGCGGAATAGTGTGTATCTTAGGACAAGTTCGAGAGCCAGAAGTCCGAAAAGCAGCCAGCCCCACAGGGCGAAGTCGTCTTCGGTGTGACTGAATTGCCGGATGCTCATATGGGTTTTTTCCAAACGGTCGATTTCGTTAAAGATGTTCGATAGTGTCTTATTGTCTGTTGCACGGAAATACTTACCATTGGTATGTGTGGCTATAGATTGAAGCGTAGCCTCATCAATGACCACTTGCTGCATTTCGTATTGCATCCTGCCTAATGCATCGATACTTACAGGTGTGAGTGCGTGGCCGCGAGTTCCGACGGCTATTGGGTAAACTTTAATCTTGCGTTCTTGTGCTACGGATGCAGCATCCGAGGGCGTTACGACTCCGGTGTTGTTTGAGCCATCGGTGAGCAGAATCACGCTCTTACTTTTGGCTTTTCCATCAATGAGCCTAGATATTGAAGTAGCGAGACCGTCTCCAATGGCGGTGCCATCCTCGAGCATTTCGGGTTTGATGCCTTCGATATAATTAATTAGTGCCGAATGATCCATGGTTAAAGGAAGGCCTGTCAAGCTTTCGCCGGCAAACACAACCACGCCGATGTTGTCGTTGGGACGTCCGGTGATGAACTTCTGAGCCATCTTCTTGGCTGCTTCCATTCGGTTGGGTTTGAGATCCTGGGCCAGCATACTGGAAGAGACGTCGAGAGCGATAACGATGTCAGTGCCTTCGGTGTCTGTTGTGCGCCAGCTGTCGCTCAATTGAGGACGTGCAAGGATGATAATCAGACAAGAGATTGCTCCGAGCCTCAGCACAAACAGTAGGTGTCGCAATCGGGCACGCCACGACGTTGGCATATTGGCGAAAGGTGCTGTGGTTGAAACGCCCATAGTAGGGCGAGCGTTTCGTGCCGTATATACGTATCTTGCAATAAGCAAGGCTAAGACAATGGGTATCAGCCAAAGTAAATGCGGATGAGCAAACTGCATGATGGTATTCTAGCTTTTTTGTTTTGTGTTCGTAGTCTTGGGCCTCTTGTTGTTCGCGACATGTTTGCCCTTGGAATTTTCGTCTGCTTCGGGCAAGGGACGTGTCGTGGACACAAAGTCGCTGACGGCCTTGAACGAACGGATGTTTTCGGAAATATCCGGACGTTGGCGTGCAAATTTTACGAAGTCGGCCGTGCGAAGCACCGGTCCGAGAGCGTCTATGAAGAGCTTGAGTGTGTCCTCGGCAGACATAGCCTCGAGGATTTGTGTCGTGGTCATTTCGCGTGCATTGACGCCAAAGCGCCCGTCAATGTATTGTCGTAGGATGTCCGTGAGCTCGGTGTAATATTCTTTGTCATGTCCGCTTTCGGCGAGGTGGCGTGCCTTCAGATGTGTAAGGCGTTTAACGGCTAACTCGTAAGGCGGAATCACCTTCTTGTGCGGTAGTAGTGTCGGACCATTCTTCTTGTACAGGAAGAATATGACGGCACCGAGGGCGATGACAAGTAGTGCCAGCAGTGGCCAGTACCACCACTCTGGAATAAAGTCATACCATCTGCCAGGAACGGAGACGGTGCCTTCAAAGGGATTGATAAGCAGCGAGTCTTTCATTACCTTTGGCATGTCCGGTTCGAGAACCTTGAGTGTCACTATGTCCGAATCAATGGTGTCGGCACCATTGACAAACCTGAACGGCCCAATGCTTTGTGTGCCGGGCTCGAAAGGTTGAATAAGGTATGTATATACCACCTGAATACGGCCGTTACCCAAGTCTGTCGAGTCGATGGATGTTTCGCGAACTTCAACTTTATTGAGCGTGCATACGCCTTGATCGTCGCGTTGCACCTGATCCATCATCAGGCCGTAGTGTCCGTTTTTGAGTACTTCGACGCGGATGTTGGTGCGGTCGCCCATGGTCAGTGTGGTCGAGTCGATTTTTGCCGATATAGAGACGGGCGCGACTGCTTCGCCGGGCTGTTGGGCAAAAGCCCCCGATGCAAAAAGCGCAAGGGCAAGGACTGTGGCAGTCTTTTGTGCCGACAGTTTGAGCGAAGTCTTTAATATATGTTTAATCATGTTGTGTACAATGTGTCGGACAATCGATTATTGGCCCTTAGCTTCGTCCGCGGTTTTTGAACAAGCCCATGAGCGCGCGAACATAGTCCTCGTCCGTGGCTACGGAAATGAAGTCCACGCGTGCCGAATGTAATGTCTCGGCCATGCGCTGCTGGTTGGTGTACCAGTGTTTGTCGTAGATTTGGCGCGCGTAGCGGCTGGAAGTATCCACCCAGCGGGTCTGCCCCGTTTCGAGATCGGCCAGGCGTATAAGGCCTACATCCGGCATCTGAGCATCACGTTTGTCGTATACTTGTATTGCCATGAGGTCATGGCGATTGCGAGCTATCTGCAAAGCCTGCTTATAGTCCGTGCTGTCTATGAAGTCCGAGATGAGGAAGGCTGTGCAAGCACGCTTGGACGCGTTGGCAAAATACTTTACAGCGCCCTCTATGTCGGTTTTGTTGTGCTTTGGACAAAAGTCTATGAGTTCGCGGATAATCAGTAGAATTTGTTTTTTGCCTTTTGCCGGTGGGATGTACTTTTCGATGCGATCCGTGAAGAATATGGCGCCTATTTTGTCGTTGTTTTGTATGGCTGAAAATGCCAAAGTGGCAGCTATTTCGGCAATGATATCGCGCTTTTGCGAACCCACGGCGCCGAAAGCACCACTGCCCGACATGTCAATAAGCAACATTACGGTCAGCTCCCTTTCTTCCTGATAAACCTTTATGTAGGGCTTGTTGTGGCGCGCGGTGACGTTCCAATCGATATCTCGAATGTCATCGCCGTATTGGTACTCGCGCACTTCGCTGAACATCATGCCGCGTCCTTTGAAGGCCGAATGGTATTCGCCTGCAAAGATGTTTTGCGACAGTCCGCGGGTCTTGATTTCGATTCTGCGGACTTTTTTTAGAAGTTCTTTCGAGTCCATGATTCAGCGCATTGAGCGGTTGGTCTGTATGGGTTAGGGAACAAGAATCTTGTCAAGGATTTCGGTGATGATTTCGTCTGTGGAAATATTGTTGGCCTCTGCTTCGTAGGTTACTCCGATGCGGTGGCGAAGGATGTCGTGGCATACAGCGATGACATCTTCAGGTATTACATAGCCGCGCTGGTGTATGAATGCGTAGGCGCGTGCAGCGCGTGCCAGCGATATGGAAGCACGTGGCGATGCTCCGAAGGCGATGATATCTGTCAGGTCGTTAAGACCATATTCGGCCGGGGTGCGGGTAGCATAAACGATATCCACGATGTAGCGTTCGATTTTTTCGTCTACGTATATTTGCTCAACCAGTTTTTGCGCATCAATGATTTCGGCGGGCTTGATGATGGGACGTATTTCGCGGCTCTCGTTGGCAATATTTTGGCGAATGATTATCCGTTCCTCTTCTTTTGAAGGATAGCTTATGACGACCTTCATCAGGAAGCGGTCAACCTGTGCCTCGGGCAATGGGTATGTGCCCTCTTGCTCGATGGGGTTTTGTGTGGCCATTACCAGAAATGGTTGGTCGAGGCGGAAAGTGCTGTCGCCGATGGTGACTTGACGTTCCTGCATAGCTTCAAGCAACGCGCTTTGTACCTTTGCCGGGGCGCGGTTTATTTCGTCGGCGAGGACGAAGTTGGCAAATACTGGGCCTTTTTTTACTTGAAATTGTTCGTTCTTGACGCTGTATACCATGGTGCCTATTACATCGGCCGGGAGCAGGTCTGGTGTAAATTGTATGCGGCTATATTTTGCATCAATAAGTTGGGACAATGTCTTAATGGCGAGTGTTTTGGCAAGGCCTGGCACACCTTCGAGCAATACGTGGCCATTGGAAAGTAAGGCGATGATGAGAGATTCGATAAGGTGCTTTTGCCCAACGATTGTTTGGTTCATTCCCTCGGTAATGAGGTTGATGAAATCGCTTTTGCCCGCAACCATGTCATTGAGTTCGCGGATATTTACGGTGTCGCTCATAAAAACTGGTATCTATAAGTTTTGTCTATATGTTCGATAATTGCAGTAGCCAAATCCGGTGTGGGGATTTGGCTACTACAAAATTACGTATAACGGCCTTTCTGCCGAGACGCAATGTGTTAAAAGTTTTTATCAAACGTTTAACTCATAAAAACCTTAACCTTTTTTAGGAGATTTGCGTCATAGTGTTACTAATATTCACATGCGAAATGCGATGTGAACGGTAGAACTAAGGATGTCCGGCGCAAATGTCGGGGGTGATGCCGCAAAGGAATATATGCTCTATTCACGGAAGTATAGCCGCTTAACGCGTGAGGATACAGATGTGAGTACTTCATATGGGATTGTGTCCAAAGTTTCGGCCAAACGTTGTATGGGTGCGTGTTTGCCGAAAATTTCCACCGAGGATCCGATATGCGCCTTCGGGCAGTCTGTAATGTCAATCATGCAGAGGTCCATACAGATATTGCCGATGGTGGGGCAGGGTATTCCTTCGACCACAAATGAAGCGTGACCGCATCCGAGGTGTCGATTTACACCATCGGCATAGCCTATAGGTATGGTTGCGATAATGCTGTCGCGTGTGGTAACACCGCGACGGCTGTAGCCTATGGTCGCACCGGCTCGGTATCTGTGCATGGCGATGATGGACGTACTCAGCGTTGCCACGGTTTTTAGCGTTGATTGATCGGCATCTCCCGGTAGCGGTGAAATCCCGTACATGCCTATACCGAGGCGCACCAAATCATACGCATAGCGTGTGCGACCGTAGCGGACTATACCTGCAGTGTTGAGTATATGGCGCCGTATTTCTTTGCCGTAGGGGACGCTGTCACGCAAATAACTGCTAAGGCGGTCGAATGTGTCAAGTTGGAGCATTGTGTAGTCGTTCATGTCCGGACAGTCGGCTGTGGCTAAGTGCGAAAAAGTCGTGGCAATGTGCAGATGTGGACACTGCGAAAGCATTGAGGCAAATGAGCTAATTTCGTCTTCGTTTTTTAGTCCGAGGCGATGCATGCCCGAGTCTATTTTGACGTGTATCGGATAGTGGGAAAGACCGGCGGCTGCAACTTCGCGCTCTATATTGGACATGATGTCGTTATCCAGGTCTATAAGTGTGGGCTCCAGTCGGTAAGCGACAATGGCGTGCGGATTGAGACACCACGGGTCGAGTACGATAATGGGCATGGTGACCCCGGCGCGTCTTAGGCGGACGCCCTCGTCCACGACTGCAACGGCCAGATGGCTGAGGCCACAGGATTGGAGCGTACGAGCGACTTCGATGTCTCCGCATCCGTATGCATCGGCCTTGATCATGGCAATCATACCGACACCTTTGGTCAAAAACGAGCGATAATGACGCACATTATGGACAAGCGCTTCAAGGTCGATGTTCAGGTGCGTGATGTGGCGTAGCGAACACAATCGGTCGCGTATCAGTCTGCCTTGTTCCTTGTCCGATATGTTTACGTACAGCATTGTACGTTGCATGTCACGAGCATTGAGCGTAATATGGCGTTCGAATGCATCGTTGTCCGCAAAACGGGATATTTCCACACCCGAGGCCGCCACATCGGACCAGTACTCCGGGCTGCCGCCGATGACGTATGCTTTGGTGACGCCTGCCGCCTTGAGTACCTTGGCTGCCGAGGCATGCCCCCATGCATCGGCCACCGGGGCGCTGACGCATACTCGTAAGTCATGTTCCGGTGAAATGCGGCGACGCACATAGTCAAGGGCAGTGGCAATTCCATCCATGTCCCCGGTGTAATAGTCCAGTGCAAGGGCGCTGTTGCCGCTCATGTCCGTTATGTCTATGCGCCCGGATATGTCGTATCGCCCGATTTCGGCAGAACTAAAGCGTATTTCCTTGTCAAATATGGCGGCTACTTGGACGCATATATCCCATATGTCGGTACATGGATGCAAACCCTTTTCGGGATACATATCTTTGAGTACCGCGGCTATCAAGGGGTACGAATTGTTGTAGAATATGTCCGTAGCCGAGGCAAAGAGCCGCGCCTTTTCGCGGCATTTGCTTTCTATGGAGTCGAAGCCTTCGCTATGTTCTTCGGTGATGGATGTGAATATGCCGATGGTAGGGCGTATGATGTCTGCAAGTATTTCCATCTCACCTTTGTAGGAGATGCCGGCCTCGATGATTGCAGCATCGGCACCTGCTGCGAGCCATAGCGATTCGGGTACACCGATGCTTGAGTTCCAACTGCGTGGGCTGCGAGCACAATGTTCTCGGATGTGGCAATTGTTAAGCAGTTCCTTGGTAAATGTTTTGCCTATGCTGCCTGTGATTCCTATTACCGGCCCAAGGAATGTGTTGCGAAGGGCTTTTGCGCTGTCCCACAGTGCTTGGCGTACATCGTTTACAGTGATAAACGCAGCGTCAGGGTATGCGGCATGGTCTGTTATGCCTTTTTCAATTAAGAATACGCGTACCCCCTTGGCGTACATGTCCCGGATGTAGCGGTGTCCATCGCCTTGGGGTGTGCACAATGCCGCAAATACCGTGTGGCGCGGGTCGGTCAGCAGTGCACGGCTGTCGGTGATGACCGTGCGTAGCGGCAAATGAGCAGATGTGACATTGCCGGATATGGTAAGCGCGTGTACTGCCGCCGAGAGTGATTGTAAGTCAAAATATGGGTTCTTTTCCATGTATAGGCTATTATTCGATGATGGTACAATGCAAAGCCTTGAGTCTTTCGGCTCGGTACTGCATCGCCCGTTGTCGTGTGTCTTTGTCGAAGTATGTATTGAAAAAAAAATCGTAGATGATGTCTATTGCCATTGAAGACGGATGTTTGAGATCTCGGTCATAGAAACGGTAATCGCGCAATTGGTCACAAACAATTTCGTAAGCCGGGAAATACTCGGCGGACGGACATTCGGTGATGATGCGCTCGGTGGCAAGGTGGAGTACGGCCTTGCTTAGATTATTTCCATGAAGGCCGTCTGCAAGATGCCGCACCGGACTGACGGTGAGTATGACATGTTTGCTTCGGCATAGTTCCTTCCATGTCTCGACAATAGCATCAATGTCAAGTCGAGTGCGTTCAAAGGAGCTTTGCGGAATCTTGTGACAGTTGCCGACAATGTAGCCGCCTGTTTTATAGGTGTATACCCATGCTGTGCCGAAGGTTATTATCCATGTCGAATCAGAGGCAAGTCGTTTGCCCAGCGCCTTAATGTCGCCATTGAGTCGCTCAAGAAGTGCATTTGCATCTGTGTCCGAGTATCGAGTGTTCAGATATAAACAGCGCCATCGTCCGTCATGGAATACCAAGTCATCGTGTGTGAAGTCCTTCGATGCAAGAGCGCGATGCATAATAGTGGCAATAGAGACCGGATTGAAGAGCACGCCAAGTGGATTGGCTTGCACATCAAAGCCGTCTCGTCTTAAGCATTCGCCGATGTTGTCTGTAAAGCAAGAGCCGAGCATGGTAATGCGGTCGTTGTGGCTGATGCCGCATACTCCGCGAATGGGTTCGACAGGTGTGTATAGGCGAATGTCTGACATTTATGCTGCTGAGGTCGACTTAAAACATTCGATAATCGATGGAAAGTACTTGGAACTCGGTGCGGCGATTGATTTGGTCTGCCGCTTCGCGATCTTCTTCCTTTTCCAGCGCGTTTATAAAGTCTTCGGATAGTACATCGCCCTCTTTGAATTGGGGATATTCTTTAGCTATGCGCTTTGTGACGGTTTTCGGGCGAGACTTGCCATAGCCTTGACTTTGCAGCCTGTCAGGAGATATGCCCACGCTGATAAGGTAATCAATGACCGAGCGGGCACGGCGTGATGATAGGTCGAGATTGTATTTTTCGGAACCATGTCTGTCGGTGTGCGAGGCCATTTCTATGGTTACGTTGGGGTTGTCGCGCAGTACTTGGGCTAATTCGTCCAAGGCTTTCTTTGACTCGGGACGCAGTGAGGCTCGGTCAAAGTCGTAGAAAATGTTTTCGACAACGACCGGCTTGGTTATGGAAGACAATACGAAATCGACGCCGTAGTCGGCATCTTCTTCGGTATACTCGCTTGTGAATTCTTGGCGTGCATTCAAATACCCTTTGGCGCCCGCCATCATGACGTATGACACGCCGCGATCTAGGGGGAAAGAGAACGACCCGTCATTGCGGGCTACCTGTTTTTGGTTGCTTCCGTCATTGCCGACAATTCGGATTACGGCGTTTGGTACCGGTTCGTCATCTTTGTCAATTACCCAGCCTGAAATGGTAATTTTCAGCTCGGGCAATTCGAACGAATATATGTGGTCGTATCCGCGAGCGTCGCCGCGGTTGCTGCTGTAAAAGCCGCTCTCGCCTTTGCCGAAAGTGATGCCGAAGTCATCGCCGGCGCTGTTGAGCGGACGCCCCATATTTGTCACGTTCCAGCCGCCGGAGGGTGTCATCTCGGCACGAAAAATGTCGAGACCGCCAAATCCGGGGTGTCCGTCAGATGCGAAATATAGCACCGAGTCGGTGCGCATGTAAGGAAACATTTCATCACCTGGAGTGTTGATCCACTCTCCGAGGTTTTCGAGTGATCCGGCGCGTTCCTTAATGTTGACGCGCCAAATATCCTTGCCGCCGCTACCGCCCGGCATATCGCTGGCGAAATACAGCCAATTGCCGTCAGGGGATACGGCCGGGTGTCCGTAAGATGATAGGGTGTCTGCTGTAATCTCATATTTGACCGGCGCGCTCCATTTGGCATCGCTGCGTTGCGATGTGTATATTTCCACTCCGGTGTTTGCCGATGGTTCGCGACGAGCCTTAGTCAGGTACATTGTTTGTCCGTCAGGCGAAAAAGACACTATGCCTTCGTCCAGTTCGGAGTTTAGCTCGCCTTCGACGGGTTCGGGCCTATTCCATTCGCCGCGTTCGTTCCTTGTTGCGACAAAGATATCTCCGTTCTTCATACCGGTGATTTCGCTGCGTTTGTTCCCGGATGCTTTTTCGTTTGTAGACGTAAAGTACAATCGGTCCAATTCGGGGCTATCGTACATCGGGGCGTAGTCGCTGCGGCGCGAGTTAAAGAGTTTGGCCGCTTTGACCACGTATCGCGTTTGCAGAGCTTTGCTTTGCCCCATTCTGGCTCCTGCGAGGCCGTCTGAAGCAAGTTTGTCTCCGGGTTTCCATTGGAGGTAAGTCTCATAAGCTGTTACAGCCTGGGCATATTTGCCGTCAGCGTGCAATTCGCGTGCCAATTGCAGATACACGGTTGAGTCTTCCCATCCATAACGTATGGCGTTTTGGAAGGCAGCAGCAGCGCGCGCGTTTTGGCGTAGGTGACTATGGCACAATCCCAATTGATAGGCGACTTCGCCACGCTGTTTGCGTTCCTCTTTTTTCGTGAGCTTGTTGTATATCTTGCGATAAGTCTTTGCGGCATCGAAATATTCGCCACGGTCATATTGAGCCTTGGCGTCGGAAAGTTTTGGCCCGCCGCAGGCGGTAAGGACAAAGGTGCCTGCAAGTATGGCGACGTATGTCGCTGTCCGGAGCATAATATTCATGAAGTTATCTTATTACGTACGTAATAGATTAACGTATTGTAGCGGTTTCATATTGTACACCATTCTAAACAAAAGGCGCAGAGGGTGGCGTTGTGTCACATCACGCCGGTTTCGCGCAGGTGCTGCTGCCAATGCCAGGCGTTGAGCATTGTCTGCTCCAAAGGCGTTTCGGCTTTCCAGCCCAGAATCGTATTTGCTTTGGACGGGTCGGCCCATACCTGAATTATGTCGCCTTCGCGTCTTGGGGCAATGGCGTAGGGAACCTTGACACCGGTGGCTTTCTCGAAAGTGTTGATAAGTTCGAGTACCGAGACGCCATGACCCGTGCCAAGATTGAAGACCTCGACATTCTCGTCCATACCATTGTTTACGATACGTTTTACGGCAGTGACGTGCGCACGGGCAAGGTCGTTGATGTCGATAAAATCGCGGATGCATGAGCCGTCAGGGGTGGGATAGTCATCTCCGAAGACGCTCAGCTGCTTGCGTATGCCTATCGCTGTCTGTGTCAAATAGGGAATGAGATTTTGGGGTACTCCGTTGGGCAGTTCGCCGATAAGGGCGGATGGATGGGCTCCTACGGGGTTGAAATAACGCAGTATGATGCTTTTGACAGGCTGTCCGGAAGCCACGTAATCGCGTATTATCTCCTCGCTTATCTGCTTGGTGTTGCCGTAGGGGGATGTAGCAGGCTTGATAGGCGCGGTCTCGTCTATGGGATTCACGTCAGGCTCGCCGTAGACGGTGCATGACGACGAGAACACTATCCCCTCCACACCGAAGCGGGGCATCAGCTCGAGCAGGTTGACCAGCGTGTTGAGGTTGTTGCGGTAATAGAGCAACGGCTTTTGGACAGACTCGCCTACGGCCTTTGACGCAGCGAAATTGATGATGCCCTTTATGCCGGGGTTGTCCTCAAACAGGCGCGTGAGGGTAGCGATGTCGGTGCAGTCGCCCTGCACGAAGACAGGGCGCACGCCGGTAATAG
>ENA-ORPK01001927-ORPK01001927.1-human-gut-metagenome-genome-assembly--contig:-NODE-1927-length-15297-cov-2.937082_pt1 | contig 15297 bp, 17 predicted proteins | sample MGYA00242139_ERZ509068 | MGnify/ENA primary metagenome ERZ509068 (study PRJEB26280, sample SAMEA2338687) | human gut metagenome | biome: human gut; feature: human-associated habitat; material: faeces... | reverse complement strand
TATGGCATATCTTTCTACAAAATCTGAGTTTTGTGACGTTTGTTTAGCGGAGCTTTTATGAAAAAACCTGCAATTCGCATCACCCTGATTGAAAAACGCGGAAACAAGGGCTGTTCACGGGGGCATAGGGTGGGAGACAGCTGGGATTACGATACCGAGCGCGGGAGTTTGTGTCCCATGGCTATGCATACGGCCTTTGTGTACGCTGACATTCTGCGTTACGGGGGATGTATCAATCCTGCAACTCCCGGGGAGGCCTGCTTTTCTTGTCCGGATCCTGATGTTTTGAATATTTTTAAATTGGAGCTTGTGAAAGATTGAGACCCGTCAGCCGAATCTTTTTATCGCAAGGCTTCCTGCATAAATGAAGTCGGCATTATTATAGAAGCAAGGAAACATCAGACTTCAGTCGTATGAGGAAATTGCGGTCCGCATTTACATTAAAATACGGCAGAGGATGAGTCAAAAGCTTTGCTAAAAAAGTAACGCAGCTAAACAAAGGCATCAACAGAGAGTACACGGAGCCAAATTTGATGCTCTTTTATTTATAAGCCATGTTTAAAACAGATGATTTGCCTAATAAAAAAAAGTGGCGGTAGGGGGGGATGAATAACAGGTTAAGCGTACAATCTCAGCTACCCATCGGGATCAGTGTGTTTAAAGATCTCAGGGAGTTGAACCAGATCTACGTTGATAAAACGGATCTTATTTACGATTTGGCAAAGGACTACGCTTTTTATTTTCTTTCCCGTCCGCGGCGCTTTGGCAAGAGCCTGCTTATCAGTACCATCGAGTCGTTGTTTAAAGACGGAACTAAATATTTCAAAGGACTAGCCATTGCAGACAAATGGCAGGATGAAAACTACCCTGTGATCCATTTGGATTTTTCCGCCTGCAGATTGTTTAAGGATTTTGCCGAATTTAGATGTAGCTTTGAGGATTTGCTTTTTTCTGCATGTAACGATGCAGGATTTGTTCTCCCCAAAATAGGTAGTAGGGGCGTTAGAACCATCTCAAATGCATTTAATGAGATGCTGAAAAAAAGTAATCGACGGGCGGTATTGTTGGTGGATGAATACGATGCCCCTTTAAATTCCTGCTTGCACGATCAGGCGCTTTTTGAACAGGTAAAGCAGGAATTATTTTCCTTTTATGATTGTTTAAAACGAAACAGCTCAAGATTTCGTTTCATGTTCATAACCGGGATATGCCGCTATAAAAATTTGGGAATATTCTCGGGGATGAACTTTATGACGGATATAAGCTTGCACCCTCGTTTCGGGACTTTATTAGGTTATACGGATGAAGAGCTGAGGAAGTACTTCAAGGCATATATAGAGCGGGCGTCATCGCAGCTGCAGATGAGCTTTGAGGAGTGTCTTGAGGCAATGAAGCTTCATTATGACGGGTATTGTTTTGACCGCAAAGCCTCAACGCATGTTTTTACTCCGTGGTCGGTATTGAATTTTCTAAGAGATCCTCAGCAGGGCTTTGAAAACTATTGGTATGACAGCGCCGGCCGTCCTACGGTGCTTTTAAATTACTTGACTTTCCCATTTCGGTAATAAGCCGAAATGGTGATAAATAAGCGGTTTAACACCACTTTTGCTCTTTAAAAATATAAATTTCGTTTAAAGTCCTGTTTGTGGTTATGTCCGGCTTTGGCAGTAGCTTTGCATAATGTCAGCCACATACCTTGTAAGACCTGAGTACCATTGAAGTATGCGGGCGGAAATTAAGGCTTTGGCTTGTTCGAGACAACCATCCTTGAGAAGTCCTGCCGCTTGTAGTTCTTCAGCCAGTCCGTCGATGATGCTCAATAGCGATCCCAAGGCATCTCTGAACGGTTGTTCCCTGAGCTCTTCATGGATGAGGTAGAACATTTGTCCCAAAGAGCGTGGATCATCATTCATCCTGCGGTTTAATTCCAAAAGGAGGTAACGCAGATTGGATATGATCATGAAGGCGTTAATAACGTTGAACTTGTGCCCTTGGCATTCCTTGGATAAACCGAGGTGCTCTTTCTGAACGCGAAATAACACTTCAATGCCCCATCTTTTGGCGTATTGACGAATTATTTCTTCAGCGCTTAATTCTGGATCTGTACTCACAATTGTGAGCCATTCATGATGATTGCTCTTGGATATGACAAATACCAGCTTAACCAACTTGTTTCCTTTGGTACTGGCCAAGCAGTGAAGATATTCATCATGCTTTGAAAACGTTCCGTTTTTAAGCAGGTGAGAAATGATCTTGTTCTGAGTGACTCGGTGGTTCTCCCAAGAAGGTCGGAACTGAAGATTGCGTTTAACCAAGCTGATTAAACCAAGTCCGAGTTTTTCTACTTTCATAGCCAATCTGTCAGAAAAGAACCATGAATCTACCAACAGATAGGATGCCTTTATACCGGCGTTAAGAGCTCGTTTGCACATTAGAAGCAAAACATCAGGCTTATGCATAACGGCTATTCTGCGACATTCGCTGCTGGCTAATCTGCCGTCTGTATATTTCTGAGCTTCCATAATGCGCAGCTCTTTCTTTGAGGAGGAGATTAAATAGTTCAACACCGGAATGGTGCTTATTCCGTCAGTCCACGCCAAGGATAAGTTGTTAAAGCCTTTAACATGTTTATGGGAGACATGATTAAATTGACGGGCTAACAGCTCCGTCTTCTTTGCACGAGGACGTTCAAGCATGGTGTCATCGGCAATCAGACAGTGGATACAGTCTTTGCTTCGTAATGAAGCAATAAAGGCAGTCACCTTTGCCGCCATTTTCAGTTGCAATGTTTGCCAATTGAATTTAGCTGAGTCCAGAAAGCGGTAACAGGAGGATTTACTAAAATCTAAAGCTTGTCCTCTTTTGCTTTGCAGGAACAGGTAAAGGTTCTTATATAAGAACTTTGATTCAATCAGCGCAATCAACATAGAAAGCGGATCACATCCTGAACGCTTGGAAAAACCGCAAGCGCGTAATAGGTTTGTAATACGGCACTGATTAAGCAGAGAAGAAAAAGAAACAAAAAACTTTGAATTATCAGAATTAGAGGTCATAATATATGCGGTGTCGTTTTATGGTTAACTTGTTGTTTTGTCTATATAAAGTATACCACAGGACGATGCCGAAAACAAGCTATCTGCTTGTTTTATCAAATAAAAAACTCTATTTCTGATATCAAGTTTTCCCTAGATCTTTATCTCCACCTAATAACGAAATTTATATTTTTAAAGAGCAAATGCAGTGTTAAACCGCATGTTTTAAGTATTTAACAGGACTTTCCTGACTTCTTTTGAAGTGGGAAAGTCGAGTCAATTATTTGCTTTTATGCGATGAGCTTACGGGGATGCCGGTATTTGGGAAGATGTACAAGGGTAATGTCGTTGACTGCTCCACCGTTAAAAATCTCATTTCAGATCTGGCCATTATTTTTGAAAAAGCCGAGGTTAAGCCGGAGCTTATTTTTACAACCGATCGTGGTTACGAAAGCACTGACAATATGGAGAATTTTTTACGCAACGGACACAAGTTCATCATACGTAGCAAGATCAATACGAAGTGGGTACAGGACATTGTCGGTTCGGTGCGGGACAAGTTTGCAGATGAGAATCTGCACGATGAATTCACCAAACAGTACATGATCACAACGGATGTGACGTATAAATACGATCCAAATTCCATACCCGGAAAAAGAAAGAATAACTCCGAGAGCGTCAAACTCTATGCACATGTGTACTTTGATGAGGAAGTGTTTTACCGCAGACGAGAAAATCTCCGCTTCAACATTAATAATGCCAAGACTATATATAACGCTGAAATTAAAAAAATTCATGAGGAGTATGAAAAAGCTGACGGGAATAAATCTAAGACCGCAAAGGGAACAACGTCGACAGAAAATAAGGCAAACAACTCTACGCTTGCGGAAAAAATTGCCGCGGTAAATATCGGTAAGATCCAAAGCTTTATTGACAACTATTGTTGCCTGGACAGTGAGGGCTATGCCTTAATTGATTTAGATAAATTCAAAGCTCGTCTTAAAAATGCCAGAGTGATGATCATTCTGTCTAATGTTGCCGAAACCGCATCATCTGCCTATGCTGCTTACTTCCGCAGAATGACCGTGGAGAGAAATTTTCAAAACTTTAAATTCGCTCTTGATTTTGACCGTCCTCGCGCCAGCACCCACTCATCACTGCAGGGACGCTTTTTGTGTGAGTTTGTCGCCTCTGCAATCTATGTATTATTCCAAAATCGTATTGCCACCTATGAAAAGACACCTGAGGCAAAAGAAGATCATATTATTTTGAGTAATCTGTCCTTGCCTAGGATCATAGAAGAGCTCAATACCATCATGCTTACATGCTATAAGAACGGCGGTTACTTCGACGAAGTGTGCGGCAAATACCGTACTCTGTACAAAGCCTTGCAGATCCCATTACCCGAATCGTTCATTGAGGGAATAAAGGATTTTGATATGACAGATGAAGATACATCCCCGTATGAGAAGGAGGCTCCTGACTTACAGATCAACGAGGAGGAGCTGTAACTTAAAAGCCCCCAAGAAGGGGGCTTCGTTAGAACTCTAAATTAGTATGCTATAAAAAACTTAGCAAATAAGTGGTATAAATCAATATGTTAAATTAAACAGTTTCCAAGTAAATAGATGCAGGACAACTATACGCGTTTCTTAAATTCATTTGTACGAGTATCTATTTCAATTTTATCGCCAGTTTTGACAAAGTCGGGAACAGAAAGTACATAACCAGTACCGGCAAGTTTGGCTGGTTTAGTTACCTTTCCTGATGTATCACCGCGAACTGCAGGTTCAGTATACTCAACCTCACGAACAATGCTGATAGGAAGTTCTACACTGATTGCTTTACCATTGTAGAATGTAACTTGGCAAACGTCTTCCATTCCATCGATAAGATAATTAAGCACGTCGCCCATGTTTTCTTTATCAATATCGTACTGGTTAAAATCTTCATCCATAAATACGTAGAACGGATCATTTAAATACGAATAGGTGCAATCCTTGTGTTCCAATATCACATCATCGAGACGATCGTCTGCGCGAAATACTTTTTCAGTACCAGCATTGGAAAGCAAGCTCTTGAGCTTCATTTTGACTACAGCAGCGTTGCGACCGGATTTGCTGTACTCTGCTTTCTGGACAACCATTGGATTATTGTCGACCATGATTACATTGCCGGCACGGACTTCTTGAGCTAACTTCATTTTGTTGAAACCTTGTGTTTAAAAGAAAACAGTACCTCATTAGAGGTGATTAATCTATACTGCTAAAATCAGCGTCTGAATGGCTGAGTTGCTAACTTTTAATTTTAACAGAATTTGGTATGAAATTACAGAATGACCTATATGAGTATTGCATTGTCATAACGCATATAAGTACCAATTTGGGTAATATTTGACTAGATATAGTTCCTCTTTCTTAATCTCTTTATGATAGAAAAAATGATAGCTTTGCTTTCTGCTAAGTCGATAATTTTTTTTCTTCTATAAAATTAATCAAATGTTGTGTAAGAGAACCTAAAGAAAAAAGGTGTTCAGACCATAAGTTCGTAACTTCATTCCACTCTGGTAAAAAGTCTTCGATAATAGGGAAATTTTTTCCTGTTTTCTCGCCGTTATACTCGAGATTGAGATCTCGTATGATATCGATGTTTTTATGTGTTTTCGTCGGAAGATATGTCTTCATGCACTCAAAAAGAGCTTTCAATTTGATGATATGCGCTTTATCTGCTTGAGGATAAATCTGCCATAAAAATGGTTTTCCGCATAACATTCCTCTAACAGCAGATTCCTCCCCTCTGACCAAATTGAGGTCAGAATTGGACAGGAGTTTGTCGTAATTTTTTTGATCGGTCATTTTGCAACCGATTAATTTTAGATTAGATAAATTTTTATAAGATCCAATTCTTAAATTTATATTTCTATATAAATAATTTATGTTTAGGAGGGGCTTTCCCTCAAAAAATTTTAATTCGTAATTTTCTTTTCCTCTTAGAAGGTTTTCCATTACAAATTTTATTTTTGGATTTTCATATGAAAAAACAGTAACGGAGAGAGGCTGTTGATTGTCTTTCTTATATGAATTTTTATGGATAAATGTTTGTGGAGGAATAGCATCATCGAGAATAAGTCCTCCTGTTTTAGGTGTAAATCCTGGAAAAAAGAAATAACTATTAATGCCATTCGATGATGATGAAAGACCGTGACATTCATCTGCAAATTTCTCTGCTGTAAGGTAATCCAACTCAATGACGATCGAATTTTTTATTTTTATTTTTGATAATAGTTTATCTGGTAAACGACACGAAAAAGCTTCTATAACTGTGTCTGATGGGACATAAATACAAGGATCAGGCCACAGGCCTATTTTTAAAAAATTATTTTGACAGTCTTCATTGGATAGAAGACATTCAATAGCAGGTAGATAATCACAAAATAGATTTACTCTAATTTGTTGTTTTGTAAGACTCCTTGCAAGACGAAGACTGAATCCTGCGTCTCCAAAATTGTCTATAACATTACAAAAGATATCCATTGCAAGGTCCCTGTGATAAAAATTCTTTGTCTTTTTTTTGACTACAAAATACGTGCAAAATTATGAGGTTTTAGCAATGTCAATATCTTACCTAAGACTTTGCAGTCTTGTAATTAAAAGTCAATTTTTAGATAATTTTGAAAGAAAAAAATATAAAAAATCTTTATTATTCAATAAATAACAATAAAAGGCTTAGTTAAATCCGATATTTATGCGATCGGTAATTTCTTAACTAAGAATATGGTCCAACTACTTAGGAAGAAGGTTTTTCTCTAATGATCCCGTTCATTATGAAACGCGACGGAAGGAAAGTTGCGTTTAACGAGCAAAAGATATCTAACGCTATAAGAAAAGCAGTGGTTTCTGTTCATCAGGATGCAAGGCTTTCCGCTAAAGATGAGGAAGTAATAGCTAAACTCTGTGCTCTTGTTGTGGCAGATATTGAAAAACATCTTCCAGAAACCCCTACAGTGGAGCATACACAGGACTTAATCGAGCAGGTAATGATTAAGGCAGGCCTTGCTATAGAGGCTAAAAACTTTATTCTTTACCGTCAGCGCAGAACAAATGCGAGAACATATAACGCCGATTTAACAAGAATATATCGCGATCTGACATCAAAAAGTACGGCGGATATGGATTTAAAACGAGAAAACGCCAATATAGATGCCAATGCACCTATGGGGTTGATGCTTAGATTTGGATCTGAAGGTTCTAAGGATTATGTGCGCAGGTATGTGTTGCGGCCTGAACATGCTTTAGCACATTCGCGAGGTGATATACATATTCACGATCTTGATTTCTATATGCTGACGATAAATTGTTGTCAGATAGGTCTCAAACAGTTATTTAAGCGCGGTTTTTCAACAGGGCATGGATTCCTGCGCGAGCCTCAATCAATTCAATCTGCTGCAGCATTGTGCTGTATTGCCATTCAGTCAAATCAAAACGATATGCACGGTGGGCAATCAATACCTTTGTTTGAGTATGATCTCGCCCCTTATGTGGCTAAATCATACAGCAAACATGTAGGAAGAGTCATGGAAATCTGTCTAAGAAAGGAAAAGATGGAATTTTCAGGAATAAGAGCTTTGTGTGACGATATATATTCAAATAGAAATACAGTATTGGATGCTGAAGCTCAAGAACAAATAAAAACTTTCCTTCACAATGAAGGCGATAAAAATGCTAAATCTGATGCTACGTATGTAATAGATGAGAGTCTAAAACTTACAGAGAGAGAAACGTACCAAGCCATGGAAGCTCTTATTCATAATTTAAATTCCATGCAGTCTAGAGCTGGGGCTCAGGTGCCTTTTTCATCGATCAATTATGGTACTGGGACTACAGCCGAACAGCGTATGATCATGAAGAATGTCTTGCTCGCGACAGATGCCGGATTAGGTGGCGGAGAAACTCCCATATTCCCAGTACAAATTTTTAAGGTTAAAGACGGTATTAATACTAAAAAAGGAGATCCTAACTACGATTTGTTTGAGCTGGCGTGTAAGGTATCTGCCAAGCGTTTATTTCCCAATTTCTCTTTTTTGGATGCACCGTTTAATATTAAATACTACAAAAAGGGTCATCCAGAGACTGAAGTAGCCTTAATGGGATGTCGTACCCGCGTCGTTTCCAACGATTTTGATAAAACAAAAGAGGTTATTCCAGGACGCGGAAACCTATCATTTACTTCAGTGAATTTACCCAGATTGGGAATTGAAGCTCACGGATCCATAAGCAAGTTTTATGATTCCTTGGATCGAACTTTTTCAATGGTATTTGAGCAACTGATGGACAGATTCAATATCATCGCACAAAAACGTGTGTTGAATTATCCTTTTTTAATGGGCCAAGGAATTTGGATTGGTTCAGACAAATTGGAACCTGATGATTGTATTGAACATATAATTAAGCACGGTACCATGTCAGTCGGCTTTATTGGTCTAGCGGAGACATTAAAAGCACTTTGTGGAAAGCACCACGGAGAAAGTAGTGAGGCCAATGAGTTAGGTATGGAAATTGTTCGTCATATGAGAGCTCTTACGGACAGACATACTTTGGAAACAGGGCTTAATTTTTCATTATTTTCCACTCCAGCAGAGGGATTATCTGGTCGTTTCGTAAAAATAGATAAAAAGTTATATGGGAAAATATCTGGTGTAACAGATCGTGCTTATTATACCAATAGTTTTCATGTGCCCGTATATTACGATATTTCGGCTGCCGATAAAATTAAAATCGAAGGACCGTATCACGAACTGTGTAATGCAGGGTCAATCTCGTATGTTGAGCTTGATGGTGATTTGACCAAAAATATTGAAGCCTTTGAAAAAGTGGTGTTGTACATGAAGGAGTGCGGGGTCGGATATGGTTCTGTAAACCATCCTGTAGATCGTTGTCCTGTTTGTAATTACGTCGGTGTTATTAACGATGTGTGTCCTCGTTGCGGTCGTAAAGATGGTGAAGGAATTACAATTGAGCACCTAAGACGATTAGGTGTGGATTGTAACTGTTTTGATTAATTATTTTTTTTGTTGTTAAGTAAAATTTAATAGAACATTTTGGTCTACAGTAAATTTTTTTGTATGTTCGTGTACTTATGACGAAGCAACTGCAGTTGTATAAATTGCTGATATTTAATTAATTGTTTATTCAAATGCGTTGTTCTAGTTAATAAGATTTTTTTTGATGTAAAGAATTAGATCGCTGTTATAGGAGTTATATATGCAATCCAGATTACATGCTCACAATGGAGTTGTTGGTGAGGGGGTTAAATTTGAGCGAATCAGACGAGTAACTGGCTATTTGGTAGGCACTCTTGATCGTTTTAACGATGCAAAGAGAGCTGAAGTTAATGAAAGAGTTAAACATTTGCACGTTTGAAAATAAAAATGATTGATCTAGAAATTCTGGATCGTACTTATTTAAGAATAGCCGGGGCTGTCCAGGAATCCATTGTTGATGGTCCCGGATTCCGTTATGTTATTTTTACTCAGGGATGTAAATTTCACTGCAAAGGATGTCATAACGCACAATCGTGGGACTTAAATGGAGGTATGGAAGTAAAAATGCGAGTCCTTTATGAGGAGATGCGTTCTGATCCGCTTATTGAAGGAGTTACATTTTCCGGAGGTGAGCCTTTTTTACAGCCTGAACCACTAACGATTTTTGCGAAAATAGTTAAAGAACAAGGGTATTCATTGTGGGCATATACTGGTTTTACTTTTGATCAATTGCTTTCTGATCATAAACGTAGAGTATTGCTGGAGTTATTAGATGTCGTTGTTGACGGTCCTTTTGTTCTATCTAAGAAATCAATGCAGATTGACTTCAGAGGGTCAACAAATCAAAGAATTATAGATGTTCATCAGTCTTTAAAAAAAGGAAAAGTTATATTAGCTTCAGGTTTTAATTAACTGTATTTCTAATATCTTACTTGTAGGAGCTTCTCATGTCTGATGCTGTTCCTAAAGATCATATCGTTTTATGCCACTCTTGTGATGCCCCTGTGATCCTTCCTCCCTATAGAGCTGGATATCAATGTCGATGTCCTCGATGTCATTCAAATATTCGGTCGGCATTTAATTACTCTTTTTTTCAAGGTGGCGTTATTTCTATTTCAGCACTTTTATTGTTGTGTTGTTCATTGACTCAACCCTTTTTTTCCATTCAAGCCGCAGGATTGTCTTTCACTGTATCATTACAAAATATTTTGTTGAGCCTGGACGGAGTTTGGAAAATCCTGATTTTAATTTTTGCTTTATCTGTCTTGGTTTTTCCTTTACTTTATTTTTTTCTTCGTACTTTTGTGTAAAAGGACTTTCACGCTAACAGATATGGAACATGAAAGAAAGAAGGTATTGGTCGGCATGTCGGGTGGCATCGACAGTTCTGCGGTGTGCCTGATGTTGTTGGACGAAGGCTACGAAGTGGTGGGCGTGACGATGCGCGTGTGGGATCTGCCACGCCAGTTTGCCGATACGGGACAAGAATATCCCGATTTCATACAAGATGCCCGGACTTTGGCCGCCCGTTTGGGTATCGCCCATTACGTAGCCGACGAGCGGACGGCCTTTAAGGATATCGTGGTTCGTAATTTTGTGGATGAATATGATATTGCAGTCCTTTCAGGAGTTGCTCTTCTTCTGGGTTTAGTTATCTTTATATATATTTTAATGAATTCATTAGAAGTAGAAGAAGTTATTAATCCATATCGCACAATTAAACAATGGAAGCTATTAACTGTTATTATCATTATTGGATTAACTAGTTTTATTTTTATGGGGGCATCAGGAGTAACAGGTGCTCTTGTGATGATGGGAGAACTTCAAGGTGCCCTTGCAAGACATAATATAGCTTATGCTACATCTATCAGTTATGGTCTCTATTTCTTCTGTATGGTCATTTTCTATTTCTTGTTCTCAATGTTATGCTTTACTGTTAAGTATATGTTTATGAATGGAATGAACTATTTTAAGAATAATACATGTACTTATGCACTTTATGCAAAAACAAAGGAACTAGGTAATAAAGTGACTGAATTTGATTTGAAGGATAATATCAATCAGGATATCTTGAAATTTACTATCTGTAATGCGTTGCTCGTTATTATTTTGTATGTCCTCTCACCAAGTAAGACAATCTTTGCGATTGTTTATGTTATGATCTCTTTCTTATATATAAGAAAGCAGACAATGAAGGTAAAGAATGATTATAAAAATATGCTTAACTTTACAGAACAGCTTTCTCATGGTCATTTTGATACAGAAATAGAAGATGATCTAGGTATTTTCAACAGTATGCGTGATCGCTTAAATAACCTGAAAACTGGTTTTGAAGCAGCTGTGAAGGAAGAAACAAAATCACAAAATATGAAGACAGAACTTATTACTAATGTCTCACATGATTTAAAAACGCCTCTTACATGTATTAAGAACTATGTTATTTTACTTAAGAATACACAAGCTGATGAAGCAACAAGAACTGAATATTTAAACCAGTTAGAAAAATATACAAATAGACTCTCTAATCTTATCCAGGATCTCTTTGATGTTTCTAAAGCAACAAGCGGTAATATTGATCTTCATCCTATTGATTTAAGATTACAAGCATTAGTTGATCAATCCTTAGCTGAATGTATTGAAGTCTTAGAATCTAAAGATATCCAGGTCATTAAGAATGTCGAAGATGTCGTTGTACACTTAGATGGGGATAAGACATACCGTGTCTTTGAAAACCTATTAACTAATATTGGAAAGTATGCCATGCCACATAGTCGTGCTTATATTGATATTCATGAGGAAGAGGACTATGTTTCAGTCATATTCAAGAATATGAGTGAAGTAGAAATGAACTTCTCTAGCGAAGAAATCCAGGAACGTTTTGTACGTGGAGATAAATCCCGCCATGAAACAGGCAGTGGTCTAGGGCTTGCCATTGCGAAAAGCTTTGTTGTTGCTCAGGGTGGTACATTTGATATAGAAATAGATGGTGATCTCTTTAAAGTCATCATGACTTTCAAAAAAAACCTTTCAAAAAAAACAAAAGTGTCAAGTAAAAATACTTGACACCTAATTTGAATATGGTATTATAAGTAAGCAAATTAAATTAATCGGAGGAAAATACAATGGCAGTTAAATTAAGATTAAAGAGAATGGGTGCTAAGAAGTCACCATTTTATAGAATTGTTGCAGCTGATTCAAGAATGCCAAGAGATGGTCGTTTCATTGAACAGTTAGGAACTTATGATCCAAGACAGAACCCAGCTAAGGTTTCTTTAAAGAAAGAAGAAATCTTAAAGTGGTTAGGTAACGGTGCTCAGCCTTCTGACACAGTTAAGAACATCCTTTCTAAAGAAGGCGTAATCAAAGAATTTGCTGAATCTAAGAAGGCTAAATAATTATGGATTACGTTAAGGCATTACAGGACATCTGTCTTGAACTTGTCAATGATCGTGATAAGTTAGAGGTTAGAGAAATGCCTTCATTAGATGATAATGCGATTGTTCTATATGTTTATGCATCACATGATGATATTTCTAAATTAATTGGTAGAAAAGGTGTTATGGCTAATTCTATCAGACAGCTTATGTCTGTAAGTACACGTGGTATGCATAAGAGATTAGATATCAAATTTGAATCATATGGTGAGGAATAAAGGAAGTGTACACTTCCTTTTTTTTGGAGGTACAAATGGAGCTTGTAGAAATTGGTAAAATCATTAATACATTTGGAATCAAGGGTGATTTAAAGATTGCTTCTTCAACTGATTTTGGAGAACAGCGCTTTGCCCCTGGCAGCCATATTCTTGTGAAGACGCCAAGAGAATATCTTGATTTTGAAATCAGTAAGCACTATATCCATAAAGGTTTTGATATGATTGCCTTTAAAGGATTTACAGATATTAATGAAGTAGAAAAGTATAAGGGATGTATTTGTTATGCCCCTAAAGATACTTCTTTATTACCTGAAGGCATGCATTATATTTCTGATATTGTAGATTGTGAAGTCTATAATAATGGCACTTATATTGGTAAGGTCACTGATGTATATCAGGGGGCACAGGCTATTATTGGTGTTGATGTGAATGGTAAACAGGTAATGATTCCTTATATTGATGCTTTTGTAAAGAATAAGGATATTGAACATAAGCGTATTGATGTCTCATTGATTGGAGGCTTCTTAGATGAAGATTGATGTTCTTTCATTATTTCCAGAGATGTTTGAAGGATTCTTGACAACATCTATTATTAAAAGAGCTATCGATAGTGGTCATGTAGAAGTGACTATTCATAATTTTAGAGAATTTGCGACAGATCGTCATAAGAGTGTGGATGATACACCTTATGGTGGCGGACAGGGTATGGTACTTATGTGTAAGCCATTATTAGATTGTTTAAAGACAGTAGTCACAAAGGATTCACTTGTTATTTTAATGAGTCCTCAGGGTATGACTCATCATCAGGCTTATGCGGAAGAATTGGCTTTGAAGCAGAAGCATATTGTTATTATCTGTGGTCATTATGAAGGCTTTGATGAACGTATTCGTGATTATGTAGATGTAGAACTTTCTATTGGTGATTATGTACTCACAGGTGGAGAACTTGGCGCGATGGTAGTCATGGATAGTGTGATTCGTTTACTTCATGGAGTGATTACTCAGGCAAGTCATGAAGATGATTCGTTCTCTAATGGATTATTAGAATATCCACAGTATACAAGACCTTATGAATATGAAGGCAGCAAGGTTCCTGATGTCCTCTTAAGTGGTCATCATGAAAATATTCGTAAATGGCGTTTAAAGGAATCATTACGTAAAACTATGATTAAACGTCCTGATTTATTAGAAAAGCGCCCATTTACAGAAGAAGAATTAGAAATTCTAAAAGAATTAAAAAAGTAATTGATTTATAAAAAAGACGGTGCTATAATAGGCAAGTCGTAAGACACAGAAGTTCCGCTGGTTATATATACGAATGAGCTTCCAAGACTAAATTTGTGTAGGAGGAAATGTTATTATGAACATGCAGTTAGTAAATGAAATTACTAAGAGCCAGATCAAGACTGATGTACCTCAGTTCAAAGCTGGTGACACTTTAAAAGTATTCGTAAAGATCCAGGAAGGTAATAAGACTCGTCTTCAGATGTTCGAAGGTGTTTGTATTGCTAAAAAGGGTCATGGTATTGGTGAAACTTTCACTGTTAGAAAGATTTCTTACGGTGTAGGTGTTGAAAGAGTATTCCCAGTAAACTCTCCAATCATCGATCATATCGAAGTAGCTAAGGTTGGTAAAGTACGTAGAGCTAAATTACATTACTTACGTGGATTATCTGGTAAAGCTGCTAGAATTAAAGAAATTCGATAAGAGAATGGGGGCTTACCCCATTCTTTTTTCTATATTATGAATAAGTTAAAAAAACTGTGTTTACCTGGAATAGCGCTACTTATATTATGTCTATTTACATTTGTCGTACTTCCGGTCAAGGTGAAAGGAACATCCATGATGCCAACTATTCATGATAGTGACTTTATCTTAATGACGGGAGTGACATCTTATAAACAGATTCATCGTTTTGATATCGTTGATGTACGCAGCAGCGCATTGAAAGAAGATGTCATTAAACGTGTTATTGGTCTTCCAGGAGAAGAAATCAGCTACAAGAATGATCATTTATATATTAATGGTCAATTAGTAGAAGAACCTTTTCTTAAACTTCCTTTCATGAAAAAAGAAAAGATTAAATATGATTTAACACAGTATACAAAAGATTTTAGAATTAAATTAAGACACGATGAATACTTTATTCTAGGTGATAATCGTCCTATGTCCTATGATTCAAGATATTTTGGACCAGTTCATATAGAAGACATTCGTGCAAAAAATGGATATATTATTTATCCAATCCAGCATATTAAGAAAAATGATTGAGGAGGAACTTATAGCAATGCAGATTCAGTGGTATCCAGGGCATATGGCTAAAGCCCAAAGAGAAATCGAAAGTAAAGTAAAGTTAGTAGATATTGTGATTGAACTTGTTGACGCACGTGCTCCTTTTTCAACACATAATCCAGAACTTGATCATATGATCAAGAATAAACCTCGTCTTTATATTCTTACAAAGAAGGATTTAGCTGATCCTAAGGCAACAGAAGCTCTTATTGCAGAATTTAAAAGACAGGGACATAGCGCCATCGCAGTTGATTTAAAGAACTTCAAGGAAGAAAAGAAG
>ENA-ORPK01001926-ORPK01001926.1-human-gut-metagenome-genome-assembly--contig:-NODE-1926-length-15303-cov-4.232490_pt1 | contig 15303 bp, 18 predicted proteins | sample MGYA00242139_ERZ509068 | MGnify/ENA primary metagenome ERZ509068 (study PRJEB26280, sample SAMEA2338687) | human gut metagenome | biome: human gut; feature: human-associated habitat; material: faeces... | reverse complement strand
TAATTTTTTGATAAATCGCTCAAAAACTCTTTCGCTCCAAACTTTATCGGCGGAACGAAGTCTTTGTCATAATTTCCGACATAATCATTCAAAACTCCATCTAAATCTATTAATATAGTTTTCTTCATACTAATACGTGCTATTTGCCTGTTATAAACACCAATAATATAACACATAATTTCTTATATGACAAATAGCACGACAAAAATTATTCAACAAAATATAAGAAAATTCAGAAAACAGCAAAATTTAACACAAGAAAAATTAAGTGAATTATGCGGAATTTCAACGGATTACCTTTCGGAAATTGAACGAGGGAAGAAAATACCAAGTTTAAAACGACTAATCAAAATTGCCGAAACCTTAAATGTGCCTATGAGCAAATTTTTTGAATAATATTTATCTTTGTCATCATGTTTTATTGTCATTTTAAGGGATTTATCCCGAAAAATCTTGGAAAACTTCAAATCAGACATTATCATTATGAGGACTTTGTCCTCTCTTAATGACAAAAAATAAAAAATACAATCAGTCGCAAACTTAAAGGGACGATGTTCCCTCAAAAATTATTCGAATTCGATGACGACGATTTCCGGAGGGCAATTAAATCTAATAGGCAAACAACTTGTGCCCAAGCCCTTAGTAACAATCATTTTTCTACCATCTTCATCAAAATAGCCCGAAGCGTACTTTACACCAAATTTTGAAGGGGCGATAATCGGTCCAATAAAAGGAATAGCGACTTGTCCGCCGTGCAAGTGACCAGCGAGGGTAAGATTGATATTTTTTGGTAATTCGGGAAAAATATCAGGTTGGTGAGATAGAAGAATGACGGGTGGTTCAGCGTATTTTAAGGCACGCATAACGTTTGGAAAACCCGTTGTTAAATCTTCGATACCCGCAACATAGAAAGTCTTTTGACCGACTTCAATTTTTCGGCAACGATTTTCAAGCACGGTAATACCGTTTGCAATCAAGGCATCTTTGATTTTCTGACCTTCTTTGTAATAATCATGATTGCCTAAAACAGTATAGATACCTGCTTTTGAGTGAATTTTAGAGAGAGCCTCGGCAGTTTTTGCAACGGGATAACTCATAAATTCGCTGTGCATATTGACGTAATCGCCCACGAGAAGGACGATATCGGGGTTTTGTGCATTAATTTTTTGAACGATATAATTGAGTCGTTTTTCTTGATACGGCTTAACGTGAAAGTCGCCAGCAAAGACGATTTTGACCCCTTTAAGTGCTTCATCTTTGACTTTGTATTTCGTGACGGTGACAATGTTTGGCTCAATCGTAAAACACCACATTAATGCGATTAAAATTGTCGCAATGAAAGAGCGTTTTTTGATAAGTCTGTTGTCTTTTTTCTTAGCCACGATTATGCCTTAGTCATACATCTTATAAAGTTTTCAACCGATCTGTCGTAAGTTTTTTCGACATCTTTTGGGAAAAAGCATCCTGGGATTTCGCCGTTAGAGCGGTGGTGACGCACACATTGGCAGCACATTCCGCTTGTCGGGCAACCATAAGTGCAGCCACAAGATTCTTTATTTTTTTCTTTTAAACATTCCATTTTAATCGTCATCTCCGAATAAATTGCCTGTTACAACACGTTTAACGTATGCATAATATTCATTTTTGTCAACGTAAGGTGCAATATTTTTCAAAATTTCTTCTTTTGAAATGAAACCTTGGAAAAATGCGACTTCTTCAAGGCACGAAATTTTTTCGCCCTTGTTAAGTTCCATTGACTGAATAAAGTTGCTAGCTTGCAAAACGGAATCGTGAGTTCCTGTATCAAGCCAAGTAAACCCTCTACCTAAAATTTCGACGTTCAATTCACCATTTGCAAGGTAAATTTTGTTCAAATCGGTAATTTCAAGTTCGCCTCTTGCAGACGGTTTGAGGGTTTTTGCGTATTCAACAACTTTATTGTCGTAAAAATACAAACCTGTTACGGCATAATTTGATTTAGGTTTTTTAGGTTTTTCTTCAAGTGAAACAGCCTTTTTATTCTTATCAAACTCAACAACGCCAAACCTTTCGGGGTCTTTTACGGTATAACCGAAAACTGTTGCCCCTTTTTCACGTTTTTTAACGTTTTTGAGCATAGTTTGGAAGCCGTAGCCGTGGAAAATATTATCGCCCAAAATCAAGGCAACGTTATCATTTCCGATAAATTTTTCACCCAGAATAAAAGCATCAGCGATACCTTTTTGAACATATTGAATTTCGTAGGTGATATTGATGCCAAATTGGCTGCCGTCACCCAAAAGTTTTATGAAATTTTGATGGTCTGCGGGGTTTGTAATAATTAAAATATCCTTAATCCCAGCAAGCATAAGGGTTGAGAGCGGATAATAAATCATCGGTTTGTCATAAATCGAGAGCAAAATTTTCGAAATCGGCAATGATGCCGGATAAAGTCTTGTGCCTGCTCCGCCCGCTAAGATTATACCTTTCATAAAAATCCTTTCTGTAAGATTAAATATGTTTTTTATATTAACACAAAATTTTTTATCAGCCCATAGAAATTCCTGCACAAAGGTTGATGGATTGTCCCGTAAGTCCTTTCGCCGCTGGACTTGCGAGATATCTTGCGAGTTCTGCAACTTCAGATGGTTCAATATATCTTCGCTGAGGGATAGTTTGCATCAATTCATCTTCTTCAAAAGTCATATTATCGCAGTGAATTAAGGATGTATCGACCCAACCGGGGTGAATTGTATTAACAGTGATACCATATTCTGCAACCTCGAGAGCAAGTGCCTTTGAGAAGCCGATAAACGACGATTTTGTCATTGAATAAAGTGTTGCATACGCTTCGCCGACTACACCCGAAATAGAACCTATATTGATAATTCTGCCGAATTTATTTTTTTTCATATCGGGAATCACAAGCCGTGCAAGTTTATACGGGGCAATCATGTTCAAATTCACAAGATTTTCGATATCCTCGTCCGTAGTTTTTTCAATTTCAGCACAAACATATCCGCCAGCATCGTTGATAAGCACGTCAATATTACCCAAAGCCTTTTTTGCTTCTTGATAAAGAAACAAGCAATCTTTCGTCAAATCGCAAGGATAAAAACCTTTGATGTTGGGGATTTTAGACAATTCTTCAAGTGCTTTTGCAGTTCTTGCCGTAACAAAAACGTTAAAATTATTTTCAGCAAAATGCTTAGCAATAACAAGTCCGATACCCTTCGAAGCACCAGTAATCAGGACGTTATTTGTCATCTTCTTCTTCACCGTAATACATTGTCGCAATGAGTTGGTACATTGCCTCTCTGAATTTTTCAATAACAAGTTTTTGATGTTCGGGATCAAGAGATTTCAGAACTTCCAAACACGAATGAAGGTCGTAATTCTTGTCGTACCAACGGTTATAGCCTGGTGGTACATTTTTAATCAACGACTGTAACGCACTGTCAGCGCTGATTTTTTCATCTTCCATCATTGTTTGAATAAAATCTTGAGCAAGAAGCGAAACTGTTTCTTGATCCAAGCGTTCTAGTGCGTTCATAAATTCTTTAATAACAGGGTCTTTGTCGTACCAACGAAGATATTCAGCCATTTCAACCTATCCTGGAGGCCAAAGCAAAGGTCTGCCTGCAAGAATATGAATGTGCAGGTGAAAAACACTCTGTCCTGCTTCTTTTCCCGTATTAATAACCGTTCTGAAATCTGTGATATTTTTTTCCTTCACGATTTTTTGAACAGCGTCAAATAAATCCTTCATCATTTCCAAATCTTCAACGTCTTTGACCGAAGCAACGTGCTTTTTCGGAATAACCAAAATATGCACAGGTGCTTGAGGCTCGAGGTCGTTGAAAGCGATAACCTTGTCATTTTCAAAGACAGGGGTCGTCGGAATTTCGTGATTTGCTATTTTACAAAAAATACAATCTGTCATAATTTTCACCACACTGATTATATATTATTTTCAAAAAAGGGGCAACGAATTTGAGAAAATATCATTTTTTTGATATAAAAAAACTATGGCAATTAATTATGAAACAGATACAATAAGTGCAATAGCAACACCGTTTGGCACAGGTGCAATCGGCATTATCAGAATGTCGGGCGGAAAATCTTTTGAAATTTGCGAAAAAATTTTCTCAAAAAAACTTGTTCCGATGAAAATTATGTACGGTCAAATTAGAGACGAAGGCGAAATGATTGATGAAGCGGTCGTTTTGCCCTACAAAGCACCGTCTGGTTACACGGGGGAAGATGCCGTAGAAATCCAATGCCACGGCGGAATTAATATTATTAAGAAAATTTTGCAATTGACCTATAAATATGGTGCAAGACCTGCAGAACGAGGCGAATTTACTAAAAGAGCCTTTTTGAACGGAAAAATGGACTTGTCAAAGGCTGAGGCAGTCGCTGATGTAATTCACGCAAAAACGATGAAATTCGCCGTCAAAAGTGCATCTAACCTGTCTGGAAAACTTTCTCAAAAAATTTCTGAAATATATCAAATGCTTTTTGATATTTTGTCGAAAATCATTGCCGCAGTAGATTTTCCAGAAGATGTTGCAGAACCGGAGTATTCTTATCTCGAAGAAAAATTGCAAGCAGTAATTGCCGAAATTAAGAAAGTATCTGCATTTTCGAAAAGTTCAGATGTTTTGAGACAAGGAGTGAAAGTTGCAATCGCAGGTAAACCAAATGTCGGAAAATCCTCTCTGTTCAATGCTTTGTTGAATTTCGAGCGTGCAATCGTAACCGATACGGCAGGCACGACAAGAGATGCAATCAGAGAAATGCTCGATATAGACGGAATCCCTGTAACTATCATAGATACGGCTGGTTTGCGTGACGAAAAAGAAGCCGACAAAATAGAAAAAATCGGTATGGATTTTACAAAAAAATGTATCGATGAGAGCGATGCCGTTTTATTCTTGTTTGATTCGCAAACGGGCATGACTGACGTGGATAAAGAAATTTTCAAACTCACAAATGGCAAACCTTGCTTGAAAATTGCCACAAAATTTGACCTTTCGGGCAAAAAATTTGACGATTGCATAAATATTTCCTCAGCAACAGGCGAAAATATTGATAAATTGAAAGAAGAGATTAAAAATCTCGTCTGCTCAAATCTTGAGGAAGAAACGGAATTTATCACGAACGAACGTCAACAAAATTGCCTTGATAAGGCGTTGGTGTCTTGCGAAGCGGCACTTGAGGGCGTGCAAAGAGAAGAATTGCAGGACTTGATTTCGATTGATGTCAAAACAGCACTTCTTCAACTTGGCGAAATTCGTGGAGAAGTTGTCACTGACGACATTTTGAACAATATTTTCGAACATTTTTGCATCGGAAAATAATTTTAAAGGAAAAATATGAGCGAAAAATTTTCTAAAAAATATTCATTGATGTTTGGCGATATGGATATTAATTATCACATGACCAAAATGGCTGCGGCAAAATACTTTCAGGAAACTTTTGCAAGATTTTGTGCAAAAAATAACCTTGCCGCTTTCGACGTTTTGAAAGACGGTATAATCTGGGTTGTTTCGGACTTGAGGGTCGAAATTTTGGACAGATTGCCGATGTGGAGTGAGGAATTTTCCGTTGAAGTTTGGATTTCTGAAACGACTAAAATGCGTACATACATTGAGTTTGAGATAATTTGTCACGACAAAATCGTCGCAAAAGGCGAAAGTTGTTTCTATATGCTCGATGAAAAAACCAGAAGACCAATAAAATCAATGGATTTGGTCAAACCTTTTGGTCTGATTGATGAAAAAGTTTTTGGTGAACATGTGAAACAAAGATATGAAATTTCAGGCGAAAAACTTTCGGAAAAAATCCACGAAGTCACCGTCCGTGACTTGGATTTTAATTATCACGTCAACAACCTTTCTTACATCGGAATTTCGTTTGAAACTGCACCGGCAGAATTTTTGGAACATAATGAAGTCATTTCGTATAGCATAAAATTTTTACAAGAAACGCACCTTGGTGATAAATTGGGCTGCGAACTTTATCAAGACGGCGATAAAATTATCAGTAGAATTTATAATACAGAAAATTATTCAGACGTTTGTCTTGCTTGGGCGAAATATCGTAATCGTACTGATTTTTGCCGAAATCCCCGTGAAGCAGGCGTCAATTTTTCGTAAATAAAATATTTTGTGAAAATAGATTCTTCGGGATAAATCCCTCAGAATGACGATAAATGTTTAAATTCAAACATTTACTATCATTGCGAAGCAATTAGTAATAGCGAATTTATCAGGCAAATAGCGATTATTTTTTGTCTTTTTGGCTATCTTTTTCTTCTTGCAATTTCTTACGTTTTCTTCTTCTCATCAAGTCAGTAAACGCTTCAAGTCTTGTGATATAGCCTGCTTTACCGGTTTGTTCGTCCATAATCAACGTCAAAATCGGGATTTCGCAATTTTCTCTCATCTTAGGGAAAATATTTTGAGTTACAATTTCAGGCATACAAGTAAACGGACTGACGTGGATAATACCGTCAATTCCTCTTTGGTCGGCAAAAGCAACGTCGCTGATTGATTCCAACGAATCGCCGCCGATATCTCTCATCAAATATGGTCTTGCAAGTCTAAACGCTCTTTCCAAGTGCGTTTCACCTTTTTTAAACCATTTCGGAATGATAGCATCTTTCAAGAAACTTGAAACCGTAAGGCTTGTTCTTGTTTGGACTCCCATTCTGCCGAGTTCACGGTTAATATTTTGATTAGAAAACGGATCTAGAACGATGAAAATTTCACCCGTAATATCGACGTTCAAAACGTCTCGTTTTTCGTCAATCGGAGTTTCCTTAATCATTCTAATTGTTTCTTTTTCGGCATTTTTTAATTCTTTAATCGAAAGTGCTTTATCAAAAAGTTCGAGCCCTTTGTTATAAGCCTTTTCAGCCGTTCCGAAGGTAATTTCTCTTGCTCTATAATAAGAAAGTACCGTTGCAACTCTATCGAGTGCAAAAACAAATCTTACCGCTGTATAAATCGCATCGATTCTTTGGAAAATTGTTGAGTGCGGATTTGCTTGTTTAAGGTAGTTATACATACCCTTAAAGCCGTCATAAAGTGACAATTCGAGGTATCTGTTTTTATATCCCAAATCATTCAAAACGTTTTCGATACATTGACCATATTCGCCCAAACGGCAAATTCCTGGTGATGTAATCATTGAAACGTAATCAGCCCCACCTTCCAACGCTTCGATAAAGTTACCCAAAATCAATTTATAGGGCAAGCAGATTGCTTCAGGAGCATATTTTACCCCAAGAGATAGGGTTCTTTTGTTTGTGTAAGGAGGAACAAAAGCAATGACGCCCAACTTTCTAAGAGCCGCACGCCAAGCGTAGGACACTGTTCCCATATGAGGAAATGCAATTTTTAATTTTTTTTGGGGCATCTTTATTCTTCTTACACTAAATTTCTAAAACGTAACCGCCGTTATCAGCGTTAAACAATACATCTTCGTTGATTTTTTGTCTCAAATTTTTGATGTACTTATAAACATAATCTCTCGGCAATTCCAAAAGAGCAGCCATATCTTTTGCGTATACGATTGTTCCTTTGTTTTGAACAAGGTAGTCAAAAATCATTTGTTCTCTTGGGATAAGAGGTTTTTTGAAAGTAATATTTTCAACAGCGACTGCTGGTTTTTCAGCGGCTGCCTTAACTTCCTTAACCGCTTTGACTTCTTTTTCTGCCTTTGCAGTTTTTTCAGCCTTAACGGGTTTTACGGCTTCAACTTCTTTTGTTGCTTTTTTAACAGGTTTTGTTTCTTTCTTTGCTTTTGCTTCTTTGTTTTCGAACATTGAGTGCAAAGTCAATGTTTCCAATTTTTCCGTATGAACCGTATAATCAGGTGTTGCAGACATCGAGTGCAATGAAGTTGTCATTACCTTATCAATCATGTCATTGGTATGTTTTTCACCTTGAATAACTTTGCCTAATCTTGCTGCATATTCTTCAAGTGTAATTTTTTCAAGAGAACTTCTCCACTGACGGATTTCTTCTTTAGTAAGGTATTCTTGCATTCCGACTCTCCTTGACCATATATTTTTGTCTTTTTTAAACCATTCTTACCGAAGAAACTTTTTGTTTCTTCCGACCTTCTTATCGTAGCATAATAAATTTTGAAAATCTCAAAATATTTAGTATCGTAAATTTTTTTTTAAATATTTTACATTTGAAACAAACCCCTTTACAAGAATAATTTTTGCGGTATTTTACTTTTTCATCGATTTTTATGGTATTTTTAATAACGAAAAGTATATTTTTAAGGAGTAAAAATGGAAACACAACAGAACAAATGCTTAAAAATCTTGGTGTTATTGTTCACAATCATTTCGATTTTTTACGTTTTTTACGCATCTTGTTCACAAAGAGTTCTCTATCTCGATGGTTCATATTATCTTATTTTATTTCTGAATAATTTGGCGGACGAAGTGTTTTCGCTAACCGTCTATTTAGAACACCCTCGGGTTATAATCTATTACCTCGAACATTTACCGATGGATATCGTGGGGTATTTTTTCAGAGGATTAACGGATAAAATTACCTATGCAACCATTTTTTCCTTTACGGTTTTTGTATTGCCAATATTGGGTTTGTGGTGGAACTATGAATTGACAAAACGGACAAAACAGTATGCTGTTTTGTTTTGGAGCGTTTTTACTTACTGTGGAATGATTTTACTCTATCAAATTTTTTCTGTGGTCGAAACAGCCATGGGGATTCCGTTTCAGTTCGTTTTATTAAACTATTTACTCGGAAAAATTAATTACACAAAATGGGACAAAATTGGAATATTTTTCTTGATAATCCTTATGTTTGGCGTTTATGAACACACTCTTTTCCTCGGAGTTATTATGTTTGCGACGATGTTTACCTGTTTGTATGATGAGGAAAATCCAGATAATATTTTGACCAAAATCGCAATAGGTGCAGGCTCTCTTGCTTCTTCAGCATACACTCTTTTCTTTATTATATTATCCAGTGACGAACAATCGGATTTTAAAAGATTTCTTGGAGAAAGTATAGATTTCTTGCATCTTTGGAACAAATTGAGTTTTTTAATAACCGTAGTTACAATTTTATTTCTTGTGGCAATTTATGTTTTCAGAAAAAACAAACCACTGTCAATTACTTTTGTCACAACGCTTTCGGTCATATATGTCGGTTTATTTTTGCACATGACAAACCATTTGTCACTATATATCAATCCTATTTATGATCAACACACAAGAAGTATCCCTGTATGGGCAGTACCGTTGATTTTTGCTGGAATTTTTATCGCAAGATTGAAAAAATTTCCAGAAAGCAAATCTCTCTTTGAAAAATTATCAATTCCTGTTTTGCTTTGTGGCATAACGCTTACCGCTTGGCAAATTGTCACGACATTTTTCTGGAACGAAAATGTCGGCTATATGAAGGAGTGCATTAAAAATTGCAAAGAACCTCTCTATTTGCCATCTATGGACGAAGATAAAGAAATTTCTTCATTTTTTAATCCAATGTTGAGAAGATATATTTGGAACGCAAATTTCATCAGCACGGCGCTTGCTCTTGAGCCAGAACATGAAATTAAAACAATAATTTTGCACTATGATAAGTCTTACCCAGATAAAAGCAATCCAACAAAACGTGAACAACAATTCGTCGTTCTCGAAAAAGGGGTAATGGGTCTGCCTTATGACGGTGTTATTGATATCGAAAATAAATTCTGGGATTTGTCAATCCCTGCAAAGGCTTTGGACAAATATAACAAGGAACATTCAATCCAAACAACAAAAGATGAGAATGAGGACGAAATTAATGCCGTTGCTGAACGAAGAAAAAAAAGAAAATAAAATTAAAGACCTTTGATGAACTTCAAAGGTCTTTTTAATTTGTAAAATTGGATTTTTAGAAAATTATTTTACGATATCTTTTTTCGTAATTTTGCCGGTTTCAGGGTCAATCATAAATCTTCTGCCGTAAAAATCTGATGCAGAAATTTGTCCGTTAATAACGCTCATTTGCTCAAACGGGAACACTTGTTTCATTTCAGGGAATGCTTCTTTAATCGGCTGAACTTGCCATTTGATAATGCCGTATGATGCGTAACAATAAATGTTGTCGAGCGTATTATCGTTGTTCGGAATTGCAAGCAAAACAACAACATCATCACCAATAGTCTTAAATTGTCTGATGTCGTGGTCAAACTTGATTTCTTTTCCGTTTAAAACCAAAATATTTTTATTAATTTGAATACTTAAATCCATTTCAAACCTCACATTCATCGATAATTATAACATTTATTGCTCGAAAATCAACTCATCGTTTCATAAAAAAACCGAGGATTTTATCCCTCGGTTTTAACATCTTTTTTGGTAGGCAAATCCCTTTCATTGTTGAATTCACCGACCCTTTGTCCCATAAGGTCAAACTGAACGCCTCCGCCTTTGCCCCAACCTTCAAGTGGATTGCATAAGCCCGTTCGCATATGAGTTCCCTTTGGAAGTGTTACATCGCACATCATTGCAGGTTTTTGCGGAAGTGCAAATTTATCTTGGATTTCTTCAGGTGTTAAACCTTCAATGTCGGATTGCTTCATAACCCAACCACCGAACATACCTGAATTTACACCATCATATACACGACAGAATTTTGTATCTTCTTTAAGTTCAATCTCCTGAACTTTTGATTTCGGCAAATAAGGCGGATTATCATAACCCATTTCCTCTTGCCACCATTTATTCGTTTCATCGCCCGTCGTCTCTTTAACAACAGTGCAATTTATACCTTCTGTGTAATTTACGCCATCTGCTTTTTCAGCAGGTTTGCTAAAATTAATTCCCGCCATAGCCAAAGAACGTGCAGCATTCGAATATGTACTCGAAAATGCTTCCGTATGTTGCTTTTGTTCGGGTGCTTGATTTGTTTCAACCTTTTTGGGTGCTTGCGTAGCACGAGCCGTAACTAATGCCGAAACCGAAGTAATCGTCGTGTTCATTTGATCTAAAACCCTTCAATAGTTCTCACATGCTATTTATCGACATTTATCAAAGATTCTTTAATAAAATTCAGATTTTTATTTGTATTGTTAAGTTTTGTAAATTACAAAAAGCATGATATGACTGGAAGTGGTCACAGAAAGGAACGAACGAGTCAAATTATAAACAGTGGAAGCCTAGAATTTATTCAAATGCCGCTGAAATATTGGATTGTTTCGTCGTTTTACTTTTCTCAAAGACATTGAATGTTTAAATTCAAGATGTTACTGTCATACAGCCGTAGGTTGGGTTTCAACCCAACAACGTAATTGTCATTCTGATGGTGAAAACATAAGAATCTATTCCGCAATCATTTTTCCAAGATTCTTCTAAAGGTGCAGAATGACAGTTTGGGTTGTTAAAAATTACATAAAGAACGACATCAAGAAATGTCTAATAATGCCGCCGTACAATGCGATTAAGAACATTGACAGGAGCAAGCAAGGGCCGAAAGGCCAATATGTTGGATTTTCTTTAATGCTTTCATTTGTGACGATAAGTTTGCAGAAATAAATACCCGAAACGCAAAGCAGTGCAAGGAAAACGTACTGCAAAATCGAATTTGCCGAACTCAAAAGAGGCAACTTATACAAAATAAAAACGAAGAAGAAAATTCCACCTGTAACTAAGACTTTGTAATGTTTGTTGACGTATAATTTTTTGATAAATGATGGGATTACAAAAATTACTTGTAAAATAACGGCGAGAATGAGTGCGACTAAAAACCATTTTACGCCGAGTAAAGCACCCATTGATGCTGCAATGTAGGTATCACCCGTACCGAAGGCTCTTTTTCTGACCATAAGCCAGCCGATGCCAGACAAAAGTTCCATAGACAAAGCACCCACAACAAGTCCGGTGAGTGGGGGCAAAAAGTTTCCGCCGAGTGCAAATGTTTGGAACAGCAAAATAACAACCGCAAGCGAAATTGTATGTATGTCAAAGACCACTTTTTCCTTGATATCGGTGATTGCGATGACCATCGAGAGTGAAAAAATTACGAGGAAAAATGGGAGCAAAATCAAATTTTGCCATTGAGTGACAGGTTCAATCAAGGTGTGGGCAAAATGGTTATAAAACCACAAAAAACCGCAGCCCGTAAGGAATTCTACTATCGGGTATTGTTTGCTGATTGGATTTTTGCAATTTCTGCATTTTCCACCCAAAATCAACCACGACAGGACTGGAACATTGTCGTAGGGCTTAATTTTGTATCCGCATTTTGGACATTTTGAGGGCGGAAGAACGATTGACTCGCCCGTAAATGCTCTCAATGCAACGACATTCAAGAAACTGCCGATACAAGTTCCCACAATAAACATAAAAAATCCGTAAAAATTATACAGTTGTTCCGACATCTTCTTGTCCTTCGTTAATTATTTCAAAAAGTTCTTTCAATGCTTTTTTAATTCTTCTCGAGACCTGCATTTGAGAAATGCCTAATTTTTCGGCAATTTTCGTTTGGCTAATATCTTGGAAGAAGTTGAGGTCGATGACCTCTCTAAGTTGCGGTGGCAATTTTTCGAGTGCTTCTTTGAGCATAATTTTATTTTCCTGATATTCAGCAAGCGAACTGTAATTTTCGTTTGGAATTTTCTCGGAAAGTGCTTGTCCTTCTGAATCTGTGTAGGAAAGGATTTGGTCTAAAGACATGACGTGTCTGCGTCTTTCGATGTCCATAACTTCACGAATTTTGCCGACAGGAGTTTTGAGTTCATCGGCGATTTCACGCTCTGAGGGAAAGTTTCCATCAGAATCTTTAAATTCGTTCATCATTTTGTTAACACGATAAGCAAGTTCGTAAATTTCTCTCGGGGCTTTGATAATCGAGGCTTTGTCCCGCAAATAATGTCTGATTTCGCCCGTGATGAAATAAGTTGCGTAAGTTTTGAAATTCGTACTTACCGAAAAATCGAACATTTTGACAGCCTTAATCAAACCCAAAATACCGACCTGCAAAATATCTTCAATCGGGTCGGTGCTTCGGCGTGCAAGATGGGAAGCAATCTTCCTTACAAGTGGGACTGCTTCCGTAATAATCTCATTTTGAAGATTTTTGATATTTTTCGGATTATCCGTTTGTTTTAATTCTTTCAGATATTCCTTGATTTTTTCGTAATCTGTATCTTGCTCTGCCATTGTGTTTCTCAAATTCTAAGACAATTATATCATATTTGAGAAAATATTGTTTTATTTGTTACGGAATTAATTCAAAACGATGAGGAATGAGTTCGTCAACAGTAAATTCAGCAGGTTTGCCGTCTTTATCTTCAACAACAATCTTCATACCTTGACCTTGTTCAAATTCGCAGAACCATTGACGGCAAGCACCGCAAGGCCAGCATAATTTTGTATTTGGTGAATAGATTGCGACCTTCATCAATCTGCTTTTTTCGCCCATTGCGATTGCTGATGAAATAGCGTTTCTTTCAGCACAAATACCAACGGTGTAACTTCCGTTTTCAACGTTGCAACCAACGTAAACATTGCCGTTTTCGTATTCGATTGCTGCACCTACGTTAAATTTAGAATAAGGACAGTATGCGTTTTTTGCTGCTTCTGCTGCCTTTTTTAACAATTCTTCGTTTGTCATAAGACCTCCACACAACTTTTGTTAACTCTCCCCGACTGACAAGTCGGGAAAACATTATAACACAAATTTCTAAAATCATTCATATACAGGATATAAATTTTTTTATAAATAAGGATAATTATTTGTGTAATAATTAAACGGGGACATGCCCTTTTTGGGGAAGAAGTTAACAGATAAAATATTTTGGTAACATTTGTTAACATTTGTGACTTAAAGTATTACAATATAGTATTATTTTAATAACAGAATGGAAAAATAGAGGCTTAAGGTGGCAGAAAAATTAATCATATCAGGGGGACAACAGTTAAATGGCACAGTTTCAATCAGTGGTGCTAAAAACGCCGTTTTGAAATTAATGGCTGCAACACTCCTTGCAAAAGATGTCACTAAAATTTATAACGTTCCTGAATTGACCGACGTAACGATTATGCTTAGCGTAATTGGTGGTTTGGGTGCAAAAACTTCGTATGACAAAGTTGAAAAAAGCGTTACGATTGATACAAGAGAATTGACGAGCATCGTAGCAGGTTATGAATTTGTAAGCCGAATGAGAGCGTCATTTATCGTTTTGGGTGCATTGGTCGGAAGATGTAAAGAGGCAATCGTTGCACTTCCCGGAGGTTGTGCAATCGGTGAAAGACGAGTTGACTTCCACATCAGAGGGCTTGAAAGCCTCGGTGCTACTATTAAAATCGAAAACGGATACGTTCACGCTCATGCACAAAAATTGGTCGGAACAGACATTTATTTGGATATTCCGTCAGTTGGTGCAACGGAAAACTTAATGTTGGCGGCTGTTTTGGCAGAAGGTTCAACAAGAATTCAAAACGCTGCACAAGAACCTGAAATCGTTGATTTGGCAAACTTCCTCAACGCAATGGGTGCAGACGTTAACGGAGCAGGAACATCTGAAATTGTAATTAACGGAGTCAAGGAAGAACAACTTCACGGGGTTGAATACACGACAATCCCAGATAGAATCGAAGCAGGTACTTATATGGCTGCAATCATTGCAACCAAAGGAAAAGGTATCATTCGAAACATCAATCCTTCTCATTTGACATTCTATACATCAAAACTTACACAAATGGGTGCGAAGATTAAATTAATTGAGCCAACGGCATTTGAAGTAAGTTGTAACCAAAAATTAAAAGCGTTAAACATCGTAACGCAACCTTACCCTGGATTTCCGACAGACTTGCAATCGTTGGGAATGGCTTTGTTGACTGTTGCAGACGGTGTCAGCATCATCACAGAAAGTCTTTACGAAAACAGATTTATGCAAGTTCCGGAACTCAGAAAAATGGGTGCTGATATTCACCAAGAAAGAAATCATGCTTTGATTAAAGGTGTTGAAAGACTTTCAGGTGCAAACCTCAGAGCGAGCGACTTGAGAGCGGGTGCTGCATTGGTAATTGCGGCATTGACAGTGAATTCACCGAATCTGGCGGCTGCCGGGTCAAGGACAATGGAGAAGTTTCCGTCAGCATCGACTTCAACGCTGAAGACATCTTCGCCGACTGTGCAAGAGACACTGTAGGTAAAGCCTTCCTGTTTCGCGGTGCCGATACTTCCTGTGTAAGTGTAATCGTCCTTTGCCCCGGACTGGTCGTTCACCGACAGGTTCAGTTCCGGACTGACGGCATAGTTAAGATAGAAAGCTCCATCTTTTTCC
>ENA-ORPK01001925-ORPK01001925.1-human-gut-metagenome-genome-assembly--contig:-NODE-1925-length-15306-cov-7.583634_pt1 | contig 15306 bp, 10 predicted proteins | sample MGYA00242139_ERZ509068 | MGnify/ENA primary metagenome ERZ509068 (study PRJEB26280, sample SAMEA2338687) | human gut metagenome | biome: human gut; feature: human-associated habitat; material: faeces... | reverse complement strand
TTCAGACTTGCGTATTCACGGCTTTCGTACAGAAGTTGCCCGTTGTTTGCGTAAAGGTGGAACTGATACGCATAGCCGGTATCTTCGATCGTATATTTGCCGACGACCTTGGGTTTATCGGCTTCGTCGTTTTCCTCGACGGGTTCTTCAACCTTTGCCTCCGCCTTTTTCTTTGCGGGTGCTTTCTTTGCGGGTGCGGCTTCTTCCGTTACTTCCGCCTTCTTCTTCGTCGCTTTTTTCTTTGCGGGAGCGGGTTCTTCCGCGGCGACTTCGGGTTCTTCCGTCGTTTCTTCTTTCTGCGCTTTTTTGGGTTTCAGATTTATTTTTGCCTTGCCCCAGCTGTCGTCAACGAAGTTGTCGTTGTTTTCCGGCTCGATATAGTGCTTTTCCTCGACGGGCGCGGGTTCTTCCGGCTGAACGTATGCGGGAGCGGGCGCGGGCGCGACGGGTTTTTCTTCTTCCACGGGGGCATAAACTTTGTCTTCCGCGATAAACTTCGACATATCGATTTGTTCCTGCGGAGCGGGTTTTTTGTCTTCAAACGGAGGCAGCTCGTCATCGAAAGCGTCGGCGTCGAACTTCTTCTCGTCCTCGATATAAGGCGCGGGCGCGACGGGTGCCGCTGCCGCAACGGGCGCGGGTGCGGGTGTCGCGGGTACGACGGGCGTTTCTTTCACAGCGGGTTTTTCATCTGTTGCGACTTTGCCACTCTTTCTTGCTTTCTTTGCGTCTTTGACGCTTTGTCTTGCCGCCTTCTTTGCCGCTTTCTTCGCCTTGTTCTTCTTTGCACAAACCGCGATAATAACGATTAAGCCGATGAGTACGAGCGCTGCGCCCGCAACAATCAATATGAACTTAATCGGGGGATTTTCTGCCAATAATCCGACGAAAAAGTCTTTCACCGTGATGGTAAAGAAATCGACGATTTTCTGCCATACTTCATTGGATGAAACTGCTGCTAACATTTTTCAAACTCCTCTTTAATAATATAACCCTGAAAATAAATTAGATAAAATACCTATACTGTGTATATTATAACACAATAAATTTACGTTATCAAGGTTTTGAAAATATCAATTTGACGAAATTCGTGTTTTTTTGCTAATTTTTTTATTGCGCTATGCCTTAAAAAATATGTCGAACAATGCGTATTTTGCTTGCAAAAAAAACGCCGAAATGTTACTATGTTAAAAGTAAATATTGTGAGGTGTTTTATGAACAACGTAACCATTTTCAATCACCCTCTTATCACACACAAAATTGCAATTATGCGTGATGAACGTACCGGCAGCAAAGAGTTTCGCGAACTTGTGGAAGAAGTCGCAATGCTTATGGCATTTGAGGCTCTCCGTGATATCAATACGCAAGAAATTGAGGTTAAAACCCCGATTGCAGTCACTAAAACCCGCGTTATTGCAAATGACATCGCAATCGTTCCTATTCTCCGCGCAGGTCTCGGCATGGTAAACGGTATCCTTGCTCTTGTCCCCACCGCAAAAGTCGGACACGTCGGTCTTTATCGCGACCACGAAACGCTTGAACCCAAGGAGTACTACTGCAAACTTCCCGACGATATCGCAAACCGCGAAGTCATCATTCTCGATCCGATGCTCGCAACCGGCGGCAGCGCAATCGCGGCAATCGACTTCATTAAGGCAAAAGGCTGCAAGAATATTAAGTTTATGAGCATCATCGGCGCACCCGAAGGAATTGAAAAAGTCCACGCAAAACATCCCGACGTACACATCTTCGTCGGCTGCAAAGACTCTCACCTTAACGAAAACGGCTACATCGTCCCCGGTCTCGGCGACGCCGGCGACAGAATTTTCGGTACGAAATAATCCGCAATAATTGAACGAATAATTGCATTGCCCTGACTTTTGTCAGGGCTTTTTTATATCGCAAAGTGTTTCATCACTTTGCGGTGAAATTGTTCCGTGCAACACACTTTATGTCATTGCGAGGAGCAACGCGACGTGGCAATCTCCCGGAAGGGTTACCTTGTTTTAAAACTATGCAAAAAGTTGCATTTCAGGTATAAAAAAAGTCCTCATAAAACTATGAGGACTTTTTGATATTTCGTTGATTATTACTTGTCGGACGATTCGTCCTTTGCTTCTTCAACCGCCTGGAATTCCACCGTCGCGGTTTTGTCTTCGTCTTCGAGTCCGAGTTCTTCGACTGCTTCGTCGACTGCTTCGCTGTCTGCCACGACTTCGTCTTTTCTGACGCCGGGGAGTTTGTCGTCCGTGTCATACGTTACGCCTTCGCCCACGACCGCGATGCTTTCGCCGTCTTTGACTTCGCCCTGTTTTTCTTTCTTGGTTTTGATGGAAAGAATGACGTTGGTAAGGATACCTACGATAAGAGCGGTTGCGATGTTGGTGATGGTGACGATTGCTTTGCCCTTTGTTGCAAGACCGAATTTAAGAGCGAGTCCGCCGATACCCGTGACAAGGATTGCCGATACGACGAAGAGGTTTTTGCTTTCGCCGAGGTCGACGTTTTGCAGCATTTTAAGACCGCTGACTGCGATAAATCCGTAGAGCGCCAGGCATACGCCGCCCAGAACGCAGGTGGGGATTGTTTCGATAAGTGCGATGAACGGGCTGAAAAACGCGATTACAATCGAGATAACAGCCGCGCCGACTATGGTGTAAATCGAGGCGTTTTTGGTGATTGCCACACAGCCGATGCTTTCGCCGTAAGTGGTGTTGGGGCAGCAACCGAAGATCGTGCCAACGGTCGTTCCGAAGCCGTCACCGATGAGCGTGCGATGGAGACCGGGGTCTTTAAGAAGGTCTTTTTCGATGATGGTGCTCATATTTTTGTGGTCCGCGATATGTTCCGCAAAAACGACAAGCGATACGGGGATGAACAGAAGCGCGATTGCGCCGACGCCCGCGCCGGTAAGTCTTGCGGTGCCGTTAACGGATTCCTTAATTGCTTCGATAATCGCAAGGTGCGGATAATCGAGGAATGCGGTGACGCCCGTGAATTTGCCGTCTTTTACGAAGTTTTCGACAAGCGGCGTCCAGTTGACGATTTTGAGATATTCGACATTGCAAGCATAGCCGAAAATCGAGAAGAACGATGCGAGAAGGTAACCTGCGCCGATACCGATGATGAAAGGCATAAGTTGCATTTTTTTGTTGCCCTTGCAGGATACGAAGACCGTTACGAAGAAGGCAAACAATCCGCAAAGGATTGCGACAAGGTTGTAAGATTGTCCGCTGCCGCTTGCAGTGGTAAGGTTGCTGATTGCGCTGCCCGAAAGGCCTAAGCCGATAAGAGCAACCGTGGGCCCGATGATAACCGCGGGCATAAGTTTGTTGATCCATTCAGTGCCTTTCTTATAAACGATAAAGGCAAGTATGCAGTACACAGCGCCTGCGAATACGCCGCCGAGAATAATTCCCCACCAGCCGTATTGAGTTGCGCCGATCAACGCCGAGATAAACGCGAACGAGCTTCCGATGAAGATCGGGCTCTTTTTCTTGGTAACCCATACGTAGAACAGGGTTGCGATACCTGCGCCGAAAAGCGCGGCAGCGGGGCTCATGTTGACGCCGTTTCCCGAGCAAAGAATAGGCACGAGAATCGTCGCGCAAACGACCGCCAAGAATTGTTGAAGCGAGTACACAAGCGTTTGTTTGAAGGACAACTTGTCTTCAACGTTGTAAATCATCTTCATAAGTAACAATCTCCTTTAAAATTTATTTATATTTTGATATATCAGAGTGACAACAGGTCGACGGCGATTTTCTCGTCATAGGGCGGTATCATTACCCTTACGACCTCCTGCTTGGACGTTGGCAGGTTTTTGCCGACGTAGTCCGCGCGTATCGGAAGTTCGCGATGGCCGCGGTCGATAAGCACGGCAAGTTGTATCGTGCGCGGACGTCCCAGCGTGAACACGGCGTCGATTGCGGCGCGCGCCGTCCTTCCGGTAAACAAAACGTCGTCAACAAGGACGACGTCTCGTCCCCTTACTTCAAAGGGAACGTTGATTTTTTCGATAACGGGAGTTTCGCTTTTTTCCGCAAGGTCGTCACGATAAAGACTTATATCGAGTTCACCCACATCAAGCGACACGCCTTCGTATTTTTTCACGTTTTCGGCAATTATTCCGGCAAGGGGGATACCACGGCTTTTAATGCCGATAAGCACGACGTTTTCCAGGGAATCGTTTCTTTCGATAATCTCGTGCGATACCCTTTTAAGCGCGCGTGCGACAGCCGTATCATCCATAATGTTTGCCTTAATTTCCATAAAACCTCAAAAAAAATCTTGCGCCGAGACACGCAAGATATGATACACCTGTTTATTGTATGATAACCTTGTATGTCTCTCTGGACATAATTAAAGATTTCTGTTAGGGTTATAATAACACAAGCGGCGTTTTTTGTAAACCGTTTTTAAGAAGGAAAAGAAATTTTTTTTATTATTATTTTTTTTTGAAAATATCGCGCTTCTTCTCGCCTTTGAAATTTACCCGCCACCCTTTATTTTTACTATATAAACTATATAATATATAATATTAAACATTAAAAAACGTCGGGGTGTCCCGACGCTTTGAAAACGATTGTCCTTGGGTTTTGCGACAATCAATAGTTGTCCGCGGATATTTCAAAATAACTTTGGGGATGATTGCACGTCGGGCAAACCTCGGGCGCGCACTCTCCGACGACGATATGGCCGCAGTTTCTGCATTCCCACACTTTCACCGTGGATTTTTTGAAAACTTCCGCCGTTTCGATATTTTTCAACAGCGCGCGATATCTTTCTTCGTGGTGTTTCTCGATCGCCGCGACAAGACGGAATTTCGCCGCAAGTTCAGGGAAGCCTTCTTCTTCGGCTGTTTTTGCAAAGCCCGCATACATATCCGTCCATTCATAGTTTTCGCCCGCCGCCGCGGCAACAAGGTTTTCCGTTGTGTTTCCGATGCCGTTAAGTTCTTTGAACCAAAGTTTGGCGTGTTCTTTTTCGTTGTCGGCGGTTTTCAGAAACAGGGACGCGATTTGTTCATAGCCCTCTTTTTTCGCAACCGACGCAAAGTAAGTATACTTGTTTCTTGCCTGTGATTCGCCCGAAAAAGCCGTTTCGAGGTTCTTTTCGGTTTTCGTACCTGCGTATTTATTCATTTTCCTTCTCCTTTATAAATGATATGGAAACGGCACGCCGTCGCGTGCCGTTTGTTTAACGATTATGCGCGTTTTTTCTTAATGACGACCACCGTAACCACGATGATTGCCATAAGCACTGCCGCGCCGCCAACGCCTGCGCCGATGCCGATTGCCAGCGTGTTTGTTTTCGCTTTGGGCGCGACGTAGTCTTCCGCAAAGATGAAGTAGCCGAGCTTATCGGTTTCAAACGTTACGGTGCCGTCGCCGTTATCGACGTAGTTCACTTCCGTCCATTCGCCGTTGTTGTATCTGATGAGTTTTGCGCCGTTTGCGCTGACTTGCATCGTTACGGTTGCGGGGCTCATAAGTCTGGGCTGTTTGTCGGCGTTCATAAGGACGCTTTTGTTCTTATATTCGCTGAGCGACAGGAAGTAGACCTTGCCTGCGGCGTACTCTTTGCCAAAGATTTCCTTATTTTGTCTTAAACCGTTGGTGAAGTTATCGCGGCTTGCGGCGTTGTTTCTGTCGAGTATGCAGAAGTAAACGGTATATCCGCTGTCCGCCTGCGTCCAGCTGCCCGAGATCGTGCCGATGCCGTTATCTTCCAGAACTTTATCGTCGGGAACGTTGACGTCGCCGCCCCATACCGAGTTAAGTTCGTTTTCGATGATGGAAATCGTCGCTTCGATTATGCCGTCCGCCGACACGGCACGGGTATATCTTTCGGATTCCGCGCTGCTGTCGACCGTCCAGGCGCCGCCCTTGATAAGTCCTTTATGAACGACTCTGTAAGGATATCTGCCTTCGCCCACAAGTCCCGCAGCGTTATTCACTACCTTGTAACTGGCGTCGTTGACGCGATAAACGATGACAAAGTCTTTTGCGATTTCTTTGTAGTTGCCGCCGACGGAGTCTTTGTCGATAAGATTTTCAACCGTGGGCAGATTGAACGATTCGCCTACGTTTGCCGTGATATCGACAAGGTTGAATTTCGCGCCGTTGACGTTGATTCTGCGGGCGAGCGAGACCGAGCCGATGAAGTTTTCGTTGCCCTTATATCTCACGCGGACGTAGCATACGCCGCCACCCTGACGGACGGGAGCACTGCCGAGAATCGTCTTGAAATCTTCGTCAAAGGAATATTCGTAAACGATGTCGTTTGCGCCGACGACCATTCCGTAAGTCGTCTTGTAGTAATTGAACGAGTCGTCGACCTTTTGCACTTTTTCAGCGAAGTCTTCGCCGTATTTTGCGTCGTACGTAACGGACGCGTCTTTAATCTTAATTTCGGTGCCGATTCTTTCAATCGTGAAAGTTTGTTCAATAATGTATTCGTTATTCAAGCGCGATACCGTGAACTTACCGTAGTAAACGCCAGCGTCGATTGCCTTTTCAACGGGCATCCATACGCCGTCTGCGCCCTTCTTGAAGTATTCCGCGAGTTCAATATTCAACTGTGACGGGCTTATGACGTTAAGCGTGTATGCCGCCGCGTTGTACGGAGCGCTGAACTTATCGACGTTGCCTTTGTCGTTGAACATTTTATTTTCAAACTTGACGTCCGAGAAGTCAAGCACGGACACGACTTTGGTTTCCGTGTCGTTGAAGCCCGTTATTTTCTGGAAGTTGCTTTTCTCGCCGAAGTTTTTGATTTTCAACGTATACTTATACGCGCCCGAAGTGGTGTCGTAAACGCCGGTATTAATGTCGACGTTGATAACGAAATTGTTGCCGTTCTGATCGACGACGACGGGCTGATACTGACGCTCTTTGAAGTCGATTTCACCGATGTCGAGTTTGTTGTTGAGTGCGGTATCTTCATAGTATTCGATTGCGTAAACGATGTCCGGTGACAGCTCGAAGCGATGACCGTTGATGATGCAAACGCCGCCCGTGACGAACGTATCGAGCACCCATACGGTTGCGCCTGCCGGCAAAACGTCAACGTTTTCGGCCTTTGCTTTGCCGTTCTCGTCCTTGCTGTACGCGATATAACCTGCGCCGTCTTTCTGATAAATCACAACGTTTCCGCCGACTTCATTGATGTAGTAATAGTTGCCGTTCGTATCGACAGCGTAAATACCGATGATTTTCGCGCCGCCGATTTCGCGCGGAGAAATGGTGACCGTAACGACCGCCTCGGTATCTTTCAGGACGTAGTTTTTGCTGTCATTGCCGGTAATACCCAGCGTGACTTTGCAATCGGGATAAGTGCCGACGTTGATATTTGCCGTATTGCCCGTGCTTGTGAGCAACTTCACGTCGTCGCCCGATACAACGCCGCCAAACGTATAGCTACTGATTTGGAACGCCGTTTTGTTGTCGAAAGGTTTTTCGACGTTATGCACCGTAACCGTGATGGTTTTGGGCGTTACGGTAACCGTCGCTTCGACGGTAACGTCTGTCAGGTCATAGAATTTTTGTCTTTCGCCGACGAGTTGGAAATCGTTGACGTTAAAGGTATATGTGCCGACGTCCTTGCCGGGCAGGGTAATCGTGCCGTATTCGAGCGTGATGTTGTCCGTGCCTTGCAGTCCCTCAATCCTAAACTCGCAGTTGACCGAGTTCGTCAGAATCGTATTTTCGCCGTTATAGACCTTTGAGGCGATAAGCGTGATTTTGCCGAGTTTGGCTTGTTGGATATCGATATACGCTTTGGGTGCGCTTGCGGAGTCGCCCGCGTTTGTGATCTGGTAATTGTTGTTCAGTTCGCCCGCGATTTCGATATTTATAAGCGACGCGCGAAGATTGTTGTTGACGTCAATGCTGTCAAGCTGGAACGTGCCTTTCCATTGAATATTTTTCCATTCGTCCGCTTTGTCTCCCAGAACCTTATCGAGCACCAATAAAGAGCCGTCGCCCGAAACGTAGTCGGTCATTGCGTAGCTGATGGTGCCGTTATAAACGAACGGCGCATGTCTGTATTTCTCGTCGATCGTAAGGCGCGCTTTTTTGATTTCGTGCGTGCCGATGACGTAACTGCCGTCTGCTTCGGGAGTGATGACGTTGCCGTCTGCATTGACATACACCTTTTCATATTGTTCGATGAGCGCAGCCGTATAAACCGAGCCTTCGACGTAGGAAGCCCGGACGTTGCTGACAATCACCTGTCTTTTACCTGCATTAACGCCGTCGTACGCCGCGTCGAAAGTAATGCCGATTTTCCCCGACGGGATAGTGCCTGCAAACTTGTTCGACAACGTGTACGAAACAAGCGACGTACTTACGTCGGTCGTATTGTTGAAGTATCTTCGGGCGTTCGTATCGATGTTGAAGTTGACGTTGATCTTTGCCCTGTCAAGGTTGACGTTGTAGATGGTTTGATCGTTTGTATTGCCCGCTTCGTCGACAAGCCAGAATCTGACCTGAATTTGCGTAAGTCCCGCGACGTTTCTGCCCTCGAACAAATCCATATAAACGTTGTTTGTATCAAGCGAAAGTTCCTTTGCCGCGCCCTCGACGCCGTCACGGGTGATTGCGTAATAAAGAGTCATCGGGCTGCCCAAAAATTCGCTGACGTAGCCGTCTTTCCCGACTTGTTTGTAGTTAAGGTTCACAAGAAGGGGCAGTAAGTCGGCATACGCGTCTGTCGAGAAGTCAAGAAGCCTTGCGATTTCGGGCTTGTATCCGTTATAGTTGTCGTATTTCACGGGAACGTTAACGGTATACGTGATATTTGACGAATTATAAATCGCTTGGAGATAATAGATGCGTTCGTATCCTTCGGGCGAAGTTTCGTCATAGCCTATGACATATTTGTTATCGATGATTTTGTCGTTGATGCTCACCCAGTCGGATTGTTCACCTACGAAAACGCCGTTTTTAAGGGTGCGATAACTGATTTGATAGGTTATTTCCATGATGGAAGAGAGCGTGTTGAACTCGATAACGACGTTCTGATTCGTCCATTCGCCGTTATACGCGCCGCCGTTTTCAAGGTAAATTGCGTTTTCCCATTTTTCGGGCGGGTTCTTGATGTCGTCGATTGTGAAATGGTGATACTCGCTGTAAACGACGTGGTTTGCCCAGCTCTTTTGTATGTCGTTAAGGCTTGCTTCGTTTTGATGATCTTCGTAGAATTGTCCGACCGTATCGATCGCTTTGAACTTGATTGCGTATTCGCCCTTTTCAAGTCCCGAAAGGGTGAACACGTCAAAGCCCGGGTTGTTGATTGCAATGCCTGTCTGCCCTTCGATTTCAACGTAATTGCCGTCAACCTTTTTGTAAAGGGTATAGAAATACTTGACGTCGCCGCGAGTGTCGTCGTCATCGAGAACAGGCTTGAATTTTATGGTGTCGGTATAAAAATACGTGACCTTGACGCCGCCGTTTTCGTTAACAACGTTTTCGGTAAGGAGAGCAACTTCGTCCAATGCCGTGGGCTTGGTGTAGTCGATACCGCCGCAGAATACCGTCAATGTGTTTCCGCTGACTTTATTAACGTTTGCATATTGTACGCGATATGCAGTGTCGACTTCAAGGGGACTCGGCGATTCGCCGTCAATTTTCGGGTTTCCCAAACCGTCGTAAACAACCGTAACGCAAAGCCCGCGGAAATAACCCGTCGACGCGTCATTGTTTTTTGCTCCGAACGGTTCAACCGTTATGCTTTCCAAACCTACCGGATAATGCAACGTTTTCAGTTGCTCTGCGGTATAATCGCTTCTTTTGTATGTTTTTGCGGAGCCGTCAACAATTGCGCCCGTGCCGCGATATGCTTGGAATAAATCAAAACCTTTGATATCCGCTGTGTCAAGGCTTAAATATTTGTCGTAAAGCAGGAAGGAGAACTGCTTTGTTTGCGTTCCGTCGGTGCGGATTGAAGTCAACGTGTTGGATGCAGGATCAAGCATATCGCCGTCATGCAATCCCCATGTTCCAAGGTTGGCAACCGTGTTACGGTTGGTTTCATAGCCTTGCGCAATTTTCCTGAATTCGCTAAAATCTTCCGAATACTTTGTCGTACCGTTCCATGATCTGGTAACGGGAGCAATGTTCGTCGCAAGTTTTGCCGCAATTGTTTCATATGCGCTGACCGACTTTACGCTCTTGATTTTAATGTTAATGGCAAGACCGCTGATTTCGATTTTTTCACCGCCGGCTTCTTCGCCGCCGGCATACATAAGGATATATTGATTGTCTGCCGTAACTGTCCAGGTCGTACCTTTGTTAAAAGTGTCGTTTACGTAGTCGGAGTTCTCGCTGATTTCAGTAACGCCGGAAGCGTAAGAAATGAACTTCAACGTATTTTGCATTGCAGTGAACTTAACCGCCTCGTCAAGGTTTGCGCTGATTTCGATTTCTGCGCCAAGCGAAACAAGTTCATCGGGCAATTTATAATAAGCATACAGCCTTTCTCTTACATTGCCAATAGCCGATGGCTCCATAGAAACCGCCGTGTCGCTCTTATTGAAGCCTGAAATACCGGTATATATTCCGCCGATAAAACCAAAAAAGTTTTTGTAAGTTGCGGGATAGTATGTAAATTGTGCGAAATAACTATTCGCAGACGATCCGTTCATAACAAACGGCTGATACTTTTCCGGCGTGGCAATGTCCAAAAACCTTGTGTCCGGCGCAACCGTCGCTGTCGCATTGGATTCTTTAATCTCACCCGCACCCACGCGCGTAAAAGAAATTGCGCTGACAAGCAGTGCGACTGCAAGCATAAACACTAATGCAAGTCCGCTGATACGAAGTAAGTTTTTGCTTGATTTTTTTGCTCTCATATCTCTCCTCCGATACGCCGGAAAACCCGGCGGTATAGCCATAGTATGTGCAATTTTGGGCATAATGCGCCCAAAAGATATTGCTATAAATATAATATACAAGATATTACAACCGAATGTCAAGTTATTTTGCGCTATGACGCGCCATTTTGCACGTCCCGTTTTCGCCGTTTCGCACTAATTTACAAACGAAAACATAAAATGACTTATGGAACTTTCGCGGCTCAACGTCATTGAACTCACAAATCTTGCCCTATCCGTTGCGACGATACTGACGCGCGACCTTACCGTGTCCGAGACGGAATGTCTTTTGAAATTCCTTTGCATCGTGCGCGACGATATATCGCTCATACTTTGCGACAAACGCAACGACAAATAAAACGGGTTACATTTTTGTGCAACGCACCTTATGTTATTACAATGCGGTTGCCCTTCCGGGAGATTGCCACGCTGCGCTCGCAATGACACAGTACTTCGTACGGAACATAACAAGATATTGTTTGCCGAAAAGTACTCGCAAACTTTTCGCACTCTCTTTATGCTATCCCGTGCAACGCACTTAATGTCATTGCGAGGAGCAACGCGACGTGGCAATCTCCCGGAAGGGTTTCCTTGTTATAATATCCCGTGCGCCGCTGTCATATTGACAATAATTACTGTCAATTATTACAACTTGCAAAAAAAATGATTTTCAAAAAAAATCTTCAAAAAATTTGAACTCATCAAAACGAAAAACGGCGGGTTTCCAAAATCGTATTTTCCGTTTCTCCCTGAAAATACGTCGGTTTTGACAAAACGTCGGCGGTTTTGTATAATAAAATTATGAAATCCGATAAAAAAGGTTTCACTCTTGTGGAGCTTATCGTCGTAATTGCGATTATGGCGGTGCTTGCCGGCGTCGTTTCGGGCGCAACCGTGGGCATTCTCAACAAGAAAACCGACGAAGTCAACTACATATACAACGGAAAGCAAATTTCTGCACAAATCGTTTCGTGGGCGCAGGAAGTCGTTGAACGCCCTGCGTTCTTCACCGAACTTACGGGGATCGAAATCGACGTGACAGATCTATTGTTGTATGGCAACGTAATATGGACGGATGCGTACTCGGAAGCCGCTTACAATACCTTGAAAAACAGATTTTCGTCCTTAAAATGGGCTGATTCGTACGGCGTTCCCGAAAAAAAGGGGACTTTTTCCGCCGATTTTAAGCAAAAAGCGATTTATCTTTATTACAAGGGAAAGTCGCAAGAATATCGTGAAGTATATTACAAAATTTACCTGAGCGGTGAAAACGTCGTCACCGAAAAAGGCACAGGATTTTAACGATAAAGCGATAATCTTTATCGCTTTATCCGAGTTATATTTGCCTTTCGGCAACGCACTCTGTCATTACAATGCGGTTGCCCTTCCGGGAGATTGCCACGCTACGCTCGCAATGACACAGTACTTCGTACGGAATGGAACAGTTTTTTGTTAACTGAAAAGTAATAGCAAATTTAACATACGCTCTTTATGCTATTGCGTGCAACGCACTCTATGTCATTGCGAAGCACCGCTTTGCGGTGCTGTGGCAATCTCCCGGAAGGGACACCATATTATAAAACCCACGCAAGATACTTTTGTACTTGCGTGGAGAAAAAGGCGCACACAAGCAAAAGAGTGAGCATTATTGCTTGCAATGATGTGATTTCAAAAGCGCAGTGCGCGCCGCGCTATCTGAACATCTGTTTTTAACGTACTTTCTTATGCGGTTTTTCACCTTTGCGTAATTTTTCGGCAGGACGTATTTCCAATTCCCGTCGTTCGTCCCCGGGGTATTCATTCTCGCCTCCGAGCCCTGCAACAGATAGTCCTGCATAGGCACGATGACGAATTTCGCGCGGGAGCGCATTACCCTTTTGAAAGCTTTATCAAAGACGTTCTCGTCGGTTGCGCCGAGGGTTTTTTTGACGTACTCTTTTGTGCCGTCACCCTGCGCATCGTACCAACCTTTCAGCGTATCGTTGTCGTGCGTGCCGGTGTAATAGACGGTGTTATACCTTACGTTTTCCGGCAGATGCTCGTTATCGCTCTTGCCGTCGAAAGCGAACTGAAAGACTTTCATTCCTGGGAAGCCGGTGCGTTTCACAAGGCGGCGCACCTTGTCGGTGATAATTCCGAGGTCCTCGGCGATGATTCTGCCGTCGAGGTCAAGCCCGTCGAAGATTTTCGTGCCGACGCCCTTCACCCACCTGCCGATTTTTGCGGTCGTTGCACCATACGGCACGGCGTAGTAGCTTTCAAACGCACGGAAGTGGTCAATGCGGATTTTGTCGAAGAATTGCAGCTGATGCAGCAAGCGGTGATGCCACCACAAAAAGCCGTCCGCCTGCTGTTTTTTCCAGTCGTACAGCGGATTGCCCCACAGTTGCCCGTCGGCGGAGAAGTAATCGGGCGGCACGCCGGCGACCTCTTTCGGACGCATATTTTTGTCAAGCCTGAATATTTCGGGGTGTGCCCAGACGTCCGCGCTGTCGTACGCGACGTAGATGGGGATATCGCCGATAAGCGCGACGTTTTTGGATTTTGCGTAGTCTTTAAGCGCGGTCAATTCGCGAAAGAACTCGAACTGTAAAAACCGCCAGAAATCGCACTCGTCTTGAAGCGCGGCGATTTTTTCGTCGGACAGCGTATCGCGCCGTCTTTCGTCCTTTTCCCACGTATCGAACGACGAAAACCCGTTTTTGACTTTGAGCACCATAAACAGCGCGAAGTCGTCCAGCCAATATTCGTTATTTTCAAGAAACTTTGAATAATCGGAATTTTTTTGAAATCTTTTGAACGCGCAGCGCAGCACGTCGTATCGCGAGTTAAAAATTTCGGCGTAGTCAAGTGATTTTGTTTTGGCGCGTTTTGCCTCGTTTTCCGTCAAAAGCCCGCGTTTAACAAGCGTATTTATATCAATAAAGTACGGATTCCCCGCAAATGCCGACGGCGATTGATACGGGCTGTCGCCGAAAGACGTTGGCGATAACGGTAGCGTTTGCCAGAAATCGACCTTCGCGTCCGCCAAAAAATCGACAAAAGAAAACGCGCCCTCGGACAGCGCGCCGACGCCGTATTCAGACGGCAGACTTCCTATATGCAAAAGCACCCCGTTGAACTTTTCTTTCACTTGTGCGGGGCCTCCTCGTGCGTGACCGCCTCGCCGAGCCTGTTCGCCCAGCTTTCGCAATACAGGTCGTAATAGGATTTATTTTGTTCCTTTCTCATTGCAATGCACTTCTTGTTGTTGCACCATACAAACGACGGAATCCCGACGACAAACAGATACAGCGGCCCCAGAATCAGCGACTGAATGGTATGGCCGTACTCGTGCACGGACACGGTTTTTTTGTACTCATCGCCGCGCTTGCCGTTGATGAAGATAAACGCTCCCAACGACACGCCGCCCCAATCGCCCTCGTGGAAGGTCAGGATTGCGCCGTGGTAATAGGCGTGCTCGCACCTGATATTTTTCAGGAAAAGCAAAAACCCCAATGCGTTCTGAATCGCGCCCCAGGTGAACTGTAAAACCAGGTAAAAAAACTGCAAGATATATTTCATAATAGCGTTACTTTGTTCTTATTTTGAACGTATAGCGAATGGGAGTGCCCTTGTTGGTCTGATATGCGCGGTTAAGTTGCGGATTTGTCGTCGGATCTTTCGTGACGTAGTCAAGCGTCGCCGTTGGAACCTCTTTTCCGCCGTCCCAAGCCGCGAACTTATTCTTGTCGTTGTGGTAGCTGACGATGAGATAATATACGATTTCGTCGCTGTTCTCCGCCGCCGTGACGCCCACAACCTGAATGACGATATAAGGATTTTTGTTGTCCGCGCTGACAAAGGAACTGCGCTCCACCGCGTTGCAGCCGTCCGGCACAAGGGCCTTTTGCGTCCCCGACGCATCGGGATCGTAGTATTTGACGGGAATGTCCAGTCCTATGACCGTCTTGTAAATCCTTTCACACACTTTTTTGGAATATTCGACGTACCACCCGTTCGTGCCGTTGTCCACGTCTTCTTTGCGCGGATCCGGCTTGTTGGGATAAATATGCTGCCCCGAAAGGTACGTAACCGCCGCGATCGAGTTCCTGTACATGGTCTGCGTGTCGGTTTCGGCAGCGCTCTTCTGACGGCGTTTTGTCGTGACGTAAACGGCAGGCGTAACCGCCGCGGCAAGAATCGCCATAATGGCAATGGTCACGATAAGTTCAACGAGCGTAAAGCCTTTTTTATTTTTGAAAACACGCCTTTTCATACTTATATAATTATACTACTTCGCGCGTACAGTGTCAATATATTATTTTTTGCAGAGAAAATGTTTCGGAACCGCTTTGAATATGTATCACCGCCGTTGTCCCCTTCCGTACGAAGTACTCTATGTCATTGCGAAGCACCGCTTTGCGGTGCTGTGGCAATCTCCCGGAAGG
>ENA-ORPK01001924-ORPK01001924.1-human-gut-metagenome-genome-assembly--contig:-NODE-1924-length-15314-cov-3.744479_pt1 | contig 15314 bp, 16 predicted proteins | sample MGYA00242139_ERZ509068 | MGnify/ENA primary metagenome ERZ509068 (study PRJEB26280, sample SAMEA2338687) | human gut metagenome | biome: human gut; feature: human-associated habitat; material: faeces... | reverse complement strand
CTGCCGATCCGAAAAGTGCCGAAATTATTCGACCCAATAACTTATGCTATCCTGTGTTTCAAACCATTTATTTGTTGTTTTCTTTCGAGCTTTTATCGTTGTTCCATTTAAGCGATAGACCTTACCAGTTTGTTCTAATCGCTCTATTCCGAATGAAAGAAGATATTCTTTGACAGCAGGATAATCATCTATATTGTACATTTTACTTGGGAAAGTTGCGATGATGTACAAATCAGCAAACTCGTAAGAATATCTCTTAATATCCCTGCCTCTCAAAATCGGTCGAATAATTTCGGCACTTTTCGGATCGGCAGCGATAAGCTCGTCTTTTTTTGCACCGTCAATTATGAAAGCTTCATTAAAACCAGTTTTAATTCCGTAATTAATACTTATGTCCCAGTCTTTAAGAGGTACTCCAATACTCTCAATTTTCCTCTTAATAGACTGCTCAATGGGAGAAAGGATAACCCAGCTTGCAGAATTGTCAAAGCGGTTTTCCATAGAATTCTGCTGAAAATATCCGCTCGTTATTTATAATCACCTAAAAAAGGAGAATGAATTATGAATTACGGGTATATCAGAGTAAGTTCAGACAAGCAGACGGTTGAGAATCAGAGGTTTGAAATCGAAAATTTTGCAAATCTGAATGGTTTCAAGATAGACGGTTGGATTGAAGAAACTATCAGCGGAACTAAAAACTATGACAAGAGAGAGCTTGGAAAGCTTCTGAATAAGGTAAAAAAAGACGATCTCATCATTTGTGCAGAGCTATCACGTCTTGGCAGAAATCTTTTTATGATCATGGAAATACTCAACATCTGTATGACAAAAGAATGTAAGGTCTGGACTATAAAAGATAACTATCGTCTTGGCGAGGATATTCAAAGCAAGGTTCTCGCTTTTGCATTCGGATTATCGGCGGAGATTGAGCGTAACCTTATAAGTCAGAGGACTAAGGAAGCACTGGCACGTAAACGTTCCGAGGGGGTTGTTTTAGGTCGCCCTAAAGGAAGAAAATCTTCACATTTGAAGCTTTCCGGCAAGGAAGAAACCATACGGGTTTTAAGGCAGCAGAATGTTTCCAAATCTGAAATCGCTCGAATTTTCGGGGTTCATAGAATGACTGTAGATTCGTTCATTAAAATGAATGATCTGGATGATAATATTAATACCAATCCCTAAGTATTATTAAATGTCTATTGGTATGGACAATTATTTCATAAATATAATAAAACAACAGCTATCTTGATTTCCTTACCGAAATCAGGATAGCTGTTTAAATGAATTGTTTTATACGTTCTGACTGTCTGTCGAGTATCTTTATGGCAGCTACGCAACACCGCGGTTTTTCAGGTCTGAGCATATACTTGCATAAAAGCTTGCAGACTCGTTTTCGGATATCCATGTTCCCAGAATTTCTTTCTGTCCTTCCATGTTGATCCCGAGAACAGAGTACACACATTTGCTGATGATTTTATTGTCTTTTCTTGAGTTGAAAACAATTCCGTCAAAGAAAATTACGGGATAAATCTTGTCGAGAGGACGGTTCTGCCATTCGTTTACCTCGGGAAGAATTTTGTCGGTTATACGAGAAATGAGTCCCTGGGATATTTCTGAACCGTAGATTTCCTTGAGCGTATCTTCAATGTCTCGCTGAGACATTCCCTTGGCATACATAGCCATAATTTTCTGTTCAATTTCGTCAGTGCGAGTCTGTCTTTTTTCAATGACTTTGGGTTCAAATTCTCCGTTTCGGTCACGAGGAACTGCTATCTCACACTCGCCGTAATCGCTGCAAATTGTTTTCTTACCATAGCCGTTCCGGCTGTTTCCGGAGTTGTTCCCGAAGACAGAATTTTTCTCGTAGCCAAGATGCTCGTCCATTTCTGCTTCAAGCATCTGCTCGATCGTTCCGGCGAATAATCGCTTCAATTTTGCCTGAATATCTCCTGTTGTTTCACAATCTGCCATCAGAAGCTGAACAAGCTCCATTTCCTTTTCGCTTAATCCGTGATTTCTGTTTTTCATACTTAATACCTCCAAATTTCTTTGTGGGTATTATTGGCATTTACACAGTTGGATATTCAGCCTCTAAAGAAATAAACAACTTCCAATTTGTAGGGGTATTCATCATCGCAAGCAGCAACCGCCGCCTGCGGTGATTTTTATGCTCACTCCAAAATCAGCCACTTCTCGATCTTAGCCGCAAAATACTTATCCATATCCATAGTTTTTGTTTGCTCGGTGACTTCTATCTTAAACCACACCTCAACAGGCTTGTTAAGGTTCAGAGAAAAAATGCCCATAATACTTTTTGCATCAACGGCAAAAGTACCGCTTCTGACCTCTGCTGAAACAACGAACTTTTCCAGTCCGTTCATAACACCGCAGAACTCATTGACATCGTTTATCGCCTTGAAAGCGATCTTGAAAAAATATTCTTCCTCATGCGATGAGTGGTTTCTCCTATTTTTCATAGTAATATTTCCTTTCCTGTTCGTGATTTTCTTCTATTTCAACAGCCTGTGCCATACGTTCCTGCTCTTCCCTTGCTTTTTCAAGAAGAAAAACAGAATCGTTCTGCATAAGCTGAATATATGTATCATAGTAATCGGTAAGCTTGTCCCGCTCGACTTTGACAGCCTTTATTTTTTCATCAAGATTATCAAGCTGACCTTTGAGATTTTCAAGCAGCAGCTTCTTTTCCTGAAGATGTTCGGGTGCATATATACCCTTATCCGCAAGATAACTAAGTTTTTTCAGCTCTTTCCTTTCGGCTTTTGTCATGGGATTTTTCCTGACAAGCTCCTTGTATCGTGGGAAATCCACAATGATCTTTTCGGTTTCGGAAATTCTGTTCTCCAGCTTTTTCTTGACATTTATAACTTCCATATATCTTCCCTTTGCCTTGTCAACCACACTTTTAAAAGCATCATGTGTGCGAATATTGTTGTCATGCAGAAAATTCAGCAGCTCGAAATTTTTAAGGACCGAACGGTACGAAACATAATGCGGCCTTTCGGGTTCGGGAGATTTATATAAAATCATCTGTATCTGCCGCAGACAAATCGCATACTCTCTCTGAATACCGCTGTACTTGTTTACCTCTGATAGCGGCATTTCAAAGTTTTTATGCTCAATGCGATAGTTAAGATGTTCAAGAAAATATCCGTCACCAAGTCTGTATGTACGAATGGCTTTTCTGTCAGGCTTGACTTTTATCGAAAGATACTTTTTTAGATTTACGCCGTATCCTTTTTCTTTCAGCTTTTCTGCAAGATCATCAATGCTTCTCACATCATCACGCATAACCAGTTCATCAAGCTCGGCTTTCAGATTTTCTTTCCATGAATTTCTGCGCTGCCGTGACAGATAATCGCCATACTTGTGGTTGTAAGTTTTCTTCGGACGCTCGATAATGCTGATATGATTTTTGAGAGCAATTTTATCCGAAATTGCTTTGCATCGGTTCAGAGATTTTTTATCGGCTCGCCAAAGCTTTCCGTCATCATCATAAGGACATACAACGAAATGATTATGGTAATGACCTTTGTCCGTGTGAGTAGAGATAAGAACCTGAAACTTGTTCCCGAAAACCTCCTGCGCCCATTCCACTCCGATGCGGTGAGCTTCATTTTCCGTAAGCTCGCCCACTTTGAAGGACTGAATGTAATGATGCAGCCGCACACGTTCTTTTCCGCCGAGAATTTCATTTTTCATAAAAAGCGACTTCTTCCAAAATCTCTGACCGCTGAAATGTTCAAAGCTCTGCTCCATTTCCTTGTATGCAATATGCGGATCAGTTGAGCAGTTTATTGATGACGTGAGCGTATTGCTTGTTTTGTTTTCATTGGTCACATATCCAAGAAGTTTCAGCGGAGAGCCATGAACCGCAATGTACTTTATGATCGGCATTGCATCACTCCAGAAGCACATTCGGCTTCAAGGGTCTGAGATATTTCTCGAATACTTTTTCAAGACGTGCATACTGTTCTCTGACTTCCTCCACTGCCTTGGCTGTGACCTCACCCGTTTCATTGGCTTTCTTGGCGATCTGGTTCAGCTCGTTGCCGATCATTCGGAACGGTCTTGTTACCTCACGAAGTTCAGCGAGGTCATATCTGATAAGCTTGCCCTGAATTGCCATCTGCTTCACATAAGCACCGGTACGAAGTCCGAGTTCAGCTGCTTTTTGTGAAACTATGGCGTACTGTTCCTCAGTAAACTTTATATGTTTTTCTATATATTTACTGCTCATATATTTGTCCTTTCTGTTGTTGGGGTCATAGGGGGATTTCCCCTAAAATGCGGATACTGCGATATCCGCTCCGAAAAAGTGGATACTTTTTCTACGCTTGCTATCCCCCGTATTTTTCAAATTCCTGCGTCTGACCTCTCGGCAAAAAAATCATGCTTTTTCACATTTTTTCAACAAGGGAGAATCCCTGACTCGCCTACTCATAAAGCATCACTCCTACTTAAAAGATTTTCCCGTTCTGACGTATGCGATGAACGGAGCTTTGGGTATTCTGTATTTCTTTCCTACCCTTTGTATCGGAAACAATTCCGAATATTCATCTGCCTTTTTTCTGAGCGTTGACGGTGAGATGCCCAGAACTGCTGCCGCCTCTGATGCACTCAGAAAGTTTTTTGTTGATTTTTCTATCTCCTCTAAGCTTTTGTTCTTCAAATAATCACCTGCCTTTCTGCGGAAATATTTCTTGAATCTTTGTGATGAGTATGGTATAATCTATTTAACGGGCATAAGCTGCTCGACAAATCGAAATTTGAAGAGGTAATCTATGGACTATACGATTAGAAATATAAGAGAAGCTGAATATAAAATATTAAGCGATTTTTTATATGAGGCAATATTTATTCCCGAAGGTGTCAAAGCACCTCCAAAAGATATTATTAATAAACCTGAACTACAGGTGTATATATCAGACTTTGGAAAGCATAGTGGAGATTACTGTCTTGTTGCAGAGTCTGACAAAAAAATAGTGGGTGCCGTATGGGTTCGGATTATGAATGATTATGGTCATGTTGATAATGAAACTCCATCTTTTGCAATATCATTATTCCCAGAATACAGAAACCATGGAATAGGAACTGCTTTGATGAAATCAATGATTGATCTACTGAAAACAGAAAAATATAAACAGGCATCACTTGCCGTTCAAAAAACAAACTATGCAGTTAATATGTACAAGAATGTTGGATTTGAAATAACTGACGAAAACGAAGAAGAGTACATTATGATATGTAAGCTTTAATTCGTCAAATTCCAATTTATCGGGCAGTTCATAATCACAGCACTTTAACGGGTACTGTGATTTTTTCTGAGCGTTGACGGTAATATGCCCGGAACTGCTGCCGCCTCCGATGTACTCAGAAAGTTTTTTGTTGATTTTTCTATTTCATCTAAGCTTTTGTTTTTCAAACAATCACCTGCCTTTCTGCGGAAATATTTCTTGAATCTTTGTGTTGAGTGTGGTATAATCTATTTAACGGGCATAAGCTGCTCGACAAATCGGAATTTAAGGGGATGTGAGCAAATGGGAAGAATTCTCGGCTCATGGAACGGCATGAGGAAGTACCTTGAACAGGAAATGCTTGCTAAATCATTACGAGGTAGAATTAGATACGGTTGCACCACATATGTCGGTATGGACGGATGCCGTGTTTTTGAAGTGTGTGTAGATGATGCACAAGTAAAACGTTTCTCTTGGGAAACAGTAAATACTTATTTCATCAATAACGGCTACACAACAAATCCTACTCCCCATGGTAATGATGAATACTGGGCAGAGTTTTGGACGTTATTGGAAAATCACTCTATCAATCAACGCACGGAATATACTGATGAAGAATTTTGTGAGGCTTTAGAAACATATCGCAACCAAAATATACAAGAGAGTATATTTTCGAGTCATCCTATTGTCAGAATGTTTGCAATTTTAGATAGGCGAATTGGAAAAAGAACTCTAAAAAGAATACAAGACACAATTGAAGAGCAGCCAGAATGGTTGCGTCAATTCTACCTGTTAAGAATAAATGCAGAAAGTTGTAGTGAAAAATAAACAACTTCCGATTTATCGAGCAGTTAATACTCACAGCACTTTAAAGGGTGCTGTGATTTTTTCTGCCATAAAGTTTGCACAAAGTCACCTGCCTGCAAATCTCCAAAACCAATGCAACAATAAAAAGTTCAATCATACTCTCCACCTCAAACCAATCCCACAAGCTGATTGTACTCCTCAATTTTCCAGCGTTTCAGCCAGTCCCATAAGCAAACCTTCATGTATGCTGCCTTGTTGCGAATGCTGCTTTCCGTTTTTTCTCTCAGTATCTTTTCCCATTCGTACTGAAAGCTGAGAATGAAATCATAAAGCGAATTTTCTCGGATAAGACTGTTCAGCGTATCAAGAACTTTCTTGTAGCCGATGATCTGCCCGTTGAACCTGAAACTGTCAGCCATAATAAACTCAGTCAGCATTTTCAGCGTTATGTCTATGAAATTCTTGTTAGACATCGGCTTCATATCATCGTCAAAGGCATAATTGCTGTATGCTGAAAGATACTGCAAAGCCGTAAGAACATAGCCGCTGTCACTTCGGAATGATTCGGGAATATGAAGAGTTTTCGTCCTGCGTTCTTCCTCGTCAACGTATATCAGATTCATTTCGGAAGTCGGGTCACGGGTGTAGATATAATGCCAGTCATCAAAGTCAAGCCCCATAGTCGAAAGAATTTCAAGAAAAGATAATTTGCTTTCCGTTTTCATTCCGTCATTCAAAAATTTTTCATCGCACTCATGCGGAGAGAATGAAGAATCAGAAAAACAATTACTTTGATTTTTATTATCTTTAGTTTTACCCCGTGCTTCGCCTGACCCTGTTCCCCCATAATCAGCGGAACAGGCATTTTCGGCAGAAAAAGAGTTGCTAACAGAATTATCACTGCTGTTACCGATGAGCCGAGCGGAATCGGGATCATCAGCGCCTGAAACGGAATTCAGGTTCGTTACAGCCTTGGACTTTTCATCGTCGGGAACGCTCTGAACGGAATCAAATGCTGTTACCTCTATTAGACGATGCTTTCTGTTGTATCTGCGCTTCTTCCTCTTTTCAAGTTCTTCATCATATTTCATTGAAATGGCTTCCTGAGCTTCTTCACCCGATCTCAACAGAGATGCAAGCTTATCCGCATCGGGAATTATCCTGAAATATCTTTTTGCAGGCAAGCCTTTAAGCTCCGATTCAATAAGACCGTGCTTGATGAGATGACGGATAGCTGTTTTCTGCGCATTTTCCGCATAACCGCTGCTAAGATGAAGATCCTTTACGGTCGAATAGAACCAGCCGCCTTCGTGAAGCTTGCCCTGATTGTTGTAATAGACGTGTTTTGCGATAAGGCAGTTATATATCTCCGCTTCTGCATTGCCAATAGCGAAAGACAGCAGCCTGTTCCTTGAAACCGTATTTGTAGGATTAAGCACTTCAAGTAAAGGTGTTATGAGATACTGCATATCATATCACCCGACTTTCCCGCAAACATTCAAGAAGATTGGTCTTATTTATGAGCATCACGGTTTCACTCCTTGCCGCTGAAGCCATCGACGGTGAACACAGGCATTCGCACTGTATATCGGGAATAGTCATATCCATAACATACGCTTTCATCATTTTACCGACTGTTTCACCGTCGATATCACTACCGTATTCCTGTAAATCCTCTACGCAGTCAGTGAATACAACGCCGAACAATGTCTTGCTTGCGTCATAAATATCATCACGCCGAGCAACGCTCTTGGGAATGTATATGGTATCCGCTTCGATCAGCTTCAAAAGCTCCGGTATAGAATAATCTGCCATGTGCTTCTCCTTCCTTTTTCGGGCAACAAAAAAGGCTTCCGTACACTTACATTCCTGTAAGCATACGGAAGCCTTCACTTCTCGCATAAAAAATTGTTAATTCTCAATAGGTCAATAAAAAAACTTGACCTATTGAGAAGCAAGAGATATGTGCAAACATTACTCTCTTTGCCTTTCAATAGGTTCAAGTTAAAACTACTTTGGCTCCCCAAGCCGTTTTTAAGGCGAACCATTTACAATTTTTCACTTATCAGCAATACTGACTTATGAATTTATAGTTCACGCTTACGTTCTGTATTATTTCAGTCGGCGATTCGTGTACCTTTTCACCGACCTCTATTACATTTACTAAAGTATTGAGTATTTCAGGTGTCAGTTCAGTTATATCTGAAAATTTGTCAAGAAGCTTGACGAAGTTACCAACATCATCACAGCATACTCTGTTCTTCTCAAGTTCAGCTGCAAGTGTCGATTTCTTTTCAGAAAACATCTTTATCCTCTGATTGCACTCTTCCGACATTTCCTCAAACATTTCAGAGCTTTTAATGATACCATCATAAAAATCATTATACAGTCTTTTGTACTTTGTTTTCTCTTTAAGTATCATTTTGTCCAGATTGTCAATTTCAGCCCTGATACCGTCAACATCTGGAATGTTCTCATTAAGCTGAGAAATTATCTTCTCTTGAAATGCTTTTTCATCTTTTCTGCACTCTCCGAGAATCGAACGAATATCATTAAGAACAGACATCCTTAAATCATCCAGCTTAATATTATGAGTAGTACAGCGTCCTACCCCACCCTTACGCACTTTGCTGTTTGTACAAACAAAATACGGGCTTTTATTTGTCGGGCAGGCAATTCTCATCGTTCCGCCACAATCAGCACATTTCAGCAGTCCTCTGAAAATATTTTCTGTTCGTCTTTCCTTGGTTTCTCTTTTTCTGCTGCTGAGCTTACTTTGAACCTCGTCCCACAACTCCTGAGATACGATTGGCTCGTGGGCGTTATCGCATACAAGCCATTCAGATTCATCGACCTTTATGACCTTTTTGCTTTTAAAATTCACCTTTCGCTTTTTACCATATACGATCTTTCCAAGGTAAACCTCATTATGCAAAAGATTATTGATAGATGATTTGCTCCAGCCGTAAGGATTCGGATTGCTGTAATCACCTTTGTTATACTCTTTTAATGCTGTTGGACTTAACACCTTGTTATTATACAAATACTCGGCTATTTTTGACATACCCATACCATTATATGCTACCAACTCGAATATTTTCAATACTGTCGGTGCATTGACCTCATCAATAACGAGTTTGTTTTTCTCTGTCGATGATTTTATGTAGCCATATGGGAGCCAAGGATGCAGAAACTCTCCATTCTTGGATTTTGCTTCAAATGCCTGTCTGACTTTATCGGATACCTCCGCAGGAAGCATTTCGTTTATAACACTTCTGAGAGGAAGCCTCATATCATATTTGCTTCGTGGAGTAATGACCTTATTTTCTGAAATGATAATAAAGGTCACATTGTTTTCGGGAAAGAATATCTGCAAATAGCATCCTACTTCAAGGTGTTCTCTGCCCAAACGTGACAGATCCTTTACGATAACCGTATCCACCTTATGGCGTTTAACGTCCTCTATCATTCTCTTGAAACCGGGACGGTCAAAATTTGTGCCTGTGAACCCGTCATCGCAATAGAAATCGACTATCTGAATCTGATTTTCTTTGCAATACTGCTTTTGAATGGTGATCTGCGTTTCTATCGAAACACTCATTCCATCATTCAAATCATCATCGGACAATCTGCAATAACAAGCAGCTTTATACATTTTCTGTTCCATAAGAATTATCCTTTCTTTATGGACCAGAGAGTAATGTTTGTCATATCAATTTTATCATACTGACAATATATTGTCAAGACAAATAACGATTGTATATTCTCATTAGCTCTCTTTGTAGATTTCCGATTTTATATTGCAAAAATCATCTTCTGATTCTGAGTGTTTTTTGTCAATATTTCTGACCATTCTTTCTGCTATGAGTCTGCAATAAAGGTCGATGGCTTTAGCCTTGCCTTTTTCGTGCTTTCGCTCAATAATCAGGGAACAAATCTTTTTCTTGCTTTCCTTAGTCATTATCCTCCTCCATATCCCGTGAAACATACATATTATTCAAAGGCTTCATATCAAGACTGATTAGTATTTCATTTGCTGTTTTTACATTTATGCCGAAATAATGGCTGAGCATAAAAAGAACAAGATATACTTTTTTATCATCAGAACAGAATATGTTATACCCTGCTTTTGAAGTCAGATACAATGATTGAAATATATTGGTACGCATTGTAATGCAATATGCAACTATCGTTTCCAAGCTTGGCTCTGACCGATTGAATTTGTAACGTATAATTGATGACTCCGATATACCAGATCTTCGTGCAAATTCTGCCATCGACATACCGCTTGACTGTATTTCACGGATCAAAGTTTCACTAATGGCTTCATCTGCAATATAGTTTACCTCGAAATCTTCTTTGCATATTTCAAAACTGTTTGTATGTATAAGTTCGTCACCAATTTTCATTCTTTCACTTCCTTTATTATGTGATATATTTTGAAACCTTTTATATAATACCAAATAATTAAAAAATTGTCCATTTGCACCCGTGACAGTATCAACTAACGCATTTACCCCCTAAAAAGAATATTTTTTGCCAAAACAGACGATTTTACGCAGTTTCCGTGTTGTCAAGGGTGCAAATGGTTCTTTGTAGAATTTTAAAGACTTTTTTTGTATCTATTTGACAATAAAGTACAATAAAAGCAAAAACAGACTATTTGCACCTATCAATTTTCTTATACATATAAAATAACCGCTTGTCCACATTATAAAACTGAACAAGCGGCGTTGTATGTTATTCAAAATTGTTATGCCTGAGATTTTAAATCAGCTTTTTTGTGATATATTTTACGTCTTTAGCATAAAATCAAAGTTTAATTATATCATAAGCATATTGTCGAAAAAAGTATTCTTATGTCGAAATTATCATAAATCATTACTCCAAGTACCATGTTTCATAGTAAAATTTTGAAACCAAAAAGTATTTTGGAAACTGAACAGTCACTTTTGTCAACGTTTCAAATTGTTTATCTCATTATTTGAAATATTAACCAATAATTTGTGCAATACCAGGGGGGTAAAAGTTCAAAAAATTCATTTATATTCTTATGACTTTGTATTATTTGAGAATTATAATAACGTCTTTTACAAAATGTAAACATAACCTCTCTTTTAGCACGAGATAATGCCGCAAAAAAAGCACATCTATTTTCTTCAGGTTTTTGACTAAAACTCCAAAAAGCCGCATCCTCCAATCCCACAAAATAAACTGTATCATAAAAGGGATGAAGTGTATTTTCTAATGCAAGTTGCCAGTCAAAATCTACAACTTATAGTATTTGCATATCAAAGAAATTATGTATCCGTAGTTAATTGTCTATGACATTTCAAAAAGTTCACTAAGCAATTAGGGGTTTTGCATATTGACTCAGTTCGCTAAGTCTATTATTTGTTAAATTAATTGAAACGCTCGTCCGAAACTCTTCAAAAAAGCTATGGCTATTATTTGCTGCTTTTAAAAGAGAAATTAATATTACAAGAAAGTCAAGTTGATTTTTACCTCTAAAATTTTCACTAAAGTCGCTTTTGAAATTTATCATTTTAATTGCATCATTAATTTCTTCATTCGTAGCATGCAATTTGTTCTTTAAATCATCTATGATTTGATCATATTTATTTCCTTTGGATATTCCAGACAGTTTAATATCGAGTATTTTTCGAGTACTAATTTTAGATAAGCAAACCCTATCTTCTCCTAAATTTTTGTTTTTCCTAATTAGAACCAATGCATTGAATTCAATCATTAAAAGACAAAATTGTTGATATAAATCAGAAAAGGTACTAATACATTTTTCATAATCTTTATCTGCCTTGCTAATAGAGAACTCTGATTGAATAATATTAGCAAAAACATCTTGTGAAACATAAAAATTCTCAATTGAATAGCAGGGTGTCACATATAAATTTTTATCAATACCATCTGGTATATCGTCCATATCTCTATCAACAAAAAACATTTTATTTATTGAAGCATATGTTGAATCCTTGCTTATCTTACGCCAAACTTTTAATGTATTGCGCTTATTACCAGCTTTTATAGGAATAATATTATCACCGATTATTGCTTTAATTCGTTGATTATAATACTTACCGTCCTCCCCCTCAAAAAAGCAGAATGCATAGTCTGGATATTTTGCGCAATAATCACAAAAGGTGACAAAAGCTACATTTGCACTCTCTCTAGAGTCACGCATTTCGTTTAACAATGAGTTACTTGAAACATCACAATCTTTTTTTACTTCTGTTGCAATCATTTTTATCTACCTCCGCAGTAAAAATCAATGCAAGTTCTCATATCTTTTGCATCAGTATCAAATTCATTTTCAAAAATAAATGGTGAATGCGTTACAGTTAAAAGTAACTTGCAGTTTTCAGAACGCATTATATCAGGTAACAGCATTCTCTGCCATTTCATAGATATTGATAATTCAGGTTCGTCAATAATTAAAATAATGTCTTTATCATTTTCAAGATATAACTTTGAAAACAAAGAAACTATTTGTTTTTCTCCTGACGATAACTTTGATAGTTCTATTCTATTACCTTTTTGACTAAATGTATCTAATTCAATGTATAGCTTTAATTCACTTTGATCGTAAATAAATTTTTTGTCATTCAGATATTTGTTACATGTATTGACAAATTTTTTTATTTTTTCATCGTAAATTTTCTGCTTTTCGTAGCTTTCTATGAGCTTAATTATAAGATTTAAAAGATAAGAATATTCTTCATTATAAATTATTTTGTTTTTAGTGAGTGATAATATTACCTCTTTGTCTTTATCTGCAATTTCATTTCCAAGTTTATCAAGAATTATTTTTAGCATATCCATATCAAGACGATGTGAGAATAAAGCTGTTTTTATTTTTTCTGGCGAAGAATATTGCTTTAATAAAACACTTGTCATTTTATTAAAACTCTCTCTCGAATTTTCTCTAATTATATTAAGTATACTATTTATTGATTTTTCAACATCGGACATACCAAAACGAATAAGGCTATCACTTTGAAGGTAGTCGTCTTCATTACGAATCAAGTTAGTAAAATCATTTTCTATTCGCCGATATGTCGTAAGATAAATAATTCTTTGATTTATATTTTTATCAATTAATTCGGATAATTTCTCAACATTTTTATGATTACCATTATCTCCTATAGGTCTTGTTTTACCAGTTCTAAGATACTCCATCACCGCCTGTTTGCAATGCATCAATGGCATATGTGTAATACTGCATAATTTACGTGCTGTAATTTCTACAATATCTTCTATGCTATTATTATACATACTGAAAGAGTCGTTATTATATCTATAAAAAATATCATTTATTAATGCATAAATTGCCTCATCATCATAAACACGATGTCTAGACATACGATAATTATATTTAATTACATCTTCTATAGATATTGATTTCTCTTCTCCGTATTTAAACTTGATAGTTATTTTTTCGAAATCCATTTCAGCTAGTTTATCAAAACGTTTTTTTAGGATATAGTATACACAGTTCAAAATAGTTGTTTTACCAAGACCGTTTTCACCAATATATACATTAACCTCTTTGTCAAAATTTATTTTTACACTACATCTGCCGAATAGACCCATAATTTTAATAAATTCAATGTTCGTTGTATTAATGTTATTCACTACAGGTTCCTCATCAAAAAAGAAAAACATTTTAATTCCTCCAAACACTTTTTAAATATTTTATAATCTTCATTTGTCATTTTATATGTACTAATTCTAGACGATTATTTGTCTAGAATCTAATAATAATTATATAATAATCAGCAAATCGTGTCAATATGTGTATGAATAATTTACATTTTTAATTTATTAGGTATTATAAATAATTACCTACAGTATTAAAAAAGCAGTCATTACTACAAAGTAGTGACTGCTTTAATGAAATTACTTTTCCAATTTATATCAATATAGTTTCTTGATATTGTTCATTTCTAATATTATTGTCTATCGCTGAATACCCCTGCTCCTCGATCCTGTCCATCCAGTCATCGGCAAAGGTAAGAGTATCGTTTATCTGCTTCATGGTTTCAGGCTTTCCGTCTGAAATATCATACTGCTCATACACACCCATACCGCTGTTCTCAAAGCTTTCAGGAATGACCTTTTTGTTCTCATAATCAACCTTGAAGTCAATACGGGGATCGTACATAAGGTCGCCATTCTGAACATAGGTCTGTGATATGGTAAGCACATCGCTGTTCATCTCAACGTGCAGGGGCATAAAGCACTCGGCTTCATACTTTATGTATGACTTCTCCCCTGTCATAATTTCCGAGAAGCTGTCAGCCAGACGTTCAAACATATCCTTTTGTGCAGAATCATCTGTAAGCTCAAACTGTGTAAGCTTCGTATGCACATCTTCAAGCTCTGCTTCCGCCGCAAGAAGCTCCTGCTCCTTTTCAAAGGGCTTTTCCACGTCAATTTTCATCTGCTCAAGCTCCGATTTGCGCATATCATTTTTGGCAGAAAGATCGTCAATGGTTTTCTGAATGTTGTTTATGGCATTATCGAGTCTGACTATGTTGCCTATATCGGTAGAAGCATTAAGGTCGCAGTAATGAGCCTTTTCACCCCGCAAACACGCCTGCGGAACACGCTTGAAATCATTGAACATAACGGAAAGCGTTAATCCTCTGTATTCTCCGAGAGCAATTTCTTTGCCCTCCATAATCAAGCCCATATTCTTTCCGAGAGCTTCTTTGAAAGCTTCACCTGCTTCCTTTCGGGAAGTATAGGTTCTGCCTGCAAGCGTCATGGTATATGCTTCCCTGCCATCCTCGTCCATAACCTTTGATGCAGACTTAGCTGTGTTAAGATCGGCTGTGAAATGCTTTATTATTGAAGCGTTCTGCTTTATCTCATTAGGATATTTGACACGGATATTGTCCTGAATTTCATAAAGATTTTCATTGTATCGTGCCTTTTCGGATTTCAGATCCTTTATCTGTGCCTGCAATTCCATTTCTTTCTTAATCAAGGGATTGCCCAACAAAACAAGAGAGCCTAAAAAATCTTAAAAATAATAGTGTATATCTACACCCTTTTCCGTCGATATGTATATCTTCTCGATCATCATTCGGGCAAGATTGTTCTTTTCTTCAACAGCAAGCGTATCCCACCTGTTGAGCGGATCAAGAAGCGGTTTCGTGTCAATTTTCTTAACACGTCTGTCAACAAGCATCAGCTTTTTTTCAAGCTCATTCTTTGTGCTGTGGAGCTTAC
>ENA-ORPK01001922-ORPK01001922.1-human-gut-metagenome-genome-assembly--contig:-NODE-1922-length-15322-cov-2.715203_pt1 | contig 15322 bp, 14 predicted proteins | sample MGYA00242139_ERZ509068 | MGnify/ENA primary metagenome ERZ509068 (study PRJEB26280, sample SAMEA2338687) | human gut metagenome | biome: human gut; feature: human-associated habitat; material: faeces... | reverse complement strand
CATTGATTCTCTTTGTGAGAATAGCGACCTGAACTTCAGGAGAACCTGTATCAGTTTCGCTGAGTCTGTTAGCTTCGATAATAGCTGTTTTTTCGTCTTTCTGCATCATAATAAATACACCTCTTTAAAATATTTGCCCGCAAACATAGAATATGGCAGGTATCATCCTTAAACAAGGCTTAATCCATAATCCAAGTACACGGAAGTTATGCGAACTAAGCACAACAAAGTTATTATATCATAACAAATCTCATTTGTAAAGTGTTTTTACGAAATTGTTTTATTTTTTTTGTTCTTTGACTTCTTTGATTCGATAGGAGCTTCTTCACCGCCTTTATCGGTAAATACACTTTCTTCATCAGAAACAGCAATACCGTATTCAGGGTTTGTTTCACCTCTTTCCTCATAATAAGGGTCAATAACATATTTCTGAATCTGCGGATAGGAGTTGAACATAATAATAAATCCGATAAATGTAATAGGCCAGAACGGAACCAAAATAAGCGTTGTAACGTGCAGCACTGCTGAAATGTAAACAATAAATGCGACCAAAGCAACCACAAGAAGTGTTATAACATTTTTCTTGAGCGCAACACAAGTAAGGAAAAATGAGTTTTTTATTATATTGGTAAACTTCAGGTCAGTCGCCACTATCATTGGAAAAATATAAAAATTCATCATTAAAACTGTGAGTGCAAAGCTTACCGAAAGAACACAAAGCACAATATAAAACGCTCCGCCAGATGTCGCATTTTCTGCCATCTGAGGATAAACATACAAAGCCGCAGCAGCCGAAATAACAAACAGCACATCAATAAGTCCGACAGGTATTGAGTATTTTAAATTCTGCTTAAAGCCCTTCCAGAAGTCATGGAAAATAAATGAGTTTTTTTCCAGCACATAATTTCTGAGTACCTTAGTCATTCCTGCAAGTGCAGGTCCTATGGTAACAATAGGCAAGCAAAAAACAAATGTAATGATATTCAGCCGGATAAGTTTCCAGAACTTTCTGAAATACAATTCAAAGAATGCAAAAAAGGCTTTCTTTTTCGGGGCGTTTTTAGCAATACCGCTTCCCGCTTTTTCATAGTCAAACAATCCGAATAATGACAATATTTACAGCTCCTTTAAATTTAAAATCCCGTTATTACATTCCCTGAACCCTTGCCCACAATCCTGCAAAAGCAAATGTCAGCAAGCTGTCTATTAGTGATGATGCCGCAAGCACGGCAATCAAAATCAGAAATTTAATAAAATACAGTTTGAAATCTATAAATGTGCCGCCCTTATCAGCACTGAAAATTTTTCTTCCGATACCCGACGACATCAGAACAGATTCTCTTGCAGCAGAAATAATTATCACAGCCGATACAACAGTATACGGCACTATCATAATCAAGGATAGTGCAAAACCCTTGTACATATAGACGCTGTTAATTTCCGCAAGAGTAATTCCTATGCCCAATCCACGAAAGAATGGAACAAGTATTGCAGCGGGCTGAAAAATCGCTCCAAAACCTATCAGCATACACAGCAAAACCAGTACAAACGGTCCTGAAAAAGAATTTATCACCGTTTCAAAAAAAGTGCAGTTTATCCTGCTGTGCAAAAACTGAACAGAAAGAACATCAATATCAGACAGCTTTTCATTTGCAACTGTACAATACAGCACCGTGCCGACAAACTCGCCCAAAAGAAACATCGCCATAAGAACATACATAAGTATTTTATCAGGCTTGATCCTATTAAGCTTATTTCTTCCTTTGATCCTATTCACCATATACCTCGTCCTTTATTTTAAAATTTGACTTTGTTAATGTATATGGCGCAGGATTTGATTTTAGAATTTATTTTGAAAGTTCGTATGCCCTTCTTGTACAGCTTTCACAGGCTTTCATAACAGCATCGGTCATTTTGCCGTCATAAAGTTCCTGCAAGCCCGCGAGAGTTGTTCCTCCCGGAGAAGACACCATTTTTATAAGTTCATCAATAGTATAGCCTGAATCGGTTATCATTTTTGCAGAACCTATCAGCGACTGTGAGAACAGCTCTTTAGCAGTGTTCTCGCTTATGTCAACAGATTTTGCATAGTCAACGAAAGCCTTTGCAAAAAGATAGATAAATGCAGGGCTGCTGCCGTTAACAGCGATTATTTCTTTCATTTTGTCAGTTGAAATAACCTCAGCTTTTCCGCAGGACGCAAATATATTTTTTACAAATTCAAACTCTTCATCGGTAGTAGGTTCAGCTTTTGAAAGTGCAGATGCTCCCTCACCCAAAAGAAGCGGTGTATTGGGCATAACAAGAACGACCTTTGCCTCAGGTATGGTCATTGACTTAATATATGTTTCAGGGATTCCTGCCGCAATCGAAATAAGTACGGTATCCTTTGTAACGCTCTTAGCAATTTTTCCAAGCACGGTATCTATCATCTGCGGCTTAACAGCAAGAAGAACATACTTACACTTTTCTGTTACTTCCTCCTCTGAAGCGCACGCTTCAACACCAAGCTTTATAAGCTCATTAAGCTTAGTTTCATCTTTGTCATAAGCGTAAACCTTTATATCTTTATTGCCTGTTCTGAGAACGCCCTTAATAATAGCTGTTCCCATATTACCTGTTCCGATAAATCCGAGGTTTGTCATTTAAGGTCATTTCCTTTCATAAAATAAAAATCACTTACAAGTCAGTATACTACAAAATATACAAAAATGCAAGTGATTTTTTATAAAAATAAATTAAAAAGCCGAAATAGTCAACAAAACAGAAATTAATGCAAATCTATTAGCCTATGTTATTTTAAAGGCTTAACCGATGTTTTTGCGATCTTTTTATAAATAAGCATAATCGCAGGCAGGAACACAGCAAGCAGCGGGCAATAAATCACCGACTCAGCACATATCTTTACTATTCTGACAGTAAACTGCTGCCAAGTCTGGGACATAAATCCTGCTGACATAAGTATAAGTGTGTTAAATATAAGATTAATAACAAATGAATCAACAAGTCTTGATACAACAGACATTATAACAAGACACTTTCCCTCTGCCTTATAGAGAAACGCACCGTAAAGTCCGCCTTCAAGAACGGCTGTAAGTGACAGAAGCGGAAGCGGAGCCTGACCGCTGATTATACAGCCTATCATATCGCCTGCAAGTGCTGCAAGCATACCCGGAACAGGTCCGAACAACATTCCGACAACAGATAATGCCGCAAAAGCAAAATTCACCTTTGCAAAATTACCGATCCTAACTGAAAAGAAATCAAGAATTACGAATAATGCTATCAAAATGCCCGTAGTTGCAAGGCACTTGACGCTTTTCAGCTCTTCTGCTGATGTTTTGAACATACGAAAAAAGCCCTTCATATACAATACCTCCTTAAAATTATGCTGTAAAGTGCATAATCGGGAACTGTTATGAAAGGCTCCTGTTATGCATTTCAGCGGGATGCGATCAGATGAACCGCAAATGCATATGCATTTTTCGTCCGTGCAGCAACTCCCCGTCTGCCCGGCACTTATACGCTCATTGATCTACTCTGTAATGCCTTAATTCTGTTTTGTTTTTGATGAAAATACATCATCTTAATTGTACTACCGCAGGAACACTTTGTCAATAGACATTTACTTTGTCAGTGCAATATTGTCAATTCCAACAATTTTATTTAACTTTCCGAGCAATTCTTCAGAAATATACACACCGCTGCAATTTTTAGGCTTCACATATTTTTTTACATCATCAAAATAAAATGCAACTGCTCCTGAGCCGATGTGTTCACCGCATATTTCAAGAACCTTTTGTATTTTTTCCTTATCATCACTTCTGCACTTAACAAAAAGCTTCATACCCGAACAAGCTTTCATATATTGTTCGGCAGACATAACTGTATCTGCGATTATTTTGGGACTGTTATCCTTATATGAGATCTTTCCGCCTATGAATACATTTGAACCTTGTTTTATCACATTAACATTAAAGGCATACGCTTCAGGGAAAAATATTACCTCACACTCGCCTGTCATATCTTCAACAACAGCAAATGCCATAGTTGCATCATTTTTTGTTTTATGAAGCTTTATACTCTGCAAAGTTCCGATAAGCTTTACGGGACTGCCGTCTTTTATCCCTGCACCGTCACCTGATATTTTTGAAATGCTGTTATGTTTTGCTGCCGCCGAAATATACATATACTGCTGCAAAGGGTGTCCCGAAATATACATTCCCAAAGCTTCTTTTTCAAATTCAAGAAGTGTACCGAGATCATATTCGGGAATATCAGGCAGCGAAACCTCCTGCGGCTTTGAATTGCTTATGCCGCTTTCAAAAAAGTTTATCTGACCGTCAATATTCTGCCTTACAGAAGCCTGAAGTCCGCTGAATATTTTATCATAATTTTCAAGCATCTGACGTCTGTTAAGTGCAAAGCAATCAAACGCACCGCACTTTATAAGACATTCCGCAGATTTTCTGTTAATATCCTTGCCGTTCATTCTTTCACAAAATTCACTCAATGATGTAAAGCTGCCATTCTTTACACGCTCGGCAACGATATTTTCAATTGCATTTCTTCCGAGATTTTTTACTGCAAGCAATGCAAATCTGATACCGTTCTCATCTGCCGTAAACCCTGCCATACTCTTATTTATATCAGGACACAAAATATGAACGCCGTTCTTTTCACATTCAGAAATATATTCCAAAAGCTTGTTCTGATTTTCAAGTACGCTTGTCATCAGTGCCGCCATATATTCTTTATAAAAATGGCATTTAAGATATGCTGTCTGATACGAAATATGCGCATATGCAGCAGCGTGGGACTTGTTAAACGCATAAGAAGCAAAGCTTGACATTTCGTCAAAAATATCATTTGCCACAGATTCAGGCACGCCGTTCTTTACAGAGCCTTCAACAAAAACGCTGCGTTCCTTTTCCATAACATCGGCCTTTTTCTTAGCCATTGCACGTCTTACGAGATCGGCACGTCCGTATGAATATCCCGCAAGCTTACGGCATATCTGCATGACCTGCTCCTGATATACAATACAGCCGTATGTCACATTAAGAATATCCTCAAGCATAGGGTGTTTATATGTAATTTTTTCAGGGTGATGTCTGTTTGCAATATATCTTGGTATGCTGTCCATAGGACCGGGACGATAAAGTGAAAGAACAGCGATAAGATCTTCAATTGAAGTTGGTTTCAGTCTTGCAAGAACCTGACGCATTCCTGCACTTTCAAACTGAAAAACCGCACTTGAATCACCTGTTGAAAGCATATCAAAAACAGTTTTATCATCAAGGGGGATTTTTTCAATATTGAAAGCAGGATCTTTTCTCTGTACTGCCTTGACCGTATCGCTTATAACGGTAAGCGTACGAAGTCCAAGAAAATCCATTTTCAAAAGTCCAAGACTTTCAAGAATATTCATCGGATACTGAGTTACGACCGATTCATCATTTTTCTGTACAGGCACATAATCACTTACAGGTGCATCTGAAATAACAACACCTGCTGCATGGGTCGAAGCGTGTCTAGGCATACCCTCTATCTTTTTGGCAATGTCAATAAGCTCATGAACCTTGCTGTCAGTAAGATACAGATTTTTTAATTCAGTACTTGATGCAAGTGCTTTGTCAAGAGTTGTATGCAGTTCAAATGGTATAAGCTTTGATACAGTATCAGTCGTCTGATAAGGAAGCTCCATAACCCTGCCAACATCTTTTACAGCAGCCTTTGCAGCCATTGTACCGAATGTGATTATCTGAGCAACACGGTCAGAACCATACTTTTCTACCACATAATCAATTACCTGCTGACGTTTTTCATAGCAAAAGTCAATATCAAAGTCAGGCATTGAAACACGCTCGGGATTCAGAAAGCGTTCAAAAAGCAGGTTATATTTCATAGGATCTATGCCTGTTATGCCGATACAATATGCGGCAATACTTCCTGCACCCGAACCTCTTCCGGGTCCGACAGGAATATTATGTGTCTTTGCGAAATGCACAAAATCCCATACTATAAGATAATAATCAACATATCCCATTTTGATTATTACATCAAGCTCATATTCCAGACGCTCTGCATATTCCTTAGGCGGAGCATCGCCGTATCTCTTTTTTAAGCCGTCATAACACATATTGCGAAAATAAACACTGTTGTCTGTTACTCCTGCTATTTCATACTTTGGCAGCTTTATTACTCCAAATTCAAATTCTACATTGCAGCGTTCAGCAATTTTAACCGTATTTTCCAAAGAATCAGGCTTGCTGCCAAAAAGAGCCGCCATTTCATCATATGATTTTATATAAAATTCATCTGTCGGAAAATTAAGCGGATTAGGCTTGCTCAAAGGCGTATTGGTCTGTATTGCAACGAGAATTTTCTGAATTTTCGAGTCATATTTTGCAATATAGTGAGCATCATTTGTTGCCGCAAGCGGTATTCCCGTTTCGGCAGACAATTTATAAAGCAAAGGAAGAACGGACATCTCTTCCCTTATTCCGTGATTTTGCACTTCAATAAAATAATTATTCTCTCCGAAAATATCACGGTATAAAAGTGCAGTTTTTTTGGCATTTTCGTATTCACCGTTTGCAAGCAGACGAGGTATCTCTCCTGCTATGCACGCAGACAAAGCAATAAGACCTTTACTGTACTTTTTCAGCACATCAAGGTCTACTCTCGGTTTATTATAAAATCCGTCTATATATCCTATGGAAACAAGCTTTATTAAATTCTGATAGCCTTCATTATTTTCACAAAGCAATATCAGATGATACGGCTTATTGTCAATACCGTGTATTTTATCAAATCTTGAACGTGGGGCAACATAAACCTCACAGCCGATGATAGGCTTTATTCCATTTGCTTTTGCTTCATTGTAAAACTCTATTGCAGCGTAAAGATTACCATGATCCGTAACTGCAACAGCTGTCTGACCAAGCTCCTTTACACGCTTGACAAGGTCTTTTATGCGGCAGGCTCCGTCAAGCAAGCTATATTCACTGTGAACATGAAGATGAACAAATTGCATAGGCGGCTCCTTTCTCAAAGCTTAGTCATTTTCTTTTTCGCCTCGTTCTTCTCTTATCCGTTCAGCGATCTCCATAAGCTTTTTCAGTCTGTGATTTGCACCTGAACGTCCAACGGGCTTATCGAGCATTTCACCGAGCTCCTTCAATGAAACATCAGGATTTTCCAGACGCAGTTCAGCCATATTTCTCAGCTCAGGCGTAAGGCTTTCAAGTCCTTCTGTATTCATAATATATTCTATATCTTCTATCTGCTTTTCCGAAGCTTTAAGGGTTCGTTCAATATTTGCGGCATCACAGTTAGCTATACGGTTAGCTTTGTTTCGCACATCTTTATATATTTTAACATTCATAAGGTCGATAGATGACATCGTTGCACCCATAAATGTTATAAGGTCTTCTATATCCTCGCTGCCTTTAAGATAAATAACATATGTACCCTTGCGCTCTGTCGATTTTGCATTAAAGCCCAATGAAGTGAGCACATTGAGCAGGTCATTCATAAGGTCAAAATACGGTACAACAAATTCAAGATGATATTCCTTGATAGGCTCAGCTACACTCCCGCAGGACAAAAATGCCCCTGCAACAAATGCAAAAATACTGTTATTATCTATATTTTCATCCTGTATCCTATGTATAAGACTGCTGCTGGAAATATGATAACGGTAAATTATCTCTTCACGGTATTTTTCATCTTCAATGCTTAATGCATAAAGTACTGTATTATTTTTCCTTGTTGTCTTTGATACCGATGCAACTCCGCTTCCGCCAAGCACATCATCCGCAAGCTTGCAGAATAACTCACATACCATATCATTTTCCGTCTGAAACACTATTGAATCAGCAGAAAAATTCCGGCAAAATAAAAGCATACCGTAAAGGCAGGCATATTTTCGATCTCTGTCCGTAATTACAGAACAAAGCTCTTTTTTTACTGAATAAGAAAATGACATTGCTTGAAATGCTCTTAAAAAGAGCGTACCTCCTGTTTGATACGAAATTAATTCTGTTTTCCCTTATTAATATCTCTGTGGCAAATTCTGCATTTGATGTCTTTATCGCAAAGATGCTTATACATTTTTTCGGCAAATGTAACGGAACGATGCTTTCCTCCTGTACAGCCAAATGCTATAACAAGCTGAGTTTTGCCCTCGTGTCTGTAAAGAGGTATAAGGAAATCAATAAGATCCTCCAGCTTTTCAAGAAGCTTCTGTGACTGCTCGAACTGCATAACATAATCGCTTACGCAGCTTTCTGTACCTGTATGGTATTTAAGTTCTTCGATATAAAAAGGATTCGGAAGGCATCTTACATCAAAAACAATATCTGCTTCTCTTGAACTTCCGTATTTAAATCCAAACGACATAACCTTTACGATCATTGAGTCCTGCGGATCATCAAGAAAAAGAGCATATACATTTTCTTTTAGCTGTGCCATTGAACAATCCGATGTATCGAGATAATAATCAGCCTTTTCACGAACAGACATAAGCATTTCACGTTCAGTTGTTATTGCTCTGTGCAGGCTGCCGTGGGACTGCTCATCAAGAGGATGCTTACGTCTTGTTTCCTTATAACGTCTTATAAGAACATCATCGGACGCATCAAGGAAAAGTATGCTGTATTCAAGATTATTTTCCTTAAAATAATTAAGTCCCTTATCAAGCTCAAGAAAAAGCTCGCCGCCTCTTATATCTGTAACAATAGCAACTTTGGTTATCTTGCCGCTCGACTGTTTGCAAATCTCGGCAAACTTAGGTATCAGCTGCGGCGGAATGTTGTCTATGCAATAATATCCAATATCTTCAAGTACATTGATAACACCCGATTTTCCCGACCCCGAAAGTCCTGTCACAATCAAAAACTTCATCTTCTGTACTCCTCTCTGTCCGAAATTATTTCAGGTTCACATTCAAGCCTATATCCTGTTTTATCATAAACAACTTTTTTTACATCACAAATAAGCTTCATAAGATCATCAAATGACGCATTGCCCTTATTAACAACAAATCCGCTGTGCTTTTCACTTACCTGCGCATCTCCGACAGAATACCCCTTTAATCCGCATTGTTCAATAAGAAGTGAGGCATAGCTGCCCTCGGGACGCTTAAATGTACTTCCAGCACTTGGATATTCAAGAGGCTGCTTTGAACGGCGTTTCTGCATAAGCTCATCCATTTTGGCTTTTATTTCGGATCTCTCTCCCTTTGAAAGCTTAAATACTGCCGAAACAATAACATTCTTTCCGCCTGAAAAAACGCTTTTGCGATAAGACATTTCAAGTTCATCAACAGAATACCTTTTACTGTTTCCATTGGTATCGATCGCTTCGGCGGACTCAATAACGTCCTTTACTTCTCCGCCGTAAGCACCTGCATTCATATATACCGCACCGCCAACAGAGCCGGGTATTCCATACGCAAATTCAAGACCGCTCAGTCCATTTTCAAGAGCAAACATACACAGTTTTGATAAAGGAACACCTGCCGCACAATAGACCCTTATTTCATCAAGCAGCTTTATCTCATCAGATGAAATATGAAAAATAACTCCGTTTATGCCATTGTCATCAACGATAAGGTTTGAACCTTTGCCAAAAATATAATATGAAATATTCTCTTTTTCGGCTAACGGAATAAGCTTTTCACAAGCTTCCAAACTTGCGAGTTCTATAAGCATTGCTGCTTTTCCGCCTATTCTGAATGTATTGTATTTTTTTAGATCAGCATTGTGAATAACTTTACACCCGATATTTTCTGCTTCTTTTTCAAGCAGTTTCATACTGTCAGATCTCATAATCAGCCAACTTTCATAAATTAATCCCAAATGCTGCCGTGTCTGCTCTGGATATAGTCTTTAAGACGTTCCCAATCTGAATTCAAAATAAGTGATTTAGGAAAATCAAGCTGTTCAATAAGCTTTTCGGATTCTGTAATATCCCCTACTATTCCGCAGAAATGCGAATCGGTATTTATAACGATAGGAATATCATATTTTTTGCATATTTTCAGAATCTCGATATAATTTTCTCTGGTATTTTTCCAAAGTATAGTGCTTTCATTGAGCTCAACAAGCTTACCGAACTCTTTGAATTTTTTCAGGCACTTTTCATAGTCAAAAGGACACACTACCGTTGCACAATGCCCTATAACATCAACGTCCGGATTTTCAGCAAGCTTAAGATACATATTCGTATGCTGTTCAAAAGTTCCAGGCTTGAGCATATCCTTATGAAAAGATGCAATTATCCAGTCCAGAGCGGCACATTCTTCGTGAGGGAAATCAATGTTTCCGTCATAATCAATTATACTCGATTCAGCACCGAATATGAGCTTTACCCCAAGATATTCACGGGGCAATGCTTTATGAAGGTTATGAAAATGCCAGACATGAGGTCCGTCCGTTGATGCAGGAGTATGGTCTGTGACAGCAAGTGCTTTCAGACCTCTTTCCGCAGCAGCTTCAGTCATTTCTTTGACGGTCGAAAAGCCATGAGTAGATGCAACTGCATGTGTATGCAGATCAGCGATTATAAGCAAAGTAAAAGCCTCCGATTAATAAATATCCCATTTCTTGACTGTTTCCTTGCGATCCATATCAAGACCAAGCTTGTCAAGAAGTTCCTGTGCGGCATTGTAACCCATCTTCTTCTGACGGTTATTCATTGCAGCAACTTCAAGAATTACAGCAAGATTACGGCCGGGCTTAACAGGAATAGTTGTACATGGAACTTTTACGCCAAGAATAGATGTATATTCATTGTCAACGCCCATACGATCATAAACCTTTTCGCTGTCCCAAGGCTCAAGCTCAACTATCATATCAATTTTTTCGGTTACCTTAACAGCACCCATACCAAACAGACGTCTTGCATTTACGATACCGATACCTCTTATTTCAAGGAAATGTCTTATATTTTCAGGTGACTGTCCCACAAGGCTTATGTTTGAAACTCGTCTTATTTCAACGGCATCATCAGCAACAAGACGATGACCTCTTTTAATAAGCTCGACCGCAGTTTCGCTCTTTCCTACGCCGCTTTCACCAAGTATAAGCATACCTTCGCCATATACTTCAATAAGAACACCGTGACGTGTGATTCTCGGAGCAAGGTGAAGGTTAAGGAATGCGATAAGTGCAGCCATAAAGCTTGATGTACTGTCCTTGCATCTCAGAAGCGGAACTTCATATTTCTGTGCCAAAGTAACCATTTCAGGAAAATACGGAAGCTCTCTTGAAATAATAAGTGCAGGAATATGCTGAGCAAAAAGCATTTCAAGGCGGTTTGCTCTTGTTTCCTCATCGATAGTTGCAAGATAAGCGAATTCCATTTTTCCAAGTATCTGGATACGTTCATTGCTGAAATATTCATAAAATCCCATAAGCTGAAGTCCGGGACGATTTATATCAGGCTCGTCGATCATTATTTTTGACGCTTCCATAGGGAGATAGATCGTTTCAAGATGAAATTCGTCAATTACCATTTTAAGAGCAACCGTAAATTTTGTTTCAGACATAATTACCCCATTTCCCTGCTGTCTTATCAGCAGAATTGTTTGTTAATAATATAAAAACTGTGCAAAAAAATATCCTTATAAAACAAATATACGTTTCAATATACAGATATAATAATTATACAACATTTTCACAAAATTTCAAGCATATATTCTGTAAATTTTTATTTATTCTTAAACATTGCAGATAAAGTACTCCTAATCTTATTGTTTGACAATATATTAAAACTGTGTTATACTATATAAATACATTTTGAGAGGGGTATGAGATTTGTTTGGATATATAAAACCGTTTAAACCTCAGCTCAGAATGTGTGAATATGACGTGTATCGTGCTTTTTACTGCGGACTTTGCAAAATACTCGGCAGACACTTCGGACTCGCTGCAAGAATGACATTAAATTATGATTTTGCATTTCTCGGACTGCTCGAATATGCAATGAACGATGAAAAATGCTCTGTAAACAATCAGAACTGCATTGCTCACCCGTTCAAAAAAACACCTTGTCTCAGCTGCGGCAATGAAACTCTGCATTTTACAGCCTGCTGCTCTTGCATACTTGTATATAATAAATTTCTTGACGATCTCAAAGACGGAAACATTTTCAGAAAAGCTTTTTCGGGCATAATGCTCCTGATCATGAAACATAGCTATAAAAAAGCTTCTGCCTTTTATCCTGAGCTTTCTTCATATATTTCGGAGCAGATGAACAGGCAGTTCATTCTTGAAAAAGAAGAATGCAGATCAATAGACCGTGCTTCCGATCCAAGTTCATGCATACTTGCCGAAATGGCATCATATTTAAGCGATGACAAGGAACAGCAAACGCTCCTGCACCGCTTTGGTTATCTGCTCGGACGATATATTTACATCGCAGATGCTTATGATGATATTGAAAAGGATTTTAAAAAGGGCGGCTTCAATCCGCTCATTTTTGAAAATAACACCGTTAATGAGCTAAACGCAGAGCAAATCAAAAAGACTGCCGAGAACAGTATTAATTTTACTCTCGGGGCATTGTCCGATGTTTATGTTCAATTGAATATCAAACGTTTTAAGCCTATTCTTGATAACATAATATATATGGGTTTAAAAAATAATTTTTATAGAATCGCAAACAACCAAAAGCCATCGAAAGGAAATAAACAATGAACGATCCTTACAGATTATTAGGTATATCACCGTCCGCCTCAGATGATGAAGTCAAAAGCTCGTATAAAAATCTGATACGGGAATTTGCGGGCAATGACGCTAAAATAAACGAAATAACCGAGGCATATGACCTCATAATGAATTCAAGACGTGGGAACAGCAATCAGAATCCTGCATTTATCGAAGTTCGCAGACAGATACAATCAGGTAATTTTGATTCAGCAGATTCAATGCTTGACTCAATTAACAGTAATATGAGTGCAGAATGGAACTTTCTCAAAGGAAGCGTTTATTACGGAAAAGGCTGGCTTGATGAGGCTTATACCTATTTTTCAAAAGCAGTTGAGCTTGACCAAAATAATCAGGAATATGCCTCTGCATTCAGGCATATGTCAGAAAGCAGAAACGGATATATGAACGGTGACCCCAATCAGACATTTGGCGAAGATACAGGCAGTTCAGGAAACTGCAATGTCTGCGGAATATGTCAGGGACTTATTTGCGCTGACTGCTGCTGCGAATGTATGGGTGCTGACTGCATACCTTGCTGCTGATATAACATATAAAACAGGAATGGTCATATACAATGAACAACAAAACTGATAATACCGATAACAAAGAAAATCCGAATAACAAAAAAGTCAGCTACAAGGTATCTCTTGGCGGTATCGTTTCTGCACTTTGCCTTGTACTTATGTTTCTGACAGCAGTATTTCCGCCGCTTAATATCACGCTGCCGCTTTTTGCAGGTATGCTGATGACAGTTGTTGCAATTGAAGTTTCTCCGTCGTGGGCATGGGTAACCTACGCAACGGTAGCCATACTTTCATTTTTTATTACACCTGACAAAGAAGCGGCTATATTCTTCACAGTTTTTTTCGGATTTTATCCCATACTCAAAGACACCCTAGAAAAAATAAAATCCAAAATATTGAAATGGCTTTTAAAGTTTGTTGTTTTTAATATTGCGATAGTTATAATTTATCAGCTGACGGTAAAGCTTCTCGGTACTGTCGACCTTATTGAAGAGTTCGGATTTATGAAGCAGTTTATGCTGCCCGGACTGATAATTATGTTCAATGGCATTTTCATACTTTATGACATAACACTTTCAATGGTAAAAACAGCTTATCTGAAATGGTTTAGACCTACTTTTCTCAGGAAATTCAAATAATCGGAGAGCGATCATATGAAGTCTGACACCAATAAAAACAACTCAAAAGGCAGCATAATTATATATCTTCTTTTCATTATAGTATTACTCGCTTTCGTTATGGTTTTTTATTTTGAAAAATCCAATTTGGAAAAAGAAATAGAAAAGAATCAAGCTTCTATTAACTCTATGTCTGAGCAAATAACAAACATTTCTATGCAGTTAAAACACAAACAGATGGAAATAGACCTTTTATATGATAATACAGATATTGAATCCGACCTCACTTTATCAATGAAAGATATAAAAATCACTCCCCCTGCCTCAGAAATTACATTTACAAGTGATAAATCAGAATATGACAATGCTGAACTTATTGAAAAAAATTCCAAATATCTAAATAAGGTTCAGATAAATAACCCAAGTTATGTTGTAAATTATATTTCAACAGATAATGATAAGACAGTATATTTTATTGTTATGTCAAAAGTAAAGCAGCTTTCAGACGAAATATGCCAAAACTGCAAAACAGAGCACGAAAAGATAAATGCTATTGCCGAATGGGTATCATATAATATTTGTTACAACAATGATGCCGCAAGCAAAAGTGTAAATCCCGATATTATCAGTCTGGAGCAGGTCATCTCTACCCATACAGCTACCTGTGCAGGTTATTCAAACCTTTTTTCCGCCCTGTGTCAGGCACAAGGCATATACTGCTTAAATCTCAGAGGAAGTTCATCAGGAGATCTTTACAAAGATCCTGAATGGCAAACAGCTCAGACCAATCATGAATGGAACGCTGTTTACTGCGATAACACATGGCTTTTCTATGACACAACATGGTGCTCACTAAACACATATCAAAACGGCGAATATAATTACGCTGATAAGGTCGCCGATGAATATTTAAATATGGATTTTTATGAAATGACAAAAGACAGACGAATAGATCGAGTTGACTATCGTGACTTTTATACCGCACTTTTTGAACAAAGCGGGGCATATCGTCAAACATCGGGGCCGGAATAGCCTATTATAATTGAACAAAAGTCTTTTTTTGCCTATGTACAAAATGCCGAACAATGCGATACAATGTCACCATAGCAAGAAAAGCCGTGCAGCCCCGTTCAAGCGGGACCGCACAGCAAACCTGGAACCGAAAAACGGCTGGTTCCCAGGGGCTTATCCAAAAGGCCCTGCCGCTGCCGGGTACGCTTTGCTTGCAGAGCAATGGCTAGCGTACCGTTTTGAAAAGGAGAGAGTTTTGTTATGCCGATGAATAAAGTTGTTCACGCCGCACAGCGCGCTGCTTTCAGCGCTGCCATTGATGTCGCCATCAACGCCGTGCGCGGTAAGGGAACCGAAAAGCTGTCCGAGAATGCTGTCAAGCTGGTCAACCTGGCCGAGCCCCTGCTGAAAGACCGTTACCCGGCTTCTGCCTTTGATGCAGCCCGCAAGT
>ENA-ORPK01001921-ORPK01001921.1-human-gut-metagenome-genome-assembly--contig:-NODE-1921-length-15331-cov-5.183360_pt1 | contig 15331 bp, 15 predicted proteins | sample MGYA00242139_ERZ509068 | MGnify/ENA primary metagenome ERZ509068 (study PRJEB26280, sample SAMEA2338687) | human gut metagenome | biome: human gut; feature: human-associated habitat; material: faeces... | reverse complement strand
TAAAAAGAAAATCTAACCAAGTACATGATTAGATTACATTATTTGTTAAACAGATATATAAATATAACTGATTTACTAGTACGTGAGTTCGATTTTATTTGATTTTAATAACCCCTATAAAAGAAAACCTCTACATCGAGTAGAGGGAATTTTCATTTTCTGGAGCAGGCAACGGGAATCGAACCCGTATATTTACCTTGGCAAGGTAATGTTCTACCACTGAACTATGCCTGCATTTCCTTAAGTTTTCTTCAAGGCTTGGATATTATATACACTTCTTTTATATCGTTTCAAGTGGAAGATTTCATTTTATACTATTATAATTGCGCTTGTATCAAATAAAGGTATGGTTTTATGGCTGACAATAAAGAACTTGCTGAATTATTATTCCCCGATGTCACATTGACAATCGATGACTTAGAAAAAAGATATCCACCTAGGAATCTAGGCGAAGGAGCCCAGGTTACTAGATTTGCTCCATCCCCAACAGGATTTTTGCATACTGGATCATTATTTACTTCTTTAATCTCCTATACAATTGCTAAACAAAGCGGTGGAGTTTATTACTTTAGACTTGAAGATACCGACACCAAAAGGACAATTGAAGGATCTGGAGATTTATTAATCGAACAATTAAAAGAATTCGGAATCATCTCTAGCGAAGGATATACCCCAAATGGTGATGTAGGAGATTATGGCCCATATCAACAATCAAAAAGAAAAGATATCTATCGCGCCGTTATTAAAGAATTAGTTATAAGAGGACGTGCCTATCCTGATTTCTGCACTCCAGAAGATTTAGACGCCATTAGGAAGTTCCAAGAAGAACACAAGATACTTCCTGGATATTATGGAGCCTATGCTAGAGATAGAAATCTAAGTGTTGATGAAAGAATCGAAAAGATTAAAGCTGGTACTCCTTGGGTCATTAGATTTAAATCAAATGGGGACCATGATAAAAAGACAAAGTTCGTCGATGCTATTAGAGGCGAAATCGAATTACAAGATAACGATACCGATGTTGTTATCCTAAAATCCGATGGACTCCCAACATATCATTTTGCCCACGTTTGCGATGACCATTTCATGCGTACAACTATCATTACTAGAGGAGAAGAATGGATTCCATCTACTCCAATCCATCTAGATATGTTTAGGGCTTTAGGATGGAAGGCACCTAAATACGCCCATATCCCATCCATAATGAAATTAGATCACGGCAATAAGAGAAAACTATCAAAAAGAAAAGACCCCGAAGCTGCTGTTTCCTATTTCCTTGATAATGGATATTGCCCAAAGGCCTTGCTTGTCTATTTAATGTCCATTGCTAACTCGAATTTTGAGGAGTGGTGCATTGCTAATAAGAACTTCGATATTGAAAACTTTAAGTTCTCCCTTAAGAAGATGTCACTTGATGGAGCTTTATTTGATGAAGGCAAGCTAAATTATTTCTCTAAGGAAATCATTGCCAAGATGCCTCTAGATGAACTCTATAATGCTGTTTATGAATATGCAAAAGGACATGATGAAATCTTATTAGGTAAAATTGAATCGGACCCAACCTATTTCAAAAAGATTCTTAATATTGAAAAAGATAGAAAGAATCCAAGAAAAGACTATGCAAAATATTCTGATATCTATCCTTTAGTAAAGTTCTTCTATCATGATGAATGGGAGAAATTAGCTTCTTCTATCGAATTTGATTCTAGATTTGCTTCAGAATTAGTTAAGGACGTCCTTCTATCTATAAAAGAAGAGATGGAATATGGCGTTGATGAATCAATTTGGTGGAATGGGGTTAAACTTATTGGAGAAGAAAAAGGATTTGCTTCTTCTAATAAGGATTACAAAGCTAATCCAGATGCCTATAAGGGTTCAACTTCAGATTGTGCCGAACTTCTTCGCCTTGCCATAACTGGTTCTAGACAATCTCCAAACCTTCATGAAATACTTGAGATTCTAGGAAAGAATGAAGTCGATTCTAGAATTGATACAATAATATCGTCTTTATAAGATATTCTTCTTGCTTATTTTAGGGGTAGGCTAGTAGAATTATACCGCTTGGCCCCATGGTCAATCGGTTAAGACGGGACCCTCTCAAGGTCCAATGGCTGGTTCGACTCCAGCTGGGGTCACCAAGAGCAAATTACGAGGTGTGTATGCATCTCGTTTTTTTGTTCAAATGTTTATTCAATCTATTTAAGTATGTGTTAACATACACTTATGAAAATCAATAAATTAAATAACGAATTCAAAATTCAAACTAACCACGGTGAATTTCTATTTTCTTTTTTATCGGCTTATTCTTTTAGGCTTCATGAAGTAAATTCTCCTAAATCTTTTGCAGTCAAGAATTTAGTAACTGCTAATGATGGAATAGAAACAAAAGAAGAAGGGCATGTAGCTATATTTAACTATAGTAACCTAGAAGTTAGAATTGATGATGAGCTTAATTTAGAGGCTTTTATTAATGATGAATTGGTTCTTGAATCTTCTTATTTTGAAGAAAAAGAAGGTGAAGAAAATGATTTATCTTTACTTGAAAAAGAAGGACATACCTCAAACGAACAAGTTTCTTTTAAAAGAGGCTTACGAATTAAAAATAATGGACCCGTGTATGGATTAGGCGATAAAGCAGGCCCATTAGATAAAAGAGGATATGACTATATAAATTGGAATAGCGATCTTCCTGCTGCCCATACCGAAATGTTTAAATCCCTATATAAGTCCATTCCTTTTATTAGCTTATTTAGGAAAGACAAATCAATTGGTGCATTCTTTGACAATACATATAAAACTTATTTCGATTTCAATAAAACAGTTAATGATGAAGTTATATATAGCTTTGAAAAAGGTAACATTGATGCTTATTTCTTTATTGGCTGCCTTAATGATGTAATTTCCGCCTATACGGCTTTAACTGGAAGAAATTCATTGCCTCCAAGATGGAGCCTAGGAACTGGGCAATGTCGTTGGTCATATATGAATAAAGAAGAAGTAGAAGCAGTAATTGAAGGATATAAAAATGCAGATATTCCTTTATCTAGCGTCTATCTAGATATTGACTACATGCATAAATATGAAGACTTTACGATTGATGATACTAAATTCCCGAATTTCACTACATGGGTCACCTCAATTAAAGAAAAAGGCATACATGTAGTTACTATTATTGATGCCGGAGTTGCCGCTAGAGAAAACTATTTTGTCTATGAAGATGGACTGAAAGGCGATTATTTTTCAAAGCAAAATAACAAAATATACCATAACGAAGTTTGGCCAGGTGATTCCGTCTTCCCATCCTTTATTAATGAAAAGACAAAATCGTGGTGGTCTAATCTAGTTGCTTCTTTCTTAAATAATGGGATGGATGGAATCTGGAACGATATGAATGAACCTGCCTCATTTAAAGGACCATTGCCAATGGATGTTGATATGGGTGGGATAAGCCATGAAGAAGCGCATAATGTCTATGGCCACTGCATGGACGAAGCTACTTATAATGGATTTATAAAGGCTAATAAAAGGCCATATGTCATTACTAGGGCTGCCTATGCTGGGACTAGCAGATATTCGACAATGTGGACTGGAGATAATCAATCCATATATTCACATTTAAGATTATCAATACCTCAACTATGCTCAATGTCTATATCTGGAGTTGCTAATGTCGGAGTCGATATTGGCGGATTCAGTGGAGATGTTACCGAAGAACTTTTAGTTAAATGGGTTGAAGCTTCTATATTCTCTCCTTTATTTAGAAACCATTCGGCTTTAGGTAGCAAACATCAAGAACCATATTTGCTATCTAAGCCAAATCTAGAAAGATATAGGAAAGCAGTTTTGACTCGTTATGAACTAATACCTACTTTATATGATTTGCTTTACCTTCATACCCAAAATGGGAATCTAGTGCTTAGACCATTAGTCTACAATTTCCCAGATGACGGGAATACTTATAATGAAAATAGCGAGATCATGTTAGGTGATAGCTTCCTTTTGGCACCATCATTGAATCCAGGAGAAAAAGTAAGATCAATCTATTTCCCTGATACTTTCTATTGCTATTTTACTGGTGAAAAATTTAGCAAAGGCTACCATTTATTTGATACAAGCAAGAATATCCCTCTATTTATTAGGGACCACTCTTTAGTGGTGGTTAATCCTATTAATACTTTTGATACCAATTTCCCCGATACATTGAGGATATTACATACCGGAAATGCGTCGGCTTGCTTCCATTATGAAGACACTGGGAATGGTCTAGATTATCAAAATGGTAAATATAATCTTTATCTAATTAAGCTAGATGAAACTAAAGGAATTAGTATTACCCCAATCCATATCGGCATGGAAACCAATTATAAATACATCCAAATCGATTGCATTGATGGGACTAGTTTTGATGCACCATTTTCACTAGATAATTAGACATTGTATTAAAATTGCTAATTTGGTTTTGTCTATTTCTTGATTATAGCCTAAAATAAGCGGAGTTTTTGTTTGGAGGATCCTATGGATACCAAGTTTATATTTGTTACTGGCGGAGTTGTGTCTAGTTTAGGCAAAGGAATATCCGCTTCTAGCCTTGGCTTGCTTTTGAAAAAAAGAGGCTTTAAGGTCTTTATGCAGAAGTTCGACCCATATTTGAACGTTGACCCAGGCACAATGTCACCTTATCAACACGGCGAAGTCTTTGTTACCGATGATGGAGCCGAAACTGACCTTGATATCGGCCATTATGAAAGATGGCTTGATGAGAACCTAACAAAGGAATCTTCAGTTACTTCCGGTAAGATTTATTCTTCCGTTATATCTAGAGAAAGAAGGGGGGACTATCTAGGCGCTACTATCCAAGTTATTCCTCATATTACAAACGAAATAAAACAAAGGCTTCTTGATGCCGCTAGAGTATCCAAAGCTGATGTTGTTATTACTGAAATAGGGGGGACAGTAGGTGATATTGAATCCCTTCCATTCCTAGAAGCCATTAGACAAGCTAGGTTAGAATTTGGTTATTCTAACACCATGTTTGTCCATAACACCTTGGTTCCTTATCTTAAGACAAGCGAAGAAACAAAAACCAAGCCAACCCAACACTCCGTCAAGGAATTGACTGGTTTAGGTATCCAGCCAGATGCAATTATCTTAAGAAGTGAAGTCAAATTAGATAAACATACAAAAGAAAAAGTATCCTTATTCTGCAATGTACCTCTAGAAGGCGTATTTGAAGCCGATGACTGCGAATGTATTTATGACTTGCCAATCGATTTACATGAACAAGGAATTGATGATTATGTCTTAAAGCATTTCGGATTAAGTGCAAAAGAACCTAATTTGACTGATCTAAAAAAATTCATATCCAAGATTAAAAATATCAAAGACACCGTCAAGATTGCTCTTGTAGGTAAATATGTCGAATTAAAAGATGCTTATCTATCAGTATACCAAGCTTTGAAAGCTGCTGGATATGCCCATGATGCCAATGTTGAAATCGAATGGATTAAATCCATGGATATCAAAGAAAACAATGTTGATGCCTTACTTTCTAATTGTGATGGCATCTTAGTTCCTGGAGGATTCGGACAAAGAGGATCTGAAGGAAAGATATTGGCTATTAAATATGCTAGGGAACATAATGTCCCATTCTTAGGTATTTGCCTAGGTATGCAACTTGCCGTTATTGAATATGCAGAAGATGTATTGGGGATGGAAGGGGCCAATTCAACTGAATTTGATCCTGAATCCAAATATCCTGTAATTGATATCTTACGTGACCAATATAACGGAATCGATATGGGTGGCACACTTAGATTAGGTAGTTATGATTGCAAGCTAACTAAAGGCTCTTTAGCCGAAAGTTGCTATAAGAAGGATTTAATTAGAGAAAGACACCGCCATAGGTATGAATTCAATTCTAAATTCGCCGAGCAATTTGCTTCTAGCCATATGAAATTCAGCGGAATAAATCCACAGACCGGTTTGGTTGAAATTGTTGAATTAGATAACCATCCATTCTTCATTGCTAGCCAATTCCATCCTGAATTTACTTCTAGGCCACTAAGACCAAATCCGCTGTTTGATCATTTTGTTGGCGCCTCTATTTTGAATAAGAACAAATAAATATGATAAAATCCCTCTATGAAGAAAGCCTTATGCTTAAGTGCCTCTAATAGTGGCAGGGGGGATAAACAAAAAATCGATAACCTAATTAAGGATAGATTGTCCAAGGTTTTCGATATTTTTGATTTCGTTAAGATTGATGATATCGATTCACTTCTATTAAAACTTCCATCAATGCTAGGAGACTATGATAGCTTAATAGTTTGTGGAGGAGACGGCACTTTAAATAACGTCATCAATGTTGTTGCTAGATTAGATAAAAGGCCAACGATTGGATATATACCGACTGGAACAATGTGCGATTGCGGTTCAATTTTTGGACTTTCTAGATCGATAAAAAAATCTATACAAGTCATAGAAAATAACTACACGGGTCGCTTCGATTTGGTCAATGTCGGCGATAATTATTTTGTATACATGGCTTCATTTGGAGCTTATTCTTCTATTTCCTATGAGACTAAAAGAAAGAAAATAAAACAATTTCATTATTTTGCCTATTATTTCGCATCTATTAAAGAGGCATTCAAGAAGACGCGTGTCAATTATTCTTTTAAAATTGAAGAGAAAACATATACAGGGGTCGCTCCTTTTGTTCTTTTAATGAACGGCAAAAAGGTTGCCGGATTTAAAATAAACAAGAAGTCTTCTCCTAAAGACGGAGTTTTTGAATTATATCTAAGTAAGAATACCATTTTTAATGGCCTCCTTTCTTATTTGCCTTTTAAAATTAGCAAACTCATATATGCAAAAGAAGTAGAAATATTAGATGCTCCATCCATTTGGTGTCTAGATGGAGAAAGAAAAGAAATTAAGGGCAAAATTATTAGAATAATGCCTAAACATATCTCTTTTTATTGCGTTAAATCCTTATCCGAATGAATTTTTAGCCCACTTTTGCGTTGATTTTTCTTTTTTCTTTCCATTCATTGTTTTACAATGAGTGTAACGATAACTTGAAGTGGAGGTTATTCTATGAAAAAGAAAGTAACTATATTTTCTATCCTAGGACTTCTATTTTTAGCAGGCGGACTTGTCTTACTCTATTTCTTGCCAACCCTAATGGGAGACAAAGCCTTCTTTAAATCAGATGCCCTAATCAACTTTGCTAACATTGGCAATGTCTTCTCGGGAATGTTTTCTTCCCTTACCTCGTTAGGTACAATACTTTTTATTTCCGTATCTGGAGTATTGCTATTTATCTTGGTATTGCATCTATGCTTCCTAATCGGGAAAAAGCACCCTCTTGCCTTACTTGAATTCTTTGGATTCTTAGTTGAGGCAGTTATATTCGACTATGCACTAATTGCATTCTTCTACAAAGGATTCTTTACCGAAACCCCATTTGGAGCACATGGCCCATTTGGAGTAAAAGATGGTGGCTTGATTGCCTTATCCTTGGATTACTTCAATAACAAGGCCTTTGATATTTGGTGGTTCTTATTAACATTAGTCCCAGCCTTATTGATTCTAATTGGTCTTATTTTCTCTTTAATTGCTGTTATTGCAGATATTGCTTATTGCGCTTCTACTAGCAAAGAAAAAGATAAAGTAGAAGAAAGCAAAACTGCCCCAAGCAATGTCTTGGTCGTCCATGATGAAGATACTCCTAACCAAGAGGATTTCATCTCTGATCTAGAAAAAGCAGATACCCCATCTAGCAAAGGAAATGAAATTGCACCAGCAACTCCAGTTGGAGATATAACTTCTCGTAACCAGACTCCAGCTTATGGATTAGCTTCCGGCCAATCCATTGCAGGACCTTTATTAGTCCAATATATAAATACTTACGCACCAGAAAATTCCAAGACTGAAGAACCTGCTTCTAAAAAAGGAGCGGTACCTGTATCGGAAATCCAAGGTGCTATATCTGGAGAAAAGCATTTATCTGCAGATGATATTAGAAAGATTGTTCATGAAGAACTTTCCAATAAAGAAAAACCAAATACCCCTGTTATAGTTTCCGTTCCTGCTCCTATTACTAGCGAAGAGAAATCTAGGGGAGCCAGTGCTGATGAAGTACGTTCAATCTTTGCTGATGAATTAAGCAAAGTCTTTGCAAAAGAAGAAGAAATCATTGTTGAACCAGAACCTCAAAAATCTTTGACTCCCGAAGATATCAAAAAGATTATTAGGGATGAACTTGATTCCAAAAAGGAAGAAGAAGCACCTAAGGTAGTTGATAAGCCTGCTGAACAACCTACATTAAGTGAAAGTGATGTCAGGGAAGTAATCAAGCAAGAATTGTCTGCATTTAGGACTGAAAACGAAAATATGCAGAAGAAGAAACTTGAGGAAGAAGAAAACGCCAGGAAAGCTGAGGAAGAAAAAGCCAAGGCCCTCCAAGATGCTAGACGCTTTGCTCTTGATCAACTTCGTAAGGAAGAAGAAGAGAAAAAGAAACGTCTAGAAGAAGAAAACCTCAAGAAGCAAGAAGAGGAAAAACGCCTTGAAGCTTACCGTCTTTCCGAAGAAAGAAGAAAGGCTTTAGAGGAAGAAGTTAAAAAGCCAACCTTGACTGCAACTGACATTAGGCAAATATTCTCTGAAGAATTTGCTAAACTTCCAAAAGAAGAAACTAAGCCAGTCGAAGATAGCAATAAGCTAACTCCTGAAATGATTAGGGAGATAATCAAGCAAGAATTATCTACTTCAACCATTAAGGAAGCTAAAGTTGCTCCAACTAATGTAGTCATTAAAGACGAAGTTCCGACTCCTGAACCAAAGAAAGAAGAGGTAGTTCCTCCGACCCCACATATTACAGTAGTAGTAAATAATCCTGCTCCTGCAGTTGAAAGTAAAAAGGAAGTAATCGAAGAAAAGGCAGTCGAGCCTATTAAAAGAGTAGTAGGTGCAGTCAATCCTGACCTTCCTCCTCATGATAAGATTATCCGTATCCCATTCCCAACTAGGATGCTAGATGCCGATAAGGATATGAAGTCAAATTACAGCGAACTTAAGTCTGAGATACTCTCTTATGGAGTAAAGTCTAGAATATCTAATTCTGGCGATACATTCCGTCTACATAAGATTACATTCGTCAAGATTACAATCGCTGGTAAGTCGCTTAAATTATATTTCGGACTCAATCCAAAAGATTATGCGAATACCCCTCTTCCGGTCCAAGATGTTTCTCATAAGAATATCTATAAGGACATACCTCTTGTTTTCAAGGTAAAATCTGAATTATCCCTTAGAAGGGCAAAGCAATTGATTGCAGATGTCATGGATAAGAATGGACTTGAGCAAGGCAAGATAGTTCCTCATAACTGGGCAGCCGAATTAAAAGATTACAAACCTAGCGATAAGGATGATGACCAAGCTGACGAATAAATAAGAAATACAGGGCGCTGCGAGGTGCCCTGTTATTTTGTTCTATTTATATATAGGTTATATATTTCCTTAGTTAGTTCATCAATACTTCTATTATCCGTATTGATCGCATAGTCATATTTGACACTGCTTTCTTTAAATCTTTCTTCGTCGTTATCTAGCCTTTTCTTTATGTCTTCTAGTTTGTCTCCTCTAGATAACATTCTTTCTTCCCTTGTCTTTTTGCTAGCCTTTAATAAGAAGACGACCATGCTTCCATCATTTAATTTCAGGAAAGAAGATAGCCCATCAGGTTCAAGTACGATGCATTTATCTTTGCCGACTTCGGATTTAGAACATCCATAATAATTGCCGTTATATAAAGTAGATTCGACTAGTTTATTATCTTCTTTTAATTTGAGGAATTCTTCTTTGGTTAGAAAATAATAATCAACCCCGTTAACTTCCCCATTTCGCATTGGCCTAGTCGTATTTGTTATAGCCTTTTTTATGTGATAATTCTTTGAAAGTGATTTGGCAATTTCAGTTTTTCCTGAAGCACTTTGTCCTACTAATAAAATCATGTCTCTAATTATTGTTTTTTAATTATGTTAGTTCAAGTTGAAAATGGTTTTATCAAAAAATATAAAATCAATTTTTTGGCAAAAAATCAGTTAAAAACATTCGATAAAATCGTAATTTAATATTTATAGAATTTCTTAAAATTACTTTATTTAAGAAAGAATAAAACGAATTTAAAGATATATTTTTTATTTTTCGTGAGCCTATAAGGTTTCTTATCGGTACTTAAATAGTAGGAGGGAACTCTATGAACGCGAATAAACACTATATTATTGAAAATGAATGCAAGCAAAAGGTTAAGGATATAGTAAAGAAAACTAGGCGTTGTTTATTAAATAATGGAAAGAGTCCTGATTCACATATTTATGAACTTGAATCCTCTTTCTTTGATTATGATAAAAATAAAGACAAGGAATATTTACTTAAATTAAGGGAATACTATGAATCTTTATCTCGACTAGAAAGAATGGTTTTTGTTAATGATTGCCTAGAAATGGGCAGACATTATAAATTCTGGTATCTATCTTTCTTTTATAGCAGGGATTACCAAAAGACTCTTTGCTCTTTATATCATAGATTATCAAAGGCTTTCTAATATGAAAAAGGAATGCCTATTTATATTGCCTTTGCTTCTTTTGACTTCCTCATCTTTGCCAGATAGGACTTCGATTTTAGATTATAAGACAGCAGGTTTTGATTATTATATAAATCCAGTTGTTAAAGGCGAAGATATCGTGATGGATTGGGTTATTAATACTGAGATAATCCCTATTTTTAGAGTAACATTGCAAGTATATTCGGATTCAAGCGAATCTAGCGTCGTCTATGAAAAAGTGGATACATATGACTATAGAAATGAATCTAGGGGTCCTAAATATCTAAAATCAATTTATCCATCTAGACATAATCAAAAGGATTTAGCGTGTTTTAGATTCTATCTAGTATCTTTAAACGAAAGAAATCCTTCTTTAAATGGACAAAGGTATATTTCTAACCATTTTGAATTAAAAGCAGGTAAGGTCTATTCCTTAGAGAATATAGTTGATGGAAAACTATATGACACTAAGCGAGAAGAACTTAGACATAAAGTAAGTTCTAATGTAATCGGCAGTAGCAAATATAAATTCTCCATTTCTTCTTTAGGAAACAAAACCGATTCACGTTGCTTGAACTTATCTAATGTATTCTTGTATTACCAAAATCCAGTCTTCAATGATGAACCAATTTCAGGATCATCTACATTTATTATTAGGAATAACCTAGATGATTTCTCAATTGGAAGTAAAGTTGGAAGTGGATCTAGTCTAAGAAGAGTCATAAAACTAGAGATGTATTACATAAATAAGATTGATGGTTATCTTAAATATGGATTCAAGACCAAAGAACCTTATTATTTTGACAAGAAGACATTAAAGATGTCATATAGTAAGAACTCAATATATTCAAACGAAACTAGAGACATCTTGTTCCCTTTCGATTATGGAAAAGATAAAGATCCATATGAAGTGGAGATGAGGTTTGTTTCCTTATCCCCATATAGTGATTCATTCGTCTATAAAACCAAATTGAATTTCGAGGATAAGATTAATTTTGGTCCCTGCCAAACTAGTTCTTATTGTGTCGTTTTAGGTTAAAGATATGATGAACATGATTATTTCGGGGTTCGGGTTAGTTCTTTTTTTGACCATGTTCCGTCAATCTTATTTCCTAAATGGTATAAATAGGGCTTACCTAGGTTTATATAAAGGAGTAGTTGAATCTGCGGTTATCTATTTTGATGAAAACGGCAAGAACATAACCCCATATTTTGATAAGCAGTTATTTAAAGATGCAGTTTCAGATTACCTTCTAAAAGAATTGAAAGGATATACGATTACATATTCATTGGAATATACATTCAAAAATACCCATAGTCCAAGTAGATTGGGATTTAAATATCCAAATTATGCGAGTGTAAAAATCACTTTAGAAGATAATCCCTTAGTTAGCTTCGATAAAAGCGCATCTTTTGTTATAAGGAGGAATTATTGATGGATAACGATGAAAAACTTAAGGAATTTCTAGAAACATCTTTTATCTCTCCTTTATTAGAAAAAGAAGGGATAACAGATATTTCCTATAATGGTGAATATATCTTTTACCAAAGCAATAAATTTGGGAGAAGAAAATCAGAAATTGATGTAACTCCTTCTCAAGTTGCTTCCTTTTTAAGACAAATTGCTAATTATTCAGAGAAACAATTCTCTTTCCTAGATCCTATATTAGATGTCTCTTTTTCTAGATATAGGATTAATGCGACTTTCTTATCTTTGACTAGGGTAAGGAATAAGAAATCATATTCATTTTCCATCCGTATCGCTTATGAAGGGAGTGTATTAGAAAATGATGATTCATTTTTTGGAGGAAATAGCAAAAGGATATTGCTAAAGGCTATAAAGAATAAGCAATCGATAGTAATAGGAGGGGAGACTGGGGCTGGCAAGACTGAATTGCAAAAATACCTATTGATGAGACTAGAGCCTTCTAGCAGGGTAATTGTTATTGATAATGTCGAAGAATTAGAAATGGTCAGGGCTGATGATAATCTTGATTTGACTAGTTGGGTAGTAGACGAAAGGAATAAGAAAGCAAGCTATGCAAGCTTGATTAAGAATGCCTTGCGTAATAATCCAGATTACCTAGTTCTTGCCGAATCTAGAGGAGAAGAAATGCTAGATGCCCTAAATTGTGTCATGTCAGGACATCCAATAATAACTACAATGCACGCCAAAGATATAAAGGCCATGCCTTATAGAATGGCAAGAATGGCAATGATGGGAGAAAAGAAACTCGAATACGATGATCTTCTAGGAGACATATACCATCATTTCTCTTTGTTTGTCTATGTCAAAAGAGAATTAATCGATGGCCAGGTAAGACGTTTTATCGAAGCAATTGCTAGACCAAATGAGAAAAAGAAGACTGTCGAAATAGTCTATGAAAGGAATGATGAAAATGAAGCCTAGTTATATTTATTTCTTCTTTCTTTCCTTGATTTTTGGTGCAAGTGCCTATTTTATTTCTTCTTCCTTAATAAGTGGGGGAATTATCCTTCTAGCCTCGATTTTATTTCTAGTTGGAGGGTGTTCTCCCTTACTATCTAATTTTTCTAGAAAACTAAAAAGAAGGAAGGAATGCTCTAGTTTTGTTAATTCTTTTATAATCTCGCTTTCAGTTACACAGTCTTTAGAATCCTCATTTGAAATAGCTACTTCTAATGTCGATAAGGATTTTAAGAAAGTAATAGATTCGATTTCATCATTAGAAATAGAAGAACGTCTATCTTATTTATCTTCCTATTTCGGCCCTGAATTATATCCAATGTTCCTTTCTATTATTTCTATTTATCAAGTCCAGGGCGGAGATCCTCTTTATCTATGTGGTGATTTATTAGCAGAGGCTAACCGAATTGAAGAAAACGACAACCATTTTAAGAAAAACGGGGCTAGGAATGCCTATCAATTTGCTCTTTTATGGGGTATGTCATTAGTAATCCTATTATTCCTTAGAGTCGGTCTAGCATCTTTCTATTCATTTATAAAAGACACGGTTACTTTTATTGGATGTATATATCTATTTTATGGATTAATGCTAATCTCGATTCTAGTCTATGTACTTGTTTATACAAATATTCCTCTAAAAGGAGTCCTCTCTAGGAGGAAAACAAAATGAAAAAGAGTCTAAAACAAAAATATATAGAAGCAGGCCTAAATTATAAGATGGAGATTCTTTTTATTGCCTTAGTTAGCTTAATTTCAATCGGATTAGAAGTGGCTATTTATCTATTTTATGGATTGTCTTTCTTCCTAGTTATCCCAGTTCTACTTTTAATGGCCTTTCTTTTATATTCCTATATGAAACTAGATAGAAATAAAAGGAAGATGAATGAAGAAGATATAGATGAATTCATAAGGATCTTTACTTTCTTTTCAATCTATATCGAAGATGGATATAACGTCTATCAATCATTAAAGGAAGTAAAAGAATATGCATCCATTAGAGTTAAAGCTAGGTTAGAAAAATTGCTATCAGAAATAGAAGAAGACAAAAGCGTCGCCCCTTATGTAAATTTTGCCTCTAGCTTTGCTCTTTCTAAGATTAAAGAAGTAATGATTGCCATATTTGAGATGGTTGATGAAGGTAGCGGAGGTGCCTATATATCTCAATTTAAATACATATTCTCCAAACTTAGAGATGATGAATATGATTCATTAAAAACTAGAAAACTAGAAAAGCTATCTTCTTTATCATTTCTCCCTTTATTAGGAAGTGGGGTAACTATGGTAATGCTTGCTTTGTGCCTAGTTACAATTATGGGAGGAATAATGGATGGGTTATAAACTTGGATTACTTCTTTCTAGCGTTTTTATGATGATGGTTCTTCTTATGGCAGGTGACTTATTTTGCATCTCATTGATACATTCTTCTCTTGATTCATTGTCTTTAACTATTGCCTATAGGATTAGTTATGAAGGATATATCTCAGAAGAAACGAATAAATTAGCAAAAGAAGCAGGGGCAACGTTAGTCGTACCTGCTTCAAGTTCATTTAGGATTGGGGATGTGCTCGAATTTAGCCTAAATAAATCGTATAAGCCCCTAATAATCTCGAAAAACACGATTGAAATCTCTTTAAAAAGGACGACAGTCGTTGGCTACTATGAATCGAATATCTAGGAAGGAGGTGAGGTTATGTCGGAAATCAAAGGACAATTGCTTGGAATGATGATGGTATTACTTGTATTTTCCATCGTTGGAACCGTCTTGTTTACAACATTCAAGGATACAAGCAACAAAATTAGCGAGAAAGCTAATGAGGAAGTTTCTTTAGTTGCTTCTATGGAAGCCTAAGAAGGAATCGGAGGGTAAGAGAATTTATCCTCCGATTTTTTCTAGTTTTATTTATTCTAAATAATTCTTATAATGTTTACGCGAGGTAAACAAATGGCTAAAGAAAAAATGGACGAAATCCGTCAAATGTTCAAGGAACGCTTAAATTTAAAACAATTAGATGAAACTAAATCATTAAAGGATCTTGGATTAGATTCTCTTGATGTAGTAGAGATGTGCCTTGAATTAGAAGAGAAGTTTGACATCCAATTCGAAACCGAGGAATTATCAAATTTCAAGACTATTGGGGATTTATTCGCTTCTATCGAAAAGAAGTTGAACTAATTATCTAAACAAACAAAAAAGGCAGGTTCATTCGTTCCTGTCTTTTCTTTTGTGTGACGGGCATGTCGCATATCTAAAGGGTGAAAGTCCCGAATAGGAATGT